>Ga0209780_1003618_pt1 | contig 11614 bp, 10 predicted proteins | sample WorMetexBAHAMAS2_FD_187384 | JGI IMG/M metagenome (GOLD analysis project Ga0209780, IMG submission 187384) | Marine gutless worms symbiont microbial communities from Max Planck institute for Marine Microbiology, Germany - Inanidrilus exumae... | ecosystem: Host-associated > Annelida > Digestive... | reverse complement strand
GGCCAAAAATGTTTCGACCACTTTTTTCGCGACTTTCGCACTCGACGCCGCATATCTCCGGAAAGAAACGTTGAATCGACAAACCAAAATACTATTGTCAATCTACAATGTGTCCCCTAAAAGTTGACTTACTTTCCTTAGAAACGGCTGAGATTCGTTCCGTCATTTTGACCCACCCTATAAAAATTCAGCATTTTCCGTCATTGCCGGGCTTTCCATACAAACTCCACTGAATCCAAGCCAACCAAATTTTGCCGGATGTTAGAGGGCTTAAACGGCTTACTATCCACCGTTAAAATTTGGGGAAATCCGTCCCCAAAAATTTCGCACCCAGCCTATAAGTTGACATTTTTGGCCAACACGGGTTATACACAATCGGCGGCTGTTACGTTGCAACCATCATAGTTGCGACATGTCTAGTTGGTTTTATATTGGTTCATATAGGACTTATGTGGACAAACCTTATGTAATCATTGCGGATTCCAGACACAGTCGAGACACACAGAGATGGCCAGTTGAGCGGCAGTAATTAGCCGTATTCCTGTAGGCTGTACTGACAGTCGTCCATTCCTAACGATGACATTATCTGACGTCACTATAACGAGCGGATTGGGTTTGCGCAGTCGACAGTTACATCTTTAATGATGCGTCGTCAGCAGACGCTGCAACTCACAGCCCGCAAAGGCACGATTTGCACACTTCCACCGTCAGCGTTTAGTGGAAACAATTAGCCGGCCACGAGTTATTCTTGGTGGCTTTCCAAGGCGGCAACATCAACTCAACAACTCAACTTTATTGTAACATATTTGCAGCTGAGCAGCTGAATTGCTAAATATACACACAAGCTATAGGCCTAAACATGCGCGATAGTCAAATAGAAATAAAGACACATATATAAGTAAAAATACAATGAATAATGCTAATACAATAAAAATACAATGAATAATGCAATACAATAGAAATATAGTCAGAGTCAAACAATTGTTACAGTGTGATGCTAATAGTAGGGATGGTGAACAATATAAACGGATCTGTCTATGAATTGTATATTCTGGAAATCATCTGGAAACGACGAATCGGTGACGATCAAAATTAGTTACGATCTTGCCGACTTTATCGTTAAAACAACGTCGATATTATGTAAAGCCAAAAATGCAAAACGTTTTTTCTTGGAAAACTTCCGACTTACCGTGCTCTTTTTCGCCAGTAACTTAGCTACAGGGGTTTATGCGGTGTAATCGACCAAAGAAAAACAAGTGGTCAAAGAATTCGGACTAAAGGCCGCATCGCAGGGTGGCGGATTTTCACCGGGAAAAAGACAGTGAAACCAGCCAGTCGGTTGCAAGTCCCCTCCCAGCTGCAATGGTCCAAATACGCGAACAACAAATCCAAGATGGCGTACGGCCGCCATTCTAAAAACCGTTAAATCGCCATAATTCAGGAGCGGTTTACAATGACAACTTAGCCTAAATTTAAGAATAAAACTGAAAAAAATAAATATAAAAATTGTAGATTATACACAATGTTAACGGCGGCAAATAAAAAACCGCAAAAATCAAAAAGGTGATATTACGTCGCATCATATTGACATTCAGCCGATATGATGGTAAGTAATATCATCTTTTATGACTTTGCGGTTTTGATCTGCCGCCATTAATGCATAAATTGCAGTTTTTATGTTGAATTCGGATAGGACCTACCGGAATTTACTGAATATTTGCGGCTACAAACGAGCAAATAAAGCCATGATTCGGAAGCTTGAATGCGAAAGAGAATAATTAAGAGACAAAATACAATGCAGTGCAATACAGTACTATGCAATAAAAAAAGTTATAGGACCCAGTGATACAATTCAAAATCCAATCAATTGTGTATTATAAATAACACAATATGTAGAATGCCGTGTTCAGTGACATTAATCATGATCTCCATCCATCATCGTCATCATTATCATGAGCGTCACTTTATTGCAAATAAAACAAAACTGGACGATGTGAGTTTTGTTTTATTTATGAAACTGTGTCGATACTGCTGCCATTATTACGCTGATCGCGTTCAGCGGAAAGCGTAATGTAACGGTCTGGCGTCTGTCCGTCCGTCTGTATGTCCCGTCGGCATACTCAGCATGCGACGCGGCCAGCGTACATTTAGGTCCGACAATAAGGAGGACTTATATACTTGTTCGTCGCACTGAACAGCATTATCACATGCTTATTGTTTACTTACTTATTGTAACATTCAATTAGTATCGTTCAGTATTTTTAACATTTTTGTACACTATATTTTTCTTTTGTATTTTCTATTTTATACTGAACCTACTACTTTTATTTAATTTCCGTTATTTTACTGTTGCATGTACGTTTGATGCATACCAATGAAGACTTTTTACTTACTTATTTACATGAAGTCATGAAAAATCCTTATCCAAAAAACGTCAATCGCAGACGCCTATCACTTGATAAAATATATAAATTCGGATACAGGCCTATGCACTGTTAATTCTTGAAGTACGCAAAATTACGTTGCCTACACAAAAATAGGTAATTTTATATTTTACTCCATATTTACCAGTCCTGCAGTTTGGAGCCAATGCATGATTGTTTAATTAATCGACTTCACATGCTGGGTTTAGTTGTTACGCTGTTCGCGTTTAGCAGTAATCGTAATGTAACTGTCTGGTGTCCGTCCGTCCGTTTGTCTGTACCGTCTTTTATCTGACCTCAATAGAGCTGTGACTCACCAGGGGGCAGCATGCGACGCGTCCGGCGTACATTACCGACATACTTGTTGCTTTCTGTGTTGCTAGGCACGTGTTCACAATCGTCAGTTACCTCATCGGCGTGTTCGTCTTCGCTACGATAGTCGGTGAGTATTTCACTCGAAAACACGACAATTGTCACTATTACTGGTCCGTCTAATGGGTCAGTATTGTGTTGCTCGCTGGCGTCTGTCGTCTGTCGTCGTCTGTAACACTGCCGACGGGCGGGCGGGCTGGCCGGCCGCTAGGCGCGCGGGCGGTCGGGCGCCCGAAACTCCACGGCGGGCTGTAGTATTACGTCCCGTTCGAGCGACACCTTGTTCTATTGTAATTGCTTAAAAGGAAGCGTTAGTAGTTAAGCAGCATCGCCGCTGTCTAATCGGTCTACTGTAGTTAATTGGTCGGTTGATTTCCCACTTTAGTAGAACAAGTACAGCAATTGACGGTATTGACCCGGTTTGTGTGTGTGTTTTTATGTTTGAACAATAACTTTTAAAAATGATCTTTGACCCATACATTTGGCATGCTACTTCAAATCGGCATTATGCTATAATCCGACCATGCTTGTTCTACTGCATTGGATATGGAATGGACAGCTGTAGGGTGGTGGCGCAATAGATAGGGCGTTAGACTAGCGATTCAGAGCTCGTAGGTTAAGTCCCCGGCCCTTCAGCTGGCAGGCAACTTCTTCACACGCATATACATTCGTTCGCCAATCAGCATCATCTGCTCCCGTCCAAGGTCGGTGACGCTCTGAAACTGGGAAGGTAACCACGGGCCTCGCAGAGAATGACGGCAGCCTACAACTGGGTTTAGGTTTAGGTGACGCGGTGGCGCAACGGCCGGGTAGAGCGTTGGACAATGAATGCATTCAGCGCAGCGTATCCGAACGCTAACGTTCCGCTGCATTAAAACTAACATTTGCCATTTTTCAGATGTTAGGCTTTTGTGTTATGCGATGCGTCAACTTGTGCTTTCAGCGTAAATTTGAAGTTGACAAAATTTGTCTTTGATTATTATTATATGATTATCATAATGGTTCATCGACAGTATGGTGTCGTTAGTTTAGCCTTGTCAGCATTATTTTAACAGCGCCGGTTGACATGTCCTCCGATGAATAGTCCACAAACCGGGTTTCCTAGGAACCAATTTCAGCTGACTGGGACATCAAACGTTGGGGATGTGGAAAACTTGCGGTTTTGCAATAGTCACAGGAAAATCGCGCCAATGATCGCCTTTTGTAGGCCTATTCGTCATCATAGTTTTACAAATGCTGTTTTAACTTTTTTGTTGGTTTGTTTTCTAAATAGGCCAAGTTGGCAATGTTATTACCAATCGCAACGCTAGTCGACAGGAGTTCGAACGCTTATTGGTATGCTACTTACTTATTTTTATTGAAATTGGTGATTATTACTGGCCCGCCTACACATAGTGTAGGGGGCCAGACCAGTAACGGTCGCGGGCGTCTGTCGTCGTCTGTCGTCGTCGTCTGCAACGCAGGCCAGGCGTTGACGTTATGCCGCTTCCAGGCTAATGATAGCTCAACTGCGACAGGCCGGCCAGTCGTGTTACGTCCCGTTTGGGCGATACCTTGTTAATAATTTGACTAATTTACCCGTTTTAACGACAGAGTTACTAACGTTTGTTAGGATGACGCGAACTAAAACGTCTATTGAAACAAAATCGTGTCATAACTGGGTCTGCAACCAGTTTATGGCTCAACGAAACCTCGACACATTGAAACGAAACGTGATAGATACTGTCATTGAGTTTGCCAGATGAAACGTTCCAAGAGAATCCTAAACATACGACGACAGCAGTGAATGGGAAGCTTGAATTAAGCCCCACTCGAGGTCACACCGACCACTTTGGCACTAAAAACTCGACAAACAAACAACAAGAGCTTTTAGCAACTGCCGAGATGGCCGATCGTGGCTAAAACTAAACCTGAATTTAAAACTGAAATAAGTACCCTAGTAGGAACCTTCTTATTCACGTGAGAATGAATCTTGACTTATGACCTTGACCTTTGAAACTGACCTATATACAGCCAATACCAATAGATACCAGCACGCCAAATGTCTAGGTTGAATCGGGTCTATTGGGTCTTCCAGTTCAAGCGTTATTGTCCGAACTCAGACTCACAAACACACACACACAGCCGAGCTATTTCTCTTCCCGGACCACTGAAGTAAGTAGGTAGGTAGGTAGGTAGGTAGTTAGGTAAGTAAGTAAATAAATACGTAAGTGTAATTCGATAGCGCATGAAATCATAATCACAATACGCTGGAAAGTAGGCCTAGTCGGTGAAGACCGAGAGACAGAAATTAGAGGCAAAAATATTTCCACGCTTTTGCCGAGGCGATAAACAGGTGGCAGACATCACCTAGGAAGTCAGAGCGTAATCGTAGGCTGCGGGGTTTGAAGACGGGCGCTCCCCTCTTTAACGTTCAAATATTGTAGTTTATTTGTGTCTGCCTACTGAAAGCTAATATTGATTTTATCAGATTACCAGTTCGTTATTCTTTTGGAATTTCGCAAGGAGCCATAACACCACGCGTGCTAAGTACGCCAGTCGACGCCGTTCCAATCTATCCATTGTCGAGGGTAATATTTAGGCTTTTAGGCCGTGATGGGGCGACTGAAAATGCGGGAGTGGAAAATGCGATACGGTCAAAATTGCAAGGGCGGAAAATGCGGGAGTGGAAATAGCAGGAGTAGATCGCACGGGTGGAAAATGCAGGAGTGGAAAATGCAAGAGTAGATAGCAGGAGTGGAAAATGCAGGAGCAAGTTGTATGGAACACCAAACGGAGATTATTTTGAAAGAATCTTAAGTTATTTGAACTTAGTTCGTTAGACTCGTTACGGCCTTTGTTTTTGTATATTGGTTGATCGTTACGACATCCGTGTTTGTAATTTTCTGATAGTTTCCAATATAAGCTTGTAACGTAATTTAATAGATAAAGAAAAACATATAGGCCTACGTGCGAAAATAAATACACATGCGACATAATCTCGGAAAGTTCATTGTGCGTAGGTCTACGTAGAGTAAATACACAGTTAAGTTACGTATAGCGATGCGAAATGGCATTAAAGTGCGGCATACGGACACACAGATAAATGTACGTATCACACAAGCAGTTACATCATACAGTAAACTAGCATGCGACTGTAATTATCATATGCGTTGCACACACGTCCGCGAAAAAACTGGATACAACGAGAATAAAAACTCGGGAGTTTTTGAGCTCCGGAGTCGGAGTCGGCCTCTACATCAAAGTGTATGACTCCGACTCTAAGAACGAGGCCAGTCAGTTCGGTTGGGCTTGCCACTAATTGGCGACTTTCGACCACTGACAATCAAACACATCCTGATTGGAGCTTCGACCGTCAGAGATTTCTGTATGGACGGCTTTCCATATGTTTCAGCTCCTGTATTTTCCACTCCTGCATTTTCCACCACTGCTATCTACTCCTGCTTTTTCCACTCCTGCATATTCTACCAGTGCGATCTACTCCTGCTTCTTCCACTCCTGCAATTTCCACCCCTGCTGTCTTCTCCTGTAGTTCCCACTCCTGCATTTTCCACTCCCGAATTTTCAGCGCCCCCGTATATAGGTCTAGTAGGTCGCGGATGTAGCTCGGTTGAAGGGTGATGAGTAGTTATAGCAGTGTTAAAGTCAACACGACGGTGATAGGCAGCTATAGTGAAGTTCGGCTAACACAGGCGTGACGTTCTTGCGTCTTTTGTCATCATGACACTGCGCGACAAAGCATTCTGGACGTGCTGCAACTTGTTGATGTTGGATGATGAAGTTCCGTATAACGGCATCGAGTTGCAGTAGTCTAACCGAAACCGACCGAGATGATACCATCGCGGTCGCCACAGTCTATGCATCTTTGACTGAAACGCACCAGCGGATATGACGTACAGCCGGAATGTGAAAATGAGCTGCCTTGCGTGGATTATTAACAATCGTCGAATGGCAGCATCTCTAGTCGCGCCAAGGCTTTACTGTTCTTTAACTTTAACGCGGCGACTGTGACACTGTTGAGTCGTGGTTCCGATTAGACGTGAGCGGGAATGCTTTTGTGATACCCATTCCCGAGCAATTAATCCTCATTTCCTAACGGTCCCATTCCCAAATGTGTTCTTTATTATTCCAGTGTACTATTTCCATCTCTTTCCATTCTCGTTCCGATACTGCATTGTAGCACAACCAAAACAGACTTTTATAACAGACAAACCGCAGTGCTTTAAGCGGAAGGTTCAGTTTTAGGTTTTGGTCTGCTTGTCGTCGCTTGTAGTTCACATTTTGTTTTATCATGGTATGTTTTATGTGATGTATAGACACTTGTATTCATTTTATGTCTATGTGCTGCATTGCTAATGAATAATAGGCTCACATCTTTGAAAGTGGACCCGCTCAGGGCTTATTGTTTCGGTGTCCCGTTTCAAGTCGCCGACTCGCCACAAATGAGCATATTACCAGCGTCCATTATACTGTGTGTGCTTCATTTAGCCTACATAACTTATGCTTTCTATTAGCAGCACTTTACAGTAATTCCGTTTACCAGATACGTGGTGACTTTTTTCTTGCAAAAGTAACAGCATTAATATTTGTATGTTTCATGTTAATATATACTATTTAATTTTTAAATGTCATTCGTCTATACCTTTATCATAGGCGTCGGAACCGGGCAGAGGTGGGGGCTCCGAACCCCTCACTTTCTTCAAAGCGGGGGCCTGCCCCTCACTTTTGGATGAGTTAGTCTATTGCGTTGCCAACACTGTAACGGACAATAATTTTATTCTTAGATACTGATACTTATACATTAGGCCCTATTAATATTGCGTAAATACCTGCAAGTGAGCTATACCTCTGCAGGGACTTATGGGAGAATCGTATAAAGTGGGGATGTAACCCACCCCACCCAAAACAAAAACAATAAATGCGCCCATCACGTATAAATTGCTTCCGACGCCAATAACTGTTATTACAATGTTTACCACGGAGATGTCATCATGTCGTGCCATGGATATTATCTGGGGTGGATGTCCGGACAACGGCGAGCGCTAGAATCTGGCAGCCCTATAAGCCGAGGTGAGCACTCGGCGGGGTCCTCAGTGCGCCGCTGCCGCACAAGGGTTTCTCGCATTTTAGATACAGAGGATGGTGTTCAGTTTTCTGTGGAGATGCTGCAAATCCCCGATATCTGAAAATTGTTTCCTTGAGAATTCCTATACACGCTCTGAGCGTGCCACGACGCCACTGCCTGTTCCAACGACAGTCCGTAGCTCTTCAAAGTTAGTTAGTTGGAGTTTAACGTCCCTTTTTTCATAAATTGGTTATATTAGAAACAAAACATTGTAATAGACAAAGACGGAAATACGGTCTCCTGCAAACTACTGTCACTGAATACTGCGCCCACATTTTTGGGGGTTACATCCCCACTTTATACGATGCTCTGATAAGTCCCTGCAGACGTATAGCTCACTTGCGCCCACAATCTTTGTGCTAGTTGGCATGAAATAATAAAAACAATACAGTAACGAGGAGAAAACAATAATCATATGATTTATTACAGTCGTAGACGAAGGATTTGCAGACGTTTTTGGAACTCAGTTTAACCAAAGCTGGAAATAGCACTTATTATATTTCTGGACAAAAAGAGGGCCAATGTACCTAAGTCAGAACGTGTTCTTTCATCACATGAAATTTAATTCTACGCCGTGAACGTTTGCGCACTGACGTTGTTCAAAGATGGTCCCAGGTGGTGTCGTTACAAAGGAACGGCAGTACGCTGTCAGACCGGCGGTGATCTACTGGCTGAATTAACGTCCCTGCTGCGGTTCCACAACAAGGGATCTAAAACAAGGCTGCAGAGGACAGTTTTTGTGTTCGACATCATTAGTGCAAGTGCCAACATAAACGAACAAGGCAATCGTAGATATCAGACTTCGCCCGCGCTGTGCAATCCCACCACCCCCTTCGCGGCCGATAAGCCGCATCGAGGCCGTATCGCCTGCACCCAGAAATTTTCAGAATACTATTTGTGCTTGCCTGACATATTGAATGACCTCTTCTGCTGCATGACGTTATTGACAATAATTGAATGATCCCTTTTGCAGCGAAGGCGCAGCGATCGACGTTGCAGCGACTGCTGCAGCAAAGATTGCCAATGCTTCTGAATGGCCCGGACAACCCCTTCCCCTTGGGATCTACTCCTCTATCTAACACATGGTTCCTTGGGCCCACCTGAGTCTTCATCCAAAACCGTATCTCGATCGGTTCAGCCGTTTCTACACAGCTCACCTTAGGGTGTCCTATTATTTTACAATGGGCCGCTACGTTTCCTCCCCAAAATTTCCTTTTCCCCTTGGGGGATCGGGTAACCTATATAACACATGGTACCTTGGGCCCACCCGAGTCATCAACCCAAACCGCATCTCGATCGGTTTAGCCGTTTTTGTATGAGTCTCACATGCTATGATGTACAATCATTGTCAAAGGGAAAGAAAACCTCCAAAATTGCGCCTTCCTCCTTGGGTCCTCACAACGATGCCGGAGGAGGACCGAGCCACGGCAATAGGCAACATGCACAAAAAATTGGTAGATCGCGCGTATGGTTCGGGAGATGTGCTCGCCGACAGACACTCACACAGACAGACAGACAGACACACACAGACGTGCTCATTTTTTTTACAATACTTGCCACTGCTGCCGAGGCAAAGTAATCATCAGTTCTCGGTATACGCGTGTCATGGCCTAAGACCTGATCAAGTCGCCAACGCGGAGAACGCGCCGACGCTGACCCCGCTCGCTGCTCTGGTCACTCCACTGGCTTCCACACAATGTTTTAAGTCTTATCACTGGCCCGCCTAATGGGCCAGTATTGTTTTGCTGGCTGGCGTCTGTCATCGGTCGTCGTCGTTTGTGACGCTGCCGGGGGGCGGGCCGGCCGGTCGCCGGGCGCGTGGGAACGCTGCCGGGCGCATGGACGGTCTGCGCGCCTGCGGCCGGGCGTGTGGAGGTTGGGCGGCCAACACTACACGGCGGGCCAGTACGATTACTTCCAGTGGTCCAATTACCGGGGCATTCCCCCTCACTGCGGTTGTTGACCCCGTGTAATACACGGCGTCGAAATCTCGGCGCTTTCGGCGCCTCGATGTCACCCTACTGTTTTGTTTTTTTTTAGTTCGACCACTGGCTAAGTCCCGTTAGGGCGACATCTTGTTTGATTATTTGATTTCTTTGACTGTTAGTTTAATTATTTAATTTCGCACTTTAATTTGTAAGAAAACTTGCATGTTTTCAATAATTAATGCATCATTTAAAATACGCCATAGTATAGATAATTAGCAACGGGCGATTGAACTACAAAATGGAATGCGATCGAACATAGGCCATCTGAACGCCATAGGCACATGACCTAGTATGTAGCCTACAATGTTCATACAAGGTGGCGCAAAACTACCCGGCCAGCGGCCTCAGTTCATCTAAAAAGGTCTAGCATTGATCTTCGCTAAATACTGACTGATTTTTAAACTCGTTCACCGTCAGCCTGAAATAAACTGAACAAGATTATGAATTGACGTATAACACCGCGCGTTACTTCAACGACAGCTGCACAGACTATACCACTGTAAAGTACTGTATACTGTGTACAGTGTATATCGCACGCGTTCCGTTAGGTTACAATAATACTGCAAAATTGAACATGGACTTGAGGAAAGTGTAGAGATGGCCCGTGTGTGTATGTGTTTTATGCAGAGTACATTACAACGCGAGAAATAGCTCTGCAGCATCGATGCTTGCTTCACCGTCCGGGCAGCATCGTTCTATATTCGCAGGTGCAACGAAATGCGGTGAAGTAGCCTACGTTGATTCGGCTGCTGGCGTGGTCATTCACTGAGTCACTAACCAACTCATAGCTGCTTCGCTCGTCTAACGTCTTACTGCAGGTTTCGCAGACAGGTTAGTAACAAATAGGTCATACGAAATACATTAACAGTTGATACATAATTACATTCATTTTGCGAAATGTTTTACCCATAATTATGCAGTATTCCGTGCAGATTTTTCTGTATATATCCAACTGAAGCAATAGGCTTATAGTAAGTAGGTAAGAATATAATCATGCGTCACACTGCGCTGTGATTTTTCAAATCCCAAATAAATGATTTTTAAGATATCGCCTAAACTGTCCGAAGCTAGAGATCTGCCGCAGACTTATCGGCAAACTGTTCCACAAGCGAGGCCCTGCAACAGCAAAGCTTCAATTCTATCGCCAAATCTGTTGTGGGTTCGTGGAACTGTTAGTGTCCTATCAGTAGATGAGCGCAGAGGGCAACGACGATACTCGGAGACGAGATGAATGTCAGTAGTCAGGTAGGTCGGTGCAAGTGAAGCTAGCGACTGGTGTACAAGACACGCAATCTTGTAGGGGCATAAATTGCTGGCAAAAGTTAGGGGACCAACATCTAGGCCTCATCCTCTGTCTCGTCTTCCCTTTCCAACACATCTTTATCCTCATCTTCTTTCCTTTTCCCGTCTCTGCCTTCCCTTCCTTTGCCTTTCCCTTCTGTATTGCTTTATACCTCCTCCGGATCTGCCGAGGAGCGCTATGAACTGTCAGCAGATCCGACAGATCCAGTCCTACAAAAGAACTTTTGTGCATTCAACGCTAACATGTCCATTTAGGCTCAGTGAATGTAGATATTGTATCACGGCTTGTACGGTAGTACAAGCTGTTGTAAAAGCGACTAGCCAAAGTAATGGGAAAGGCCAAATTTTGACCCCCCGGGGCTCCGAAACCCCTGAACGGATTTCGATGAAACTTGGAATATATA
>Ga0209780_1003616_pt1 | contig 11619 bp, 4 predicted proteins | sample WorMetexBAHAMAS2_FD_187384 | JGI IMG/M metagenome (GOLD analysis project Ga0209780, IMG submission 187384) | Marine gutless worms symbiont microbial communities from Max Planck institute for Marine Microbiology, Germany - Inanidrilus exumae... | ecosystem: Host-associated > Annelida > Digestive... | reverse complement strand
GCCACGCCCATTTCAGGGACGGTTTGTCATCTGTAGGCTGAGATATGCTATGTTCAACTCACATATTAAATTTAAAATGTCTACGATTACCTGCAACGAAGAAATGAAAGGCAACTCCAAATGTAAAAATTCCCGTTTTTAGCCACCCTTTGGGGGACTTAGGAGTAACGCACAGGGTTCATCTATGGCTCGACTTCCTATTAGCGATAATTGAATTTTTTTTGCTAGCTCTCACGGCTGCGGCACTATTAAGTGAAATCTGTCGAAATCGGCGTTTTTCGACGGGGGTGGGTCACTTGGAGTGCAAATTTTAGGTAGATGGGGACGTCGCCCGCAATCTGTCTGTGGACTGTTAAATAGAAGAACGATACAGCTACAACTGCGCCGCTGGAAGTTTTCACACAAAGAAACTTTGCAGCAGATTTTTTTTACAGAAGTTGAAATTTTCTGGAAAAAATAGCAAAATCGCGTTTTGTGCCACCCTTTGGGGGACTTAGGGGTAACGTGCACGGTTCATCTATGGCTCGTTGGAAAGCGCGTGGTTGACTTCCTATTAGCGCTAATTGAACGTTATTCGCTAGCTCTTACCATTGAGGCGCTATGAGCAAATGTTGGTCGAAATTGCGCCGTTTGAAAGGGGGTGGGTCACCTTAAGCGCAAATTTCGGGGAAAGGGGGTCGTCCACCAGCGAATTTTTGGCTTTAAAAAACTAGAGTCCCTGGGCAATCACGTGTTTTTGTTTGCGTGATCCTACGTTTAGCCATTTTGATACAATACCGGCTTGTGACACACAAACAGACACACACACAGACAGACACACGGACACACGATGATTTCTATTACTCGCGCAGAGCTAGCTCCGTGCGAGTAAAAATGGTATTTTTTTCTTTACTGAGTTTGCCATGAAAGTAAATGAAAGTGCTACTAGGAAATCTTAGTATCCCAGCAAATGTTAGCTGCTATCAAACATGTTGCTGGTAACAGTTTTGTCTTTCAGCTAGACTTTGCACCAGCACTTTGTGTGTGCAACACAGTCTAACTGCTGCAGCTTGAAACTCTCAGCTTCTAACACTTATAACATTATGACACAGCATTGCAAAGCTTAAACCCATTCATCAGTAGTCCTAATGCAGAGTGAGTCATGTGTCAACAAATTGAAGTAATCAAGCAGCAACTGGCTGAAGTCATGCAAAGCAGTCATTTGCAGGATGCCAGTTTCCAGCAGCCTTCAAGACAGCGCAGATGCTGCCCCCGCTGCAGAAACCTGGCCTGGACAAGGACGGTCATTCGACAGAAATGGCACTACTCCACATCACGAAGAGTCTGTGCATCAGCTGACAACAAGAGAGCTACCATACTGGTCGGCCTGGACATTTCAACACCTTCAATCATGACAGCCTTGTCCGCCACCTCAAGACTCTGTGAGCATTCATCGATCAGCCAAAGAACTGCCCACAACTCCCAAAATTTTCATAAGACGCATGCAAGGAATATGCCAATGTGGAGCAGTTATGTTACCAAATTTCGTAAATTTACAGTTTTTGGGGTCTTGCCCCCCGCTCCTGCTCGATAGAGTGAATTTGATGCCAGTTTTCACCCCATCAGTGTAATGTGTCGCACCTGATGGGGTGAAAATCCTTGAAATCGACCCCTGAGTAGCCCACGTTTTGCCACTAAGTCATTCTTGTCATTTCGTACACGTCAATTCCTCGTTAACCTGTTTCGTGAAGCTGTCAGTGTTTGATGCTGTGTGAAAATTCAGCTAAAATGTTTGCATTACAATCTGTCAAAGGTTTGCTTGAAAGCATTGACAATCACGCTATTACTGGTTTTGCGGGCATCCTACTGGTAATGAGCATTTTCATTTTTAGGTTGAGGCAATAACGAGACAGAAACTGAGAAATCCAAATATATTTGTGTCTGCGACAAGACTCTGCGTTAGAAATATTCCAGTGTCTGTTACTGACAGCAGACTGAAGAAAATTTTTGTTGCAGCAGCAGGCAATCGACAAGCGAAAGTGACAGAGGTGTGTTACTTGTGAATCCTTATTATGTAGTCACAGTACTATTTTCACTGCATAGACTTGTTTCAGCCATTTATAGTAGTGGCTTCATATATAATATCCATATAATGGGACATAATTACTGGAACTGTTAGCTCTCACTGGTAAATCTCATACATAACTCTGTTAATATGCATTATTTGTGTGCCAAAATTTCTCTTATTACATTTGGTAATGCTATGTGACAACATACATGTAACAGCACTTTATCAAAGACAGCCCAGGTGTGCCGGTGCCAGAAAAAAACATTCACCCAGTCACTCCCTAAGCTTATGGTTATTATCCAGTCTTTTTAAAAATAAATTTCCTCCATCTTGTGTGGTGCATATTTTTATTACTGGCCCGCCTACATATAGTGTAGGGGGCCAGACTAGTAACAGTCTGTCGTCTGTAACACGGCGCGTATGCAACGTAACTGAACAGGGGCAGCACGCGGTGGGCCAGTTGTGTTACGTCCCGTTAGGGTGACACCTTGTTTAGTTTAATTGTCAAATCTGACGGCCTTTTTCGCAAGCTCTTTCCAGGTTTTTTTTTTGGTCTACATCTAGGTCTCGCATCCTCCTCTTCATAATCCCTACATTTTTGCACCCAGTCATTCTTATCTTTTTTTGCCAGAAAAACATTCACCCAATCACTCCCTAAGCTTATGGTTATTATTCCATCTCAACATGTTTCTTTATAGCACTGTAGTTGTATTTAATGCTGTGTGAAATTCACTTCAAATGTTTGCATTCCTTTGTCTCAAAAGAGTTGTTCAAATGCATCAGCAACTGTCATTGTTATTGTTTTTACCACGTGATGATCTGCTTGTGTGGTATATGCTATAACCCTGCATCTGTCACAAGCCGGTGTTCTATCAAAACAGCTAAACATTTCATCATGTAATCAACATAGGAAAGGAAAGGAAGCGTATTTATATAGCGCCTTTTATATACTATGTATATCTCAAAGCGCTCAGGCATGGATCTCACAGTTTTACCTGCAAATACGCCATGCCTGCCTTTCCTTCGTATGCGTTCACCAGATGGCGCCACCTCTAACTGAGATAAGAGACATCTAATTGCAGCTTACTACTCATCTATCGACCCTGAAGGGATGAAAGGCTGAGTTGGCCTGGTTGGTTGACCTATAGCGGACGGTTTACCCACATAAGTGGTCACCCGTCAGCTACAGGTCGAGCGCAGGACAGAGACAGTACGCCGGCCGAAAACCGATGTTCTACCACTGAGCCACGCAACCAACCATGTAGCCACGCAACCAACATAGTCCATAATCCAGGGTCTCTACGTTTCTGATGTAGAAGTTTTTATTAAAATTTAAGTGGGGTCACACATGCACATGGAATGAGAAAATTTGCAACTTTCGACTAATATCTCAAAAAATGGTACAATATAGACGCATAGTTCTATGAAAGGTGAATAGGAAGTCGTATGCACTCTACTGGATGGTGGCACTGAAATGACATTGGGTGATGTCAGTCACCCCAAATCATTCCTATTTTTATGTGGTGGGTCTTCCTTCATATCAGTGGAACGGCTGAAGCTAGAGTCTTCAAAGATTGTCATTCAGAGGCTAATACTTGATATGGTCTAACTTAGTACAAAGTACCAGTAGGTGGGCATGGTCACGGTTTTGTGGCCCATTTTAGGTTGACTCTTCGACAGAGTCGACCTAATAAAACCGGTCTCAAATGTCTGTCCTTCCATCCGTCTGTACGTGCATACGTACGTACGTCTGTCCACAAAAAGTTTCTTCGATTTCAATGAAATTTGGCATGTGGGTAAAGGTCGACGAATGATGCACGATGATATGCAGTATGACCCGATTCAAGGTTCAGGTCAAGGTCACAAGCTCTTCAAAGTTGGAAATCTAGTCATTTTCAAAAGCTCCGCCATTTACAATGGGAGCTGGCAACTGATCACAGATTCTTAAACTAGGGCACAATATCTAAATTTTGTTGAGCAGGATTTTTGCTGTTTGGCCTAGTTTTTGTGTCACGTGACTTTGAAGTTGGCACAAACATCAGTTGCAAAGAGTCGACCTTCAGTCTCCGTAAGGGACTAATTTTTGGAATGGGTGAAGCTTGGCACTTTGTATATGCGTGATAGATTACCCCCAAATGTGCAGTGTTCAGGCTCACATAACCTGTTTAAATTTTAGCTACTAAGTGAGACAGTACAAGACAGAGGCACAGTTACAATGAAGGACTAATAGGAAATCATATGTGGTTTATCGAATAGCACCAACCAATACCAATAACCTCGAGTAACCTGAATGTCACTTTTACTGTCTTAAACCTTTCTAACCCCAGTACCTTAATACAAATAGCACATATTAACTATGATATGGTCACACATGAATTAGAAAGTGAAGCTAGGCACTTGAAATTTTGTGTGCAGATTGATATTGATGAATACTAGTTCATGCAGGATCACATGACGTCTTTAAATTTTGGGAAATAACATATCTTGGAAACAGTACATGACAGATGCATAGTTACAATGAAGACGCATAGGAAAGCATTTGTGGCATATCAAAAGACACCAATAGTACCAATGATCTTGACTTGAAGGTCAGTTTTGTAGTCTGACGCCTTTCTCACTCCCAAACATCAGGAAGTGTAGTGTGTATTAACTGTGATACGTGTACACGTAAATCGAAAAATACACGTGGCTTGTCTTATTGAAACTGCACAGCTTCTGTAGGTCACAGGCAGTCACGTACATTGCAGATGTGGTAATATCTCAGAAATGGTGCAAGATAGAGCCATTACTACAGAGCCCTGTGCGGGACATGGGGCGGGAATGCACCCTGATTCATTCCTTGATTTTGGCACTGTATAAATTGTTTGTTTGTTTACTTTCCTTCCTTCCTTCCTTACTTTCTTCTTTCCTTATACTATCTTCCCTATTTACTTTCTTACTCACTTACTTTCTAACTATAATCTACTTCTTCCAGAATAGGCCTGTTCCGTTTCCAAGCTGGAGATCATAGGAGGCGACCAAACCTAGCTTCAGTTTTTTGGTTTATTTTTACTGCACGATGCTATGCTAGTGCGGCATATGCAGTCATCGTTTGTCTGTCTGTCTGTCACAAGTCGGAATTCAACAAAGAGGGCTAAATCTAGGATTACACAAACAACGTCATATGATAACCCAGTGACTCTAGCTTTCTGATGCCAAAAATCTCCGCGAAATTCTGACGGGATCACCCCAAACAGAGACGCCAAGTAGAGGTGGGGTAGGTTACAGTTGGCTGTTTTCAACCAATATCTCGCTATGTCTCAGAAATGGTGCAAGATATAGACATAGTTACTATGGAATGCTAATAGGAACTCGTATGTACTCTATCTAATGGTGCTATTTCCAGTGATCTTGAGTGCCCCTGACTACCCCAAACCACCCCATTTTGACATCTTGTGTTGCCTGTCATATCTTCATCATGAGTGGAAGTAGAGACTTCAATTTTTGTAGGTAGGTTGATGGTAGCAAGTGCTAGCCCACGGATGGCAAACCATCCCTGAAAGTGGCGTTTAAATTTTGGTGGGCTACAACCATATCTGTGGACTGATCATCTTATCTTCTGTCAACTTAAGTGGACGGTCAGTGTGATAAGCTGGTGGTGGTCGTCGGTTATCAGTTTATCACACTGACCGTCAACATCTGTGTAGAATGGTGGGCCTGAGGCGCCGCATGCATGGGTTTGTCAGCGGCAGTAGAGACTTGTATATTGTAGTATATATTGTTATGGAATCATGTTTGCTTTTGTGGTGTTTGATTTAGTTTTTCAGTAATAAGCCAAGAGATTGGCTGAGAAGAACATCTACAAAATGACCTATTTTGTGTCGGGTGGGATATACTCAGTCATTCATTATAACAGACCACTAGTAGTAAGTGATATATGTGTGGTCTGTCGAATAGAGGCAATTCGGATGACCTTGAGTGTCCTTCATGGTAATTCACCTACTACAAGCCTTTTCAAATGTGATTTTTCGTACAGTTGTGCAGCAGGTGACAAGATTTCAGCTGACATTAATTCAGGGATGGGCACGAGACGTAAAACCTCGAGACCGAGACGCTCACCTCCCGAGACCGAGACCTTGGCTTCACCAGCCGAGACGAGACCGAGACGAGACGTTAAAATCTCGAGACGAGACCAAGACGTGACGCTTGTCTCGAGACGTGATCGAGACGTGAAATAACCCTGGACATTATACTTTGCACAGTCTGTCTGCTACAGCTGAGCTTCTTGTATTTTTATCAAACTTTTTTGGCACTGGATGGCATGTAATGTAGTATGTCATTAACCTTTTAGAAATGATATCCCCTTCACATGCTCCTTTTACTCCGATTGTCATATTTCACTTCAGCCCTTCCTTCTCCCCTCCATCTTTCTGAACCCTCTGCTCAATACTTACCTAATAAGGCTCTCAAAATTTGGATAGTATTTTATAGCCAACCTTATCAATAACTTAACAATCAAAATTCAAGAGTTACAAAGTCGTATGTGGTACTGCATAAAACCCCGCTGGAATATTAACAGAAGCCCCACCCAGTCAGATGACTGATGAATGCTACAGTAACTTCTAACTGCCGAGTGATCCCTGTGACAGTAATGGCCATTTTAGCTGATGATTATTTTATCGTGAATATACTGACACGTAATGGGTCTGCTGTGTTGACCAGTGTCGTATCATGAGAGATTTATCAAGAATTGGAGCATCTGGCACAGGCAAGTCACGTGGTTATGCCTTCATCAACTTTACTGAACACAACGATGCCTTGCGTGCTTTGAAAGCAACTAACAACCGACCAGAGATATTTGGCAATAACAAGGTATGTGTGCTGTTATTGCCTTGTTGCTGTTCCTGACTGCCTTGCAGTGAACTACCTTTGACGAGAAATAGCAAACAAATTACTTTAGGCAGTGTAACTGATGTACTGTCTTTGTTGTAACTTTGGATTTAAACACCTCAGTCTTTTTGTTTGCTTCTTTAATTAGAGTGAACTGTCTGAGTATAAACATACCCTCCAGAATGTTGCAGAAGAGGAAAAAGTCATTGCAACCAAAATACTAAAATTGAGTTACTTGTTAAGTTAAGGCTTAGCTGCTACCTGATATATATTACGTTAAGTTGAATGAAGCTGAGAATTGTATTCACCATATGATAAATGTGTTGTTGTCTATTTTGTTGTGGTTTAGCTGTTTTTAGCTGTGTTTAGCTATTTTGATTAATCAGATATGTGATTTTTGCAAACAAAGCCAAAAGTCAGCAGAAGCATGAAAAAGCAAAAATTGAGGAAAGGGAAAATATCAAATCAGTTTTAAAAATATCCCGAAGGCCCTGTATAAGAGATGATGTGATTAATAGAAGTGCATGACGTAACAACTAGTTAAGAACCTTTGCATTATAGATATTAATCTGCTGTAAGCACGTGATCAAAAGGTGAATGGCAAACAGATGATGTCTGGGTGGAAATGCTGTTTAAAAGCTGGTTATTGTACAGTAGTGGCTAGTTGAATGAGATTATTAGACAGAAAGTGGTAGAATTATGTACATAAACAACAACAGCATTTTATTTCAGAACAGCCCAGGTGAGTCAGCAACAGATTCATCAATGGATTAGTCATTGTGTCCTCCCAACACTTCTGCAAGAAGTAGCATTCTCCACCAACGATTACTTTATTTTCTTAATTTTAATTTTCATTCTTTTCTCAATCAGCTTTCCGTCAGTGTGACAGATGATAACATAGCAGTTTGCATTTGTTGTAGCGTCTAATTGTTGAATTCTCGTTGGAAAATCGTTCAGCATTGCAGGCAAAAATGAAGCGTGCAGAGAGAGCTAAAGTATGTCCTGTTGACTGTAATGGTTCACTTTACTATCTTAGTTGATATTGTTATGCTGCCATATGAGCCTTGCTGTTGAATTGTTGCTATTTGTTGATTACAACAGCTTAACTGGACCATAGTCTCTACTAATAAATTCCACTATTCCTCTGTGTGTGTGTGTGAAACGCCATGAGAGGAGCCCTGGCAAGCACCAGGCGTGAGCCGCAGGCTATCCCGAGCAGCTGCTACCAGTGTCACATGGGTTGTGTAATCACACAGCTCATGCTTGCGGAGAGTATGAGAAGGGAAGGAGGAAAAGGGGGAAAGCGTGCAGTGCAATAATTATATTGAATAGTACACATTCATGGGTGGTATGGCAATGTTTATTTGATTGTCATATATTTCATCCTGAAACACATCTGTCTTTTTGAGTTGTGCATGAGTTATAGGTAGTTGATAGTAATTGCACATGTACTTTTTGTGGTCAGCCTATTTGTCTTAGATATGTTACAATAAGTTGTTCTAAATTGCATTTGAAAGGATCCTTGGCTGTGAATCAAGACTTGATGTCGTAGTTGAAGGAACAATATCAAATCGAATTGCTTATTATTTATCGAGATAAAGCATGTTTACTGTAGCTGTTTCAGTGAGTTATCTGTTACTGTCAGGCGAAGCAGTGTCTGTTAACAAGTACATTTATTCCTCGCAAGAAGAAAGATCCGAAATTTGTTGTCCCTTCATCATCCAGTGACAACACTGCTCCTTTGAGTACAAAACGTCAGAAGCAACATGGTGGCACAGGAGTTCTGCCTTCACACACTGGTCCTAAAATTCGTCACAAGAAGAGGTCACGTGATCAGCCAAAGAATAAACGAGAAAATGTTCAACAGAAGGTGATAATTAATTGCTGTCGTGTGATATTATCCTTGCAGTGATGTCATATTTTTATGTAATATCAAGCGTACATTGTGTTGTAATATTGCTTAAGATTAGTTTGTTCTTCACTTCAATATGAGTCTCTTAGTGCTTTATGAAAATTGTCTGCAGTTCATTGTCATGTAAAAAATACTAATAAGACTAGCGTTTACCCGGCCAAAGGCCGGCCGGGAAGTGGGACCACTAAACTGGAGTCAGGTGCACAAAAGCGTTTGAGACGGTCCTGCATCGAAGGCTACGGGCCACGCCCCCAGGCCAGCGCGCGATTGGCCCATTCCGAAGTCGGCCAGTGTGCAGGCGTGCGCGCGGACCGCAGGCCATTGCGCAGTCCAGCGCTCGTGGCCCGTGCAGACTTTCTCAAAATCGGCCATTTTGCATCATTTTCCCAATTTTTACACATTAACGGTCTAAATTTTTCGGATGTTGTTATCCGTTCACGTCTACCAATGACCCCAATGAACCATGAAAAGTTTAATGGAAATCGGTCCGCACGTTTTTGAGAAATCAGGAAGACACACACACACAGACAGATGCAGCAGCTTTATATGTATAGAAGCAGTGTCTGTTTATTATATATTGTACATTGCATATGTAATAGGGTGCATCAGTCGGTTACCTGCTTGCTCATTTCTGTATACATAAGTTTGTCTTCAGAATCAAGTTCATTTCATTAGCTTCTTGCCAATCAGTTTTGCTGAAATTCACCTTGCTCTTCACATTCCACTTCACCTTGTTAGGTCGACTCCTCCGAGTCGACCTAATAAAGTGGGTCTCAAATGTTCGCCCGTCAGTACGTCCGTCCGTCCACAAAGAGTTTCTTCGATTTCAATGAAGTTTGGTGTGTAGGTAGAGGTCGACGAGCGATGCAAGACGGTATGCAGTATGACCCGATCCAAGGTCAAGGTCAAGGTCACGAGCCCATCAAGTCGGAAATTCGGCTATTTTTAACGGCTATCTCTTCCCCCATTTATAATGGGTGCTGGCAAATGACCGCAGATTCTTAAGTTGGGAGCAATACCTAAAGCTTATCGGGGCCGGCTGTTTTATTTTTGTCCTAGTTTTTGTGGCATGCAACTTCGAAGTTGGCAATAACGACAGTTGTGATACTAGAAAAAATGTTTTCTTCTGACCTCAATGAAATTTGGTGTGTAGATAGAGGTCGATGAGTGATGCATGATGGTATGCATTATGACCCGATCCAAGGTCACGATCACGAGCCCTTGAAAGTCAGAAATTCAACCATTTTCGAAGGCTATCTCCTCCCCCATTTATAAATTACGTCACAAGACCTAAAGCTTATAGGGGCCGGATTTTTTATTTTTATCCTACTTTTTTCGTCACTTGACCTTGAAGTTGGCAGTAACGACAGTTGTGTTTCTAAAAAAATGTTTTTCTTCTGATCTCAATTAATTTTGGTATGTAGGTAGAGGTCGATGAGTGATGCATGACGGTATGCAACATGACCCGATGCAAGGTCAAGGCCACGAGCCCCGAAAGTCTTAAATTCGACCATTTTCGAAGGCTATCTCTTCCCCCATTTATAATGGGGGCTGGCAAATGACCACGGATTCTTAAATTAGGGCACAATACCTAAAGCTTATCGGGGCCGGATTTCTGATTTTTGTGCTAGTTTTTGTGTCACGTGACTTTGAAGTTGGCAGTATGTGGGAGTCGACCGTCAGTCACGTATGGGGCTAATTTATCATTATTATGTTTCCAACTCTCTGTCACTTCAACTCCAGACTTCAGCATATGTGTTCCATAAATTCTTTTCACCGTGGACTTAATGTCTTGTGCTTAGGTGGATGTACTATGGGAACTGCAACTGACTGTTGGCTGTCATCCACAAATGATGTCTGGTCTCTAACTGGACTGGTTTAATTAGGGTTGGGGGGAGAATTACTATTCGGTGGATGAGTATAATTGGTGCGGTTATTCAGCTGAATATGAATAGGATACGAATAGTTACTGTTATGCCGTTATTAGGGCTGGACCGAGTATTGATTGAACTACTGTAGCTGGTAAAAGCTTGGCTCGTGTCATGCTCAGGCGTTTGCTGACTCATGTTGTGGACATTGTCATGCCAGAATCTCACTGTGGCTTTCGCCGTGGCCGTAGCACTGCTGACATGATATTCGTTGCTCGGCTGCTACAGGAGAAGTGCCGTGAGCAGAATCAGGATATCTTTCTAGCGTTTATCGACTTGACGAAAGCCTTAGACACTGAACAGGGAGCTGCTGTGGCAGATTCTTAGCAGATGTGGCTGTCCTTCCAGTTTTCTTGCAGTACTGCAGGAATTCCACATCAACATGAAGGCGAAGGTGGCTGTCAGTGGCCAGTTGTCAGACCCATTTGGTGTGTTGGTTGGAGTAAAGAAGGGCTGTGTTCTGGCCCCTGTTATCTTCAATCTTTTCCTGGTCGCTGTGACCCTGGCCAGTCGGGATGGCTTCCCTTCAGATGCTGGCGTTGCTTTTATATATAGTCTGGAGGGAAGCCTCTTCAACATCCGCCGGCTCAAAGTAGACACCAAGGTCTCTCGTGACCGGATCTTTGAACTGCAGTATGCCGATGATGCTGCTGTTCCTGCTCACTCTGCTGCTGGCCTTCAGAGTAGCCTCGACGTACTGTCAACCACATACAGTCGTGCCGGGCTTGTTGTCAACGCAAAGAAAACCGAAGTCCTGCCCCTTGCCTATAACAGCGATTCTTCTGCACACTCATTCTCAGTACACGGCGATGTCCTCCAACAGGTTCATGAGTTCACATACCTAGGCAGTATTCTGAGAGATG
>Ga0209780_1003615_pt1 | contig 11620 bp, 12 predicted proteins | sample WorMetexBAHAMAS2_FD_187384 | JGI IMG/M metagenome (GOLD analysis project Ga0209780, IMG submission 187384) | Marine gutless worms symbiont microbial communities from Max Planck institute for Marine Microbiology, Germany - Inanidrilus exumae... | ecosystem: Host-associated > Annelida > Digestive... | reverse complement strand
TATATATATACGGCGGTTGGCTTTTTTATTTATAATAATAATAATAATAATCTAGCTTGTATAGCACCAGTATATCAAAGACTCCAGAGGCGCTGACGGACGGATTACGGTCGTGAGAACCGACTAGGGCCTAAATGTCTGACGGAATAAGAATGTCTTAACGGTAGACTTAAATACAGCAAGTGAAGTGCTAGAGACATTAGACAACGTCGTTGCTAAGCGAATTCCAGACTGTAGGAGCAGTACAACAGAAAGGACGGTCAGCAGAGAGTTCTGGTAGTAGGTTTGTGCAGTAAAGGCGTGTCGGAGGAACGAAGACGAGACGACGTGGATTCGTGGAATTTGACGCGATTTGATGTGACGGGCGAGGTACGCTGGGGTTGATGAACGACGGATCTTGATTGTCAGTATGGCCAGCTTGTAGTCGATCCGTTGACGAACACTTCTTGGCGACTGTGGCGATCCTGGCCGCAATGTTCTGGACACGCTGCAGCTTCTGAATACTGCTGACTGCATGGAGCACCATAAAACACAGCGTTGCAGTAGTCCAGCCGTGACAGTAGGCCCCTATCAGGCTGCAGGTCATCGAGTAGCAGCGAGTTCTGCGGACAGCAGGTGACGAATATGCCCGATGGCCCATGCGTGGTAGTTGCAGGCTCGGGCCACCGCTGTGACGTGTCCGTCGAATGTCAGACGACGATCAAGTACAACGCCAAGTACCTTCATGTCCTCCGCCCGCGCAGGTCAGCACCGGCAACGGTCAGTCACTGACGACGTGACGACCTGCAGCTGGTTGGTTGGATGTTCCGACGACTAACGCCTCCGACTTGTCAGGGTTGAGTTGTATAGGCCGTTCTGCATGTACCACTGCCTGACATCAGCGGTACATGCGGCGAGAACGGCAAGACTCTAAGGTATTCTAAGGCCAGAGCATTCAAGGCCAAAAGCTCAAGGCCAAGGCCAGAGAATCCCAAGGCTGATGCCAAGAAATTTGGCCTTAAGGCCAAGGATCAACGTCCCTGTTCAAGAATTGATTAAATAAAATCAGAATGACTAGGATGGGCTACTTTACGGATTAGTTCTGATTAGCCCAGGCTTCTCAGACGCATAGCCCTGGAAGGCCATCCTAGGTGAGATACAAGTCTAGTCGACTGAGCGAGTTCGTTGTGTTACAACTTACAAGCCTACGTCCGGTTGACAGTGAAAGATTCTATCGGTGTACGTCAGTACGTGATTGCTTTACCACGTAAACTGGGAACGTAAACAAACAGATGTCACCTAAATAGAATATAAGTTAAAATGTTTTTAAATGACATTAATCATGTTTTTGTGTTTGTGCTGGCTTTATAGTGAGGCGATGGTCTGAGCAACATTAACATGGAGCTGTTGCAGCTATTACAGCTATGTGTGATGTTTGTTATATTCGCTCTGACGTTGCTGTTTGTTCTGCTGCCTCTGAAACTGGTGCCGTCGGACCACGAGATGCAGCGTTCACACAACTCTAGACGCCTGCTCGATCTCTGCCAAAGCTTCTCTGTAGGCGTCTTTCTCGGCACTTGCTTTGTGCAGCTGCTGCCGCATGCTGAGGAAACCATGGAGGTGTGTGCACACTATGCTGTCGATTAAATTGTGTTCACTCGGTTGTTACATCACATTTCTGACCATTAAGTACTATGATTCAAAATGGCCACTGTTTGCGTAAGTACTTCTAATTTTGTTTCGTGCCAAAATGCTTGAGCTCTGTTTGTTACTGACGTGTAGACGTGTTGCACAAGGTAAGATTTTTAATGATTTCTGCCCTTTAACTAAATTTTCTGTGGTGTTCCTTTACGGTACTGTATGTACCTTGCCTTGTACCTTAAACATTGCTGAAGAAAACCGGTTCTTGACTATGCATGGCATTTGTTTGTTCGTTCGTTCGTTATTGTGGGCAGGGGTCCAGCCTACTCTGAACCCGAGCTCTGAGACTTCATGTAGGTCCAGTGTGCTAGCCCAAGAGAGGAAGGGAATTGGTTGGTGTATGCAAGTGTATGTGTGATGTGCAGGGTGAAAGAGGGTTAAGTAGGAGTGAACAGCTTGTCGGGTATTTCTGTAACGCGCTCCCTCTAGGCGTGGCCTACTGTCTGGCTAAGCCCTGACTGGCGCTTATGCAGTGCAGTTTTAGATAGACTTGCCACGTCTATCTGCTTTGGCTTCCGTCAGCATGGCTAATACCTTGATGCAATGGAGGCATCAGGAATGGTCACAGTTTATAGAGGACACAATTGAACCCTCTTTTTCGTGCCCAGGATTATCTCCCTGTTCATCATGTGCATAGGAATTATCTTTGGTAGGCGGATGCACCCAGGCTGAGGTTTGAACTCCGGCCACTGAGCGCATCACGCTCCACTGCACATGGCGCCCGAGTGCTTTGAGACCACTGGGCCACATGGGCAGGTGTGTGTTGCATGGCACTAATGGAACAAACTTATAAATCAACTTTTATGTGTTTCAGGAAGCATTTGGAGTCGGTGGCTTACCGGTGTCATACAGTGCAGTTGTAACACAGCTGTCCTCTATGCTTGGATTCTTTGTCGTCCTGCTTGTCGATCGAGCGGTTGAGACTTGCCGTGGTGAACAAAAAGCTATACGGGGCAGTGATGCACACGAACTTACGACCGTTAAAGGCTACATTGTAACGGTGAGTTCGTCAGATGACTCCGGTGACAGCGATGCTGAACTTGTTCAAGAGAAAGACAGCATGCTGCCGGATGAAGTTTCCTCCAATCGTAGCAAGGATCGAGAGGCAAGAATGAAGAAAAGTCGATCCGCACGAGTGGGGAAACAAGAGGCAGCAAATGGTTCTGCATCCACTGCTGCAGAAGGTGCATCGACACCTCTAAGTCATGGACATTCTGTATCATCCATTGGCCGTGAGGAGTTGAGTATTCGTTCCATTGTTCTTCTTCTTGCACTGAGTCTGCACTCGTTGTTTGAGGGTGTGTCAATTGGTTTGCAGAATACAATCATGCAGTTGATTGGACTCTCAGTTGGTGTCTCTGTTCATGGCTGTCTTGTGGCATTCGCCCTCGGCATGGCACTCGCATCACATCACCACTCATCTGTGTCCACTGTTGTCCGTTTTGGGGCCATTTACTCAGTCATGGTACCAGGTGGTATTGGTATTGGCATGGCTATTGGAACTGTCTGCGGCTTTGTTGGTCGGCTTATTTCTGGTCTGCTGCAAGCACTCACAGCAGGAACTTTCGTCTATGTTATTTTTGTCGAAATTTTTCCGAATGAAATGGATCGCAATCGAAATCGTTTGCTCAAAGTTTTAGTCATGTTTGTTGGCTTTGTTATTATCAGTTCTCTGCGTTTTGTGACAGCTTTGGTGTAGTGCAGTTTTATGCTGTCATGCTTTTACCAGCACAGTGTTATACTAGCACAATATATGCCATGGCCCTTTGCCTGACTGTCTGTCACAAGTCGGAGTTTTCTCAAAACACCTAAACATCTTGTTACTCCAACAACACAATTTAGGTTTTCTGACACCAAATATTTTTATGACATTCCAATGGACAGGGACACAAAATGCAGGTGAGGTCAGTAAAAACAGCATTTGCAACCAGTCCAGATTTCTGTGACTCAGATGTCTTACTGCCAAAAACGTGTGTCCGTCCTGCGCAATGGTCCACGTCAATGACGGTGTGCCGACAGAGTGATATGCATTGTCGTCAGCACGTTTTATTGTCACAGTTTCCTTTATAACACTGACAGCTAACCTTTAGGCCTGTTATCATTGCCAAGACTGAACTGGCAGTTCATGATGCTCAACATGTACAGAACTAGTGCAGTTCAGTTCGGTTTAGTCACAATGATGTGAATAAGGTTTTAAGTTGAGCTGTCAGTGTTGCATGTGTGTGATGTGGAGGATCGCATTCTTGTCGTGTGATATTTGAGCCTCTTGTCATAATACATGTACTAAACTTTGCAGGTGGCCGAATAAAATGTGGCTGTTGCAAAAGTTGCTCCTCAGGCTGACATCGATATGTTTGCAATATTCATACAGCAGTTGACAAGATTTCAACTGACAGAGAGCATCAGAGATAGTTGAGCCTGCTGTATGTTAATATACATTGAGTCTGGTTAGTACTGAAACGGTTGACCGTTTGCATGTATGCCATCTTGGATTGTAACCAGCCACTCAGGCCAACTCAGCCTCATACCCTCAGTGGGAATAGTAGCCAAGGAGCAGTGGCAGTGCTCTGTGGCCGGGAAGGTGACCTTAGATTTGGTATCCCACAGGCTGTGCATCACATACGTTGTGATGTATATACACTGTGTTTTCAAAAAAGGTGCCACTATATTTTGTCCTCTAACTTTGCCAAAGGTTGACTGATTTTCAAAATTATTTCACAGACAGACTTAGCAGTAAATTTGTAATAAAGCAATCATAAAGTAACCCACCACACTTCAAATACATCTCTACACTATCCTACTTTGCGAAATATTAATATCAGAAAAACAGCAGCAACATAAAATGTACTCTAATTAATGATACACGGTAGTGTAGCAACATGACTTAGGTGTGGTGGGATCTTTTACAATTACTTTGTCACAAATTTACTGCTGATTCTGCGCTGAAAGAATTTTAAAAACAAGCACTGTTGTGTTCTATCAAACTCGGTCTATCAAATGCAACCTCGAAATGGCCAAAATTGGCATTCTTGTAGCCCTGAAATCGGTCATTTACTTCCAGTTTGTCTCAGAAACAATGTGTCTAGCCGATCGTATTAACGAGCTGCACAAAAAAATTCTCTGATATAAGGTGAAGAATTGCATATACGTTATCGCTCAAGAACAAATGAAACCGAAACGAAAACCACATTTTGTTCCTCTCTAAAGCTCAAATTTATTTCCGGTTGCATTGAAATAAATTCGAATTTCAGAGAGGCACAAATCCTGCTTTCGGTTTCAGTTTCATTTATTCGTGAGCTACGAATGCTCGTTGAAGGTTGCATTGACAGACCCGAGTTCGACAGAACACAATAGAGCTTGTTTTAACTCAGATCGGATTTTTGCTTTAATAGAAATTCGCTGCCAATCTGTCGGTGAACGAATTATCAGTTCTCTGCGGTCAACATTTGGCAAAGTTAGAGGCAAAAATATAGTGGAACCTTTAATCCGGACACAGTCTATATCCACCTGTGGTTCAATGGCCTTAGGAAGGGATATGAGCATCTCACCTGCATTCCCATATGTAGTATGCACCCTTCACCCTTTTACCTTTACCTTGATTGGAATGGGACAAAGATGGAATGCAGTCACCACTTCTCATCAGGAGGAAGTCTCGTTCCAAATCAGGAAGCATGAATTTATCGTAGATAGCCAAAACGGCCGTCATTGCCATGGCAGAACTTTCTCCTAGCTCATCTAAGAGCAGCTTGTGTTTCTCTGCTGGCTGAGTCTGCCATGAAGAAAGATGACATGATACTAGAAACCTTCTGTACTTGTTGAGTACCCCGTACTTCATACAGATCACTTTAATTTTGTTAAAACTACACTCCTTATAAAATTCTAGCAAATTGTTAAACCATAGCAAGCTTCTTGCAAGCTGATACCTGTACTGTTCATTTCCTTTGGAGACTGATGATGATGACAATGCCTGACAAACCTATTCCCTTATTTTTTAAAGCTTCTTGGCTATGCTAACTGATCTGACAGTGTGATTGCTTCAGAAAGTAATTGCATTTTGTTAAATCACAAAACATCGTAGGTAAATGAATAGCAGCACATGCTAAATTAGTGCATGCAAAGGCAATCGTATATAAAAATCTACTAGTATGTAATTATTTTTTTAAATTCATCGATTCAAGTAAAATGTGATTGAAATAAAATAATACTTTTAAAACGAAAGAATCGCTATATTTTATCTAAGCTGTTAGCTGTACTGTTTATTTCCAATATTGCTACTTGAACATGTTTGGTCACACACTACATTGTTTATTTCTTTGTTGCTACTGATTAAATTTCTATATTTGAACATGTTTGGTCACACACTACATTGTTTATTTCTTTGGTTGGAGTTTATTTTGTTTCATGTGTATATATCTTCACTGTTTAGTCTACTACAACATATGGGGGTGGGGAGGCAGGTCTGGCACCTTGGGCAGGAGGTCCCCGGGTGCTTCTTTTGGGTTTTACGTAAGAGAAGCATTCCAAAGCCAGACCAACACAGATGTATGTGTGGATATACGTCAGTCCCCCAAGACGGATGTACTTGTTGTTCTGTCATTCGACTTGAGAAAATATCATATTTTAACAAATTATCAAATTGAATAATAAATTATAAACCTGAAGGCACAAACAATGTGACTTATATTGTATTGTAAGCTCCAATAAATCCAAACCAACCACTAGAGTTATTGTAACAATGAAAGAGGCAAAGTTTTATATAAAAATATGTGACATTTCAATGCTGAATGTGTTATAAATGATCAGACGATTTTATGGTACATTATCTTTGCCAATTTTTATATTTATAATTTCCATCCTGGTTACATTACTAGTCTTAGTAGTTATTATAAAATTGGTATTAATTTTTGGACAGCAATAAGAGTAGTCAATGGACTGTATTTCTGTCTACAATGACCAGTTGCTGTTATTCAATAGCGATATTTGTTATTTGTTAGCTATGTGTGCTGTTACCCACGCTGGCGGCAGTAGTGGGGGTAGGGTCAACGCCGCAGTTTGTGTGTTTCTGTTTATTTGCACAATATCTCATAAACAGATGCAACTAGGATCACCAAACGTGACATAGAGATGTTCTACCACGAGTCCTGGAAACCCATTTATTCTTGAGTCAAAAGGTCAAGGTCACAAAGCACTAAAAACATTGTGCTAGCGTGGGTTTTTGCACTCCGGTGAGTGCTGGCTTCTTCTAGTTCTGTAAGCTGCACCTTTTACACTGATTCTCCGATGCAAGTACCTGTTGAATCACAGTGTATATTTTAATATCCACCATTACGTAACCTGTTCATTTCAGTATTATGTCAGTTGCCAATTATATGATTCATGCTATATTATTTGTATATGGAAGGCTCACACGTTTTATGTTCTATTTTATGGTAAATGTGACATGTTGATTGTTATAGAGGTGCATCATGGTCACAATCTGTGTTTAACGTATTTATGGTATCATCGATATTCAGTAGATATGTCAGTTTAGAAGTTTAGATATGAAGTCCATTGCATGGACTTTCTAGGTGTTTTTGATGTTTGTTTTTCAACGTTGTTATGTTGGCAGCAAGTCAAGGTTGTGTAGTGAAATGCATAATGGTAGACTTAAGATTTGCGATGTTGATCTGTATGTATTGTATGCGGGGGTGGGGGGGCAGGTTGGTACCCTGGATGCTACTTTTGGGTTTTACCTAAGAGAAGCATTCCAAAGCCAGACCAACACAGAAAAAGATATTATACAATGAGAGTCGTTAGGCACTGATATGTTATAGGAACTGATGAACAGCAATTACACAAGATATCACATTGAACTGAAAAATAGGTCTTGTGGTGGTTGTTCAGTTTCCACTTTGTTGTAGGCGCTAACGTAATAACTAATGAGCCTGCCTTATCCTTTCCCATTTTGGGTCGTCGCTGAACAAAAAAAGGCAATGAGGTCGGGAGGTTACCATATATCATTGGCCATCCTTAACCTGGTGGAACTAAATCTCCACCCAAGACCTTGTTCCTGATATAGCCTATTTTTGTGCTGAAAGGGGACGTTAGTCTCGCAACCAACCAATCATGTATTGTATGCACATTATGACAGTGATTTTTTTACAAAAAAAAATAAGCAGCTTGATATAGCAATAGAGAAGAAACAAGTTTATTGTTAACATCTATATTATGGTGAATGGCATTCGTTGTTGCTTACTAGTACTTTTTATTTCACTTTTATCATGTTGGTGATGGCATCTAATGTAGAATACTAGATAGCATTATGTGTGGTTGTATGCAGTAGGCTGATCAGCTGATTGTGTATGTGTTCATATCCCCAGGCCATAAAATTAGCTGAAATTACTTTTCTGCTCTCCGGCCATCCTTTTTTCACTTCCTCCATTTTACTCCAGACTTTACTGCATGTTGAGCTCGATTACTACTGCAATGGGCAACTGTTTCACGGGTGGCTGGGTATTTAACCAGCCACCCAGGCCAACTCAAACCTGGCCATCCCTCCATGGGTAGGTGCAGTGAGTACTGATGATGTTTCTGGCCTCTGCTGATTATGCATAACAGTAGGCCGTGTTAGCGGGACTACTGGCATACTGATCTTGGCAGTTAAAGGCGCTAGCTGCTAATTGAGCCGGCCAACGTTGGTCGTATGCTGTCTTAATTGGGTCTCTAGCAACTCTTGCTCGCTCAAAGCACCACAAAGGCAAATAGACTTTTATGCAGCGGACATCATTGTCTATGCCAGTCTTTCCATTCTGGCTGAAGGTGACCAAATCGTAGTGTGTCTCTTAGCTAAACTGTGCAGTGAACTGTGAATAGTGTTGCTGGGAGGTAATAAATAAGTAAATTCGGCTCTTTTACACTGGTTGTGTATTAAGCAAAAACCCACTAATTAATTGCAGCTGCACTTTCATAAAGTTATACTGCATGTTAACGTATTCCTGTTGCACACTGTCCCCCCAAAACTGCTAATTTTAAGGCCTGGATTTCTGAATATTGCTGTTGTGTACAGATTTACAGTGGTAATTTTGACTAATACTTTTGATGCGTTAGCTGATTAACGTGTTATTACATTCTTGAATTATGTTGAAACTTGAAAGCGCTGTTAAACCCCAAACCAACCAACATTCTTGAGGACATATCATGCTTTAACAGCGGCGTAGCTGCAGGGAATTCACAGAGTACAATGTATCTGTCTCATAAGGTTCGAGATGTTGCCATCACTGTGATTATTTTGTTTGTAAAATGAATTTTATGAATTTGGTGTCGATGAAACTATTATTGCATTTGCTCACTCAAAAGCTAGAAATCATATTGTGGTATGAAATTGTATTGCTGCGTTGATGTTTTTTTCTGTTTTGGGGGCTTAGCTTGGTTTCAGTGAATTAAAAAACTTTTTGTATAATTATTGTTGTCAGATGAGATGTAATTCCTTATTACTTCACCTTTTCACCTCGTACGTGGGTAGTGTGTTTGTGCGTTTGTCCATTAATAATGGGAATATGCAGCGTCGGTGGAAGGTAGTCAAAAGTTAGGAGGCACAGAGGTGTGATGCCCAAAAGGCCGAAGCTCGAGGCCCGAAGGGCCGAGACGGGGTGAGGTTCTTGGGGACGGGGGGCAGCTAGCCCTGCTACCCACGGGGCAGCTAGCGCCGCTGCCCACCAACTACAGGAGGTCTGGGGAGCGGTGTAAGGTAACCCAGTGGGGTCCGGGGCGAAGCCTCGGCCGAAATTGATTTGTGTGTTTTTGATCCAGCAGAAAGCATCTAGTATTGGTTATAACAGGGGTCGAACAGCATTTGATGGCAAAAATTTTTAGGAGGCACGCTCCATAGCGTGCCACCGGGCCCTAAATTCTGAGTAGGCGCGAGCCTCTGTGCCTCATAGGCTCCGCCGCCTGTGGGAATATGCTTATGTAACAGTGACTTAACCTGCAATTTTTATGTTCATTGGCTACGTTGTTTGCTCCTTAGACTTATTGTTATGATATTGACTTTATTGTTCGTTCACTTTATTGTGCAATTGTGCAAAAAGGCAAAGAAAACTTGGTCAGTGTATGCAGCCATATGCAGTCACAGGTGTTGTCGTTGAAACTGCTGATGTCACACAGTATGAGCATTTTTACCACACGACGCATGAGTAGCACGGATTCATGTTTAAACATATTGTAGGTAATTCATGCTACATTTCCGAGATATGGGAGATAGAAAGGTTTCAAACAGCAAAAGTGACCTTAGGGTCACGTAATGTGATTGGTATTGGTGCCATTTGATAGGACTCAGACTATTAGTCTTCCATTGCAGCTATGTCTCTGTCTTGTAAGTTTCTGAGAAATTGTCGGTTATTTTCCAAAAAAAAATAAACAGTTCGCACAGGTAATCTATCACGCAAGCAGTGGTACTTGTCAATATCAATCTCCGCGCCATATTTGAAAATCCTAGCTTCACCCATTCGAAAGATATGATTAGGAGCCCAGAATTTAAAAATATATCACATGACCTTCACTTGCAATGATCAACATGCACACCAAATTTGAAGCCTCTAGCTTAAGCCGTTCCAGAGATATCTTAGGGGAACTAAAAATTTAAAATGGGTTACGTGACCCTACCACGCCCATTTCAGGGACGGTTTGTCATCTGTAGCATGGGACTTGCTATGTTAAACCCACATACCAAATTTGAAGTGTCTACGATTACCTGCAACGAAGAAATGAAAGGCAGCGTCAAGTGTAAAAATTCTCGTTTTGAGCCACTCTTTGGGGGACTTAGCGGTAACGCACATGGTTTATCTATGGCTCGATGGAAAGCGCACTGTCGACTTCCTATTAGCGATAATTGAACTTTTCTCACTAGCTCTCACGGCTCTTTGTCTCCCGATGTAGTACTTTGTCTCGCCGTATCCGCCTTAAACTCTCCGTCGCTGCTGCTGCGAGACTGATCCGAAGTTTAATTTTTGAACGGCCACTTATCACAAGCTGTCATAGTGTCTGCCCAAGTAGACATATTTATTTTGTCGACAGTCATACAATAGATCAGTCGTAATTTAAGGCTTGCCGGTCGGTGGCGGACTGGCGGCCCCAGAGTAATTGTTCGTGTTATCACCCCCACCGCCCTGATGATCCATCATACTCGTTGCTTATCGGTAGCAATTATTAGATTAGATTAGATTCAGAACTCTTCCTCTTATTGTCGTTAAAGTTCTAAGTGTTGTCATAATCACTCATATCCTACGCTGTCTCCACTTGCTTAGATTCACCGAAAGCGTCGAATTCAAGAAAAAATAGTATGAGACGACACCGACTTCGATGCCGAAGGCAACTAACCGCAGTGGGTGGAAATCGCCCCGTCCACCTCGGTAACTCGAACACTGCTCCAAAGCCTGTTACTGTCACATTCGTTAACTTCGCTGTATCCGTCTCGTCTTAATTGCTAGGACCACAGTGAACTTTCCGTTCCGGAAGCGACTTAGATCTGCCGACACCAATCGGTACGAAACGCTCACCACTCGATTCAAGTTCGGCGAACGGTGCTTTTCATATGCTGGACCCAAAGCTTGCAATGAGCTGCCTACCGAGCTTCAGGACTTAACGGACCACAGTGCGTTCAGACGCCAGTTGAAGACATTCCTGTTTGGAGACGCGTTATCTATACACAGTGAAGGTCTTGCCGCTGGTACCCCGCGTGGGGCCGGGGTACCCCCTTCCGCCTTTGCTGCTCCCTTGTCCATTCACTTCCTCATCTTTTGTTCTTCATTACTTTTTCCCTTTTTCCTTTTCTCATTCACTTTACTTATTTTCCTCTATTGTCCATCCGATCCCTTTCTACCAGAATCGTCCCACTCCGTTTCCAGGCGAGAGGTCGTAGGAGGCGACCGAACCTGGGTTTAGTTTGTTTGATTTATGATTGTGT
>Ga0209780_1003614_pt1 | contig 11621 bp, 8 predicted proteins | sample WorMetexBAHAMAS2_FD_187384 | JGI IMG/M metagenome (GOLD analysis project Ga0209780, IMG submission 187384) | Marine gutless worms symbiont microbial communities from Max Planck institute for Marine Microbiology, Germany - Inanidrilus exumae... | ecosystem: Host-associated > Annelida > Digestive... | reverse complement strand
ACACAGTGTATATTATTGCAAGTATATCTGCAGTCTTCTGCAGGTAGCCTGTAGGCCTATTAATATTTGTTACGTTGCTTGTTCGTGTGCAATTTGCGACCGTGTTTGTGTGTGTGTGTGTGTGTGCGTGTGTGTGTGTGTGTGTGTGTGTGTACTAATGTGTAAGGGATGTAGGATAAGGGACATGTGTAAGGGGTGTGGCGATCATCTTGTCCATATATGTCATGGATGGCATGGACACTTTGCCGATATAATTAAATTCCTACCTGGTCATGTGTGTAACTTTAATACCACTACTAACTATAACCCGTGTCGGTTGTGTTGGTAGGGTAGGCCTGTATATCGAGACCGACAATGGTGTAAATGCATAGATCAGAATAAGCTCATTAGATGATCATGCAATGATCGATCTGAGGTGATTTGAGCTTCCGGCAATGAGTCTACATCGTGTTCATCTGACGTCGCACAAAGACACAATGGTGACTGCTAACGCGAATGGGACTTCAGACGTCGTCGTCAGCCGACCTAGTCGGCACATACAGATAGCGACCGACTACGAAGCACAGCGGCGACTTCAAGTACTAGATGAATGTATTGACAGCAGCTGTGATAACGCGAGCGGTGTGGTCGTACATCGAGACGCTCATCTTATGTCACAGTTAACGTATTCGTTATCATCTACCAAGACAACTCGACGACCAACTGTGTTCAACGTTGTTGACATCGATGAGTTAAGTCCTTGGTCGTCAGCAGTCGGAAGCGTTACTGCCGATTACGTCCAGCAGCAACAGCAGCTATCACATTCTGGCAAGACAAATAGACCACGGCTCATCGTTGAGGTAATCAGTGCTCACAGTTGTTTCTATATGGACTAGCGGTGATTATATTCTGCTACAACGAAACTCAGCCTGAAACAGCAAACACACGATGAGTTTGAATGTGCCGAACAACGAAAATATAACATTCGTACATAACAGTGATGTATTCGGGTCTATAGGCCTACCCAGCTCGAATCCGAGTCCGAGTCCATAACAGGTCCAAGTTCTGCTCAGAATCAGTGTTAATGCAAATATTAACTAGAAATCCCACGAACGCCGAGTCGTTGCAAATCCGTTAGAATATCTACATGTACACATCCCAAAGTTTATTTTGGGGCTGCCGTACCAATAACCCTTCACTTATGACGGGGAAAGTATGACTCGCAAGACTGCAGCTATGGTGTGTTCTCTGTGCCAAGTTGAACTTCTGTACTCGCAACTGCAAATTTGAACGAATTCGGAATTTTTGAGGCAACCTGGCAACCCATACCTTTGCCGATCAGGGAAAAATTCCGGCATGCGACAGTGAACCCATGTTTTTCTCTTCTCTGCCAAATGTATCTGGATCGATGCATCGTATCACCCCTGCGGGGACAGAAATTGCAATCTTGGCCGATTTTTGAAAATTTGGGGCTCCACGCCTCCGATATCAACCACCCTTCGTCAATCTTAGGAAAATTTGCCAGGCCACAGTAAACCTGTGGTGTGCTCTTGCATGCCAAATTTCACGATGGTCGGTGCATCGTGTCGCCCCTGAAGGGCGAAAAAACCCTAAGTTTAATCATATTTTCAAATTCAGCTCTGAGTCTATGGTTTGTGGTTGCGACACTTTTGAGTCAAAGATGCACGGACGCACAACTACAAACCTTCCGCTATCCAACGCCGTCAAACGGTTTCCAAATTCGAATGGCTTCACGGCGTTACCGTTTTCACAATCTTGACCGTTCAAAAGCGTGACTGATATATACAAAAAACCAACCAACCAACCAACCAAACTACTGTAAGATTCGCCGAGTCGCTGCAAAACCGGCAGAATAACTGCATATCCCAAATACCCATATCCTTTTTATCGATCGTGGGAGAATTTGGCACGCAAGATGTATCTGAGGTGTGCTTTGCTCTGCCAGATTTCATCTTGATCCGTGCACCATGTTGCTACTTGCTCTGTCGGGGTCAGAAACCTGCAAATTGACAGAATATGGAATATTTTTGGCTCACGTTCTCATTCCCTTCACCGACCGGGATGAAATTTGATAGAGGACAATGAACTTGATATACGTGATTGTGTACGTTTTTACCGCGCGACGCTATGCTAGCGCGGTATATGCTTCGTCTGTCCGTCTATCTGTCTGTCCGTTTGTACGCGTCACAAGCCGGTACTGTACCAAAATGGCTAAACGGAGGATCAGGGCATATTGACTGTCCAAAGCGGAATGATAGTTAAAATTTCGAACTTTTAAAAATTCAAGATGACGGACGGCCACCATTTGAAAGCCATTAACTCATAATATCTCAGCAACAGTAGATCCGTCGCCGGGCATGATGACGACATTGACCCAATGAACGTAAAAGAAATTGCATAGCATAAAAAGACATCAACGGGTTTGCAATATATCACTTTCTGAAAACAGCAAATATAGAAAACAACTGCTCAGAATAATTGTTCTAATGCTGTGTAAGCCAAAGCTCTAAAACTGCGAACATTAAATTAAATGCTGAACTATAACCATGAAACGCATATGCCATGAAGATCAGTATTGCTGACAACAAAATGAAACTGATATCCCCGTAAAAGACGACGTAGTCGCTGAAAACTGAACCAAGAATTAAAGTGGAAAATAATACGTTTTGTGCAGATTACTTGCAACACATATGCAAAAATGGCCAGCCGTAAAAGAGAAACATATCAAATAGAGCCAAGAATTTATGTACCCTTTATACTTGAATTGGATGATGAAAGTAAAATCAAAAAAAACTATTTGTGATTAAAGAAATAGGCCTATGTTCTCGGCTGCCAGCAGAAAGGTTAGTGACTGAATTAAAAAAAATTCTTTTCCTAAAAAGAAACAATTTGCGCAGAAAAGCAGGTTTTATGAAAAAATAGTTTATTCTCTCTTTTTGCACTTTTTTGAATGCTCCTCACACAGTGTGCTTGTTAAACGGATTAATATTGCACGGTTGAGCATGCTAAATGCGTACGGCAATTTTGTCGCACTCCACGTGACTCGATTGCAACCAATGACATCAGCGTATTTTCATTTGTTTTATTAGCGAACGCAAACTCGCGTTCACGTTCGCTATATGCTATCGCCGTTCCGTCTGTCTATCGTCTATCTGTAACGTTGGTGCGCCCTACTCAGCCGGTTCAAATTTTCGGCAATTTTTCTTCGCCCTTGGTACCTTGGCCATCCATTGACATCCACGGAAAATTTTACGAAGATCGTCCCAGGGGAACCCCTCCGTCGGGGGGTTTACACGCAAGAGGGGTAGCCAAATATATCGATTTTTTACGATTTGGAATGCTGTATCTCCGAAACGGTGTAAGATAGGAAGTAAGTTAGTATTAATCACTAATAGGAAATCGTATATGAGCTTTCGATTGCTACCAAAATCGGTGACCTTGAATGACCGTGAACAGTGAAATGATCCTTATTTTGTGGTATTTTTTTACCGAATTTGGTAATTCAGGGGCGTATTGCGTAAAAGTGGTTGACAAAGCCATAGCTATGGACAATTTTACGATTACTATGTCTAGTAGTAAACGTCTGCAGAGACACCGAGCGACGCCCACGGTATAAATTCCTAGCAGATTCATAAATTCAAGACTTAATTTGCAGTACTTGCCTAGCTATCGTTTTGATAAGAAGTCGTATATGAACTTTCGATTGGTACCAATATCGGTGACCTTGAATGACCTTGAACGGCGAAATGGCCATTATTTTGCGTTATTTTGCTGAATTTGTTAATGGGCCTTATTTTGCATTATTTCACCAAATTCGTGTACGATGTCGTTGTAAAACAATTGTTAGGCTTACGTCGATTTCAAACCTTTGTGTGTTTAGCGAACGTGAACTCAAGTTCAATTTCGCTATATGCTATCGCCCGTCCGTCTGTCAGCTACTCAGCCGGTTGAAATGTTCGGCAGTGTTTCTTGGAGCTTTAGGTGGCCATATCATAGAAACGGTGCAAGATAGGAGGTAAGTTAATATTAATCACTAATAGGAAGTCGGTATATGAGCTTTCTATTGGTACCAAAACAGGTGACCTTGAATGATCTTGAACGGCGAAATGGCCTTTATTTTGCGTTATTTTACCGAATTTGGTAGTTTCCTGGGCGCATTGCGTAATAGTGATTGACAAAGCCATAACTATGGACAAGTTACGATTAATATGTCTAATAGTATACGTCTGCAGAGGGACCGCGCGACGCCAACGGTATAAATATTCTATAACTGCAAGGTGAAAATTCTGTAGCAGATTCATAAATTCAAGACTTAATGCGCAGTACTTGCCTAGCTATCGTCTAATTTGTTAAACGAAGTAGGTTCTCTTTTTCGGTATTTTGAAGTACGTGTGCGATATCGTCGTAAAAAGTTCACGTTCGCTATCTCATCTCCTGATGAGTTTTTGTGACGATACGTTATAGTCGTAGTTGTATACGGTGATGCAGGTAGAGAAGCGTGAGGCGTGGTCTGGCAGACAGGCCGACACTCAAGAGCTGTGTCGTGTCGGTCCACGCGACGCCGGTGCTAGATGGATGCATGGCACTGCTGGGGTCGCAAGTCTCCCAGCCTACATTCCGTTCGTGTTCAGACATTGCAGTGTTGACGACGCGTCGCCTTGGCATTTTTACATGTTGCAGTACCGCGCTGAGTACACTTACAGGCGACTTGGCCTCACAACTACGTCGGATAGTACGTCATCAGACAGTTGCGCTACACGACGGCCGCTGCGTGACGCCAGTGAACGCTATTCGGCTGACAATATGACTGACTGCCGGGCACTGACGACATGCAAGCGGACACAGTCAGAGCCTGTTGTCATGTCGCAACGTCGCGCTGGACACCGGTCTGCCCCGGCGTCATTCGTGCACGTCGCCGGCACTCACCAGCGTGGCAGAGTCGCTGACGACGACGACAGTGTCAGCGTCACGACCGTCTCGCTTCAACTGTCGCCACCGCATCCAACCGCAGACCATCAGCCGCCCTCCGCCAAGTCTCTGCTTCGCTGTCCTGCCATCAGAATTCACATGAACGGTTCGTCGTCGACCGCGCCTGCCGCTGGGCAAAGCTCAATCACGTCACAAACGTCGGCGCCGCAGCCACCGCCAAGCAGTCTACTGCCGCGTGTCGTCATTGAGTGTGCTGACAGCAGGACCCAGCAACTGCAGCAGCAGCTGGTGTCGTCGGCTGGCACGACGTCTGACAGCTATACGTCGTTTATCGGCAGGACGATGCGACAAGTCCCTTCCAACGGGTTCTCCATCGACGACCACACAATGTCAGTCTTTTCTCTCTCATCGTACAGAACTTTCTTACATTGTATAGATCGTGGTCCATCAAAATGCGGCATTTCAGTTTTGACAGTAATTCTGAACTGATGTGATTAAGGCTTGCCGATGGTCTAACCATGAAAGTATTCCCACACGTCGTAATAAAGACGTGCGTAAGCGTACTCGGAAAAAAGTATTTACGCGTGTCAGCCACAGTTGTCGCCTGATAGTGATAGCGTGCATCGACTCAGATACGAGTAACTCGCAGTTAGAACAGCGCCTTTGTTTGTTGCATTGTCTCTTGTTTTACACAAAACGCTCAGTTGATTAACTATGAATATTTTAACTTTTGTTTGTTGTTACCATGTCATAAGCAAGACGAGGTGAAACATTTTGTACCAATGTTTGCAGTTAAAGTGTAGAAACTATTCATCTCAAATAATATCTCTCGTTGTGTTATCATAAAAAGTAAACAATCATTTTGATATTTGCCGTTTTAGAGCTATGACTATGGCGCTGTTACACAGGGTTGTAAACTGCATGGCCAGTTTTACCATTTATTTACTTATACAGTGTGTCTAAAAACAATACACTTCACTTTTGATCATAACTTCTGCAAATGTAGACCGATTTTCACAATTATTTCACTGTCAGATTCCCGAGAAAACTCACTATGTAACTATTACAGTTCTTCTACTTCACCTTAACTTTGTTGCTACACTACCATACAAAATTCAAAAATCGAAAATAGCAGGTAAACTTTTACTCATAACATCATTAATCGATTTTACGTGAACCTTGAGAAAACTTAACAACAATTGGATGACAAATGCTGAAAAAACATCACGTTGCTGATTTACTAAATTTGTATGCAATATATGAAGCACAGAATGCAGATAACGCAAGAATGTTGATTTGACGACCAACTACGTGAATTTTGTGCAACAAACGACTTCACCACTGTCAGAAGGTGACAATATTTGTAACTAATACCCACTGCGTCCATCTATCTGATAAATTGGCCGAAAGTTAAAGCAAGTGATGAAAATGTCCACATCTGGTACAAACACAACCTTGCACACGTTTACGCCATTCACTGGTGCGAGCTTTATCAATGACTGTCTGCTGCAGCCCATGTTACATGTCAATCATCCACTGCTTCAGTTCGCTAATATCACGGATTTTCTTCTGAGCACTGCTGCATTGCTTTTCAGATTTTATAGTCATGGGATTCAGACCTGGGCTATTAAGGCGGCCTCATATCTTGCAAGATGAATTCTGAGGTCTCACATGCAATATGCCATTGAAATCGGCCGCAGTTGTGATTTTAAAGGTAGTATAGAAACGTACTTAAGGTGAGGTGGTGAATCTTTGTGATTATATGTACAGAATTTCCTCAAGAATCTGATAGTGAAAGAATTTTGTAAAGCGGCCTACATTTGCCGAAGTTATGATCAAAAGTCAAGTGTATAATGTGTATTGTTTCTTTTTGAGACATGATGTATATACGACGTGTTGTATGTAGGCGGGTCTATCCTAGTTACGTTTTCCGATCGAACTATTTGAGAATTTACGTATTTAAAACAAAAATTTGCTTATCCAACGCCTTCGTATAACAACGCCAACAATGTTCCGTGTTTTCAAGGAAGAGAGCTAGGGTCTGGTTGAGTCTGGTTGATTAAACAATCAGCAGATCCAAGGGGGTGCACCCGGTGCACGCCCCTCCTTATTTTGGCTTCTCAAATTTTACTCCACATTTCATTTGATTTCAGTTTTTTAGGATTGGATTATTGTTAGGACTAGATCACAACAAATCACACAATAACAAAGCACACCTCACCTTCCGTTATTAAACTAACTACACAAAAATTAGACATTAATACTTAATGGTGTCTTCTGCGCTGTTAGTGTGCCAACTATTTGTCAACCGACAGTGGCATGAAAGTATGCTAAAATAGCATCTCAGCCACAGTCGATTTTAAAAAATTTCTGGGGTATAGCCCCAGACCCTCACTGGGGAGGGGCGGGGCACAGCCCCTCCCCAGACCCCATCCCTGCACGCCCCCTAATCCATATTTCTGCATCCGCCCCTGAAACTTTTGAACATGCAGCTTCATCGACCAAAACCGGAACTAGGCAACAGAAGTGTAATGACCATTAGTTGCTATGATTTAAGAGACAACCAACCGTACCAGTACTTTGGTTAGTGACTTAGTGAAGACACAGCTGAGTTCTCCAAACTTTACGAAATTTCATCATTGGCGTTTTGAGAATATTGGTGACACACACACACTCACGAAGAATGACGGATGAACTCTCTTCTTTTGCAAAGGCACAAATAGAGTTATATATTTGATTGTTCGCTTTTTACTTGTTAGTCATTTTCTACTTTGACTGGTAAATTACTTATTTTAATTGGTCATTATGCTGTGATGTGATTGTTCCAGCGTGCGTCGCAAGCTTCGGTAAGATTTCTTAGACAACTGCATTCAATAAATGTTCACGGCTTGGCTATTTTCAATAATCTGAACTGTAGATAATAATGCTTACAACTTTGTTGTCTTTATTGTCTGGATTGATCACTATTCTTGCAATGCATTCCATCCTCTTCAGTTGCCGCGAATACATTTCTGTATGTTGATAACTCAACTTACTCAAGTTGCACGTTCACTGTTAAGTTTTCATTCAAAGTTTGTACTTCTCGTTCTCACACGCATGCGCAGTAGACCATTATATTCACATTCACGGCAGCTGTAATCACATTAAACATGCTTTTGCTTTAGCGAGTGCGTGTGAATATCATATTTTATATCGAGGTTTTGTTTATCAAAGCATTTTCCCAATGTCTGTCAACCGACATTCTCCAAACTTTTCCATGTTACGTGGCTTTACCCCTATAGAAACACTGATATCGATTTCTCGAAAGTGCCCCTGTAATACATGTAAGTGAATGGCACCTTATATATTTCATGTTTTATTTTTAGCAGTTATATGTATAAGTTACTGATTTTATTATTTGTACGTATGCAGATTGTAAGCGGCCTCTTGGCCCTTTTGTTGCTAAATTAATAAATAAATAAATAAATAAAATAAACCTAAACTTTTCTAGTTTTCATGTCCAGCCGCAACACAATATGCGCAATTCTGCGACTGGAAATGGGCGATGATTTTCTTCGCAGTCCCCGGAGCCAGCCGCTAAGGAGTTAGCAGCTGGCTTGACCTCTTAACGGCTGGCTTTACGACTTGAGTCGTTAAGTCGCTAGCTACCAGCGGGCGGCGGCTTGACCTCCTAACGACTGGCTAAGAGGCTTGAGTCACTAACTGTATGACACTCACTACAACTTAGACAGCTTGTCAGTCATTTACACTTGCCTATTACCGATGCTTGTTTTTGTTTCATGTTTTAGAGTGGTCATGGACTCGCACTGTTTAAGCAGTTTGAGTTTGGGCCGAAATAGCTGAGCGTCCCGGGCTGCCGCCACTCATGACTCATGGATCTAATTATCAGAAAGCGCAATAGCCTTTTTGATCACATATATTACACAAGTTGCCAGTGACGTCATTTCTTTACTCTTATCTATAGGCCAGCTGTTTGCTACATGTTTGCCGCCATGATGTAGGGCAATAACGTGTAAACATCTTGCAGCACCTTCAGTGAGATCGCCGAGATGACGCTAACACTGAGCTTTTCTTAAACTTACCGATTCAGTTATATTTAAACAAGGTGTCGCCCTAACGGGAAGAAACACTTCTGGCCCGCCACCTGGCGAATATGCCCGCCATGGAGTGTTGCAGACGACAGACGACGACAGATGCCAGACAACATCTCTAGTCTGGCCCCCTACACTATGTGTAGACGGGCCAGTAATAACATGACAAATCTTCACCAGTTAACTTCGCGAAATACCTTAACGTGTCTTACAACATGGAAATCTTGGATTGCTGTGACGTCACTTCAACCTATTTATAGCCAGGCTTGGGAAGGACGCCCCAGCATATCAATTTGTTCAGCGCCAAATCGACATCTGTCTTGGACGAGTTCCTGATCAAACCTGGAAACGTCCCCCAGGTCGTCCAAGAAGCAAGTGGCTGAATCAGATTCACTCTGACAAATATCTCCCACCGGCTAATCTATATAGATGTGCCATCCGTCGGGGTCATTCTGGGCTAACGCAACGGTAACAGCCGACTAAGCCATGACGACGATGACGACGACGACAAGGGGTCAATTTGATGTGGAACGCTTGGTAACTGTAGCCTGTAGGCTACTGGGGCAAAATCAAGGAAATCAAAGGTCCGGGGTGCATTTTCCAGAAACTAAACATTTTTTCCAACGTTGCCCGTAATTTACTCGGCGAGAAGCTATGCTTCGCCGAGTAATTGGAAACAGTCTAATACGACTCTAGAGGCCTATATGGTGCATTTTAACAGTCTTCACGCAGCCGGCTATAAGTCCGCCGAAAGTGAACCGATTTGGATGAAATTTTGAAAGTTGTCAGCCAAATGTTGGGGGCTGGCCAGGCAGACTTTGGGCGAGATCCGCGCAGTAGCCACAGTTTGAGAGGGAGCCGAAAAATGTTTTTTAGTCAGGTAGGCCCTAAATAACGCACGCTTTCACCGATTTCCCGTCAGACGATTTTCACGAATTTTGCACACAACATCGTCGATTGGTGTCGCGATGTAAACTTTCCGAACAGAATTTTGAAAATTTTATCATAAGGGGTCGTTTTTCGAAAAAAACGCAAAAATGTCTCGAAAATGTTCCAATTCTGGCGACTTCAGGCCGCCAGAACTGCGCAATAATAACAGATCGCCGCATGCCAAAATAAATCTCTACGGGATGTCTAGTTTCCATTTTTATCGTTGGAATCAACCCAAACTCATTCCCCTGCCCTCCACACAGACCACACTCCGAACCGGAACATAAGCACCCCCTCGAGTTTCGCTTTCGATTTAGGAGTTCTGGCGACTTAAGGCCGCCAGAACTCCGCAATCATAACAGATCGCCGGAAACTCGCGGCCAATCTCTACGGGATGTCTAGTTTCCATTTTCATTGTTGGAATCAACTCAAACTCATTCCCCTGCCCTCCACACTCCGCACAAGAACGTTCCTACCCCCAAAAGTTTCGCTTTTGATTATCGGATGCGTATTACGCACTATAGTGCGTAATACGCATCCGATAATCAAAAGCGATATATTTGTAATCATCAGATGGCGCCATTAACTACATGCATAAAGCAAATGGGAGCTATTAGGCCTATTTCGTTTACAATTAAAAACAGTAACTGTGCAAAAAAATAACTTTGATTACCGATAATTTGTAACGATTAAAGATTTACATCATCTCATCATATGTGCCAATTAGTTGCGCAAGTCTACAATCACCTTCCATTAGGTTAAGGAAGTATGTAGTTAAGGGTTCAGGGCAGCTGACGGAGACGAGTTTTTAGCGAACCTGAACTAACGACTCTATGGCTTACAACTTTAAATCCTTATTACTGCTAACACGTTCGCTATATGCTATCGCAGTTCTGTCTGTCTGTCTGTCGTCTATATGTCTGTAACGTTCGTGCAACCTACTCAGCCGGTTGAAATTTTCCGCAATTTTTCTTCGCCGTTTGGTACCTTAGGCATCCATTGACATTCACTCAAAAATTTTACGGAGATCGGGGATTTAAACGCAAGAGGGGTAGCGAAAGATAGCCATTTTTACATTTGGAATGATATAACTCCGAAACGGTGCAAGATAGGAGGTAAGTTAGTATTAATCACTAATAGGAAGTCGTGCATGGGCTTTCGATTGGTATCAAAATTGGTGACCTTGAACGACCTTGAACGGTGAAATGGCCATTTTTGCGTTATTTTTACCGAATTCGGTAATTTCAAGGGCGTATTGCGTAAAAGTGGTTGACAAAGCCATAACTATGGACAATTTACGATTACTATGTCTAGTAGTAAATGTCTGCAGAGAGACCGCGCGACGCCCACGGTATAAATTCCTAGCAGATTTATAAATGAAAGACTTAATGTGCTGTATCTGCCTAGCTATCGTTTTGATAAGAAGTCGTATATGAGCTATCGATTGGTACCAATATCGGTGACCTTGAATGACCTTGAATAACAAAATGGCCCTTATTTTGCGTTATTTTACCGAATATGGTAATGGGCCTTATTTTGCATTATTTCACCAAATTTGTGTACCGTTTCAAGGCCTACTTCTGATAGTTTATGACCATCACAGTCTGCACGGTAGTGCAGCACTGTTGTAAGGGTCGTTCCGATAAGTATAGGAAATGGCACTTTTGGGGG
>Ga0209780_1003613_pt1 | contig 11624 bp, 11 predicted proteins | sample WorMetexBAHAMAS2_FD_187384 | JGI IMG/M metagenome (GOLD analysis project Ga0209780, IMG submission 187384) | Marine gutless worms symbiont microbial communities from Max Planck institute for Marine Microbiology, Germany - Inanidrilus exumae... | ecosystem: Host-associated > Annelida > Digestive... | reverse complement strand
CTTGAATTTTTGACCACAACTCCATCGCCGCTTGCATAATTTTTCATAGAACGGCCGGACGAATCAGAATCCGAACGGCAAAAAAACCGAAAATAGCAGAATTGGGCTGCAGGACACCCTGTTATGTCATCTCCGAATCCACCTGTGAGTAATTCCCCTAAGACGTCACGGGTGTCCGGCAGCAACTCCGATATGACAAGAGGATCGGTTGCCGCTACTTCCGCTATGTTGATCCGGGGAATTCGAGCCCGGTACCGACGATTGAGCTTTCTGATAAAGTGGTTGGCAATGACCGCATAACCCGTGTTGGTGGGGTGCACACCATCCAGGGAGAACAGACCGCCAAGGGAATTCGTCGTAAGGTGTTTACCATTGGCAGGGACGCCCAGAATCTCAACGAGCTTAAATAATAAGTTGATGTTGACCAACGGAATGTTTCGCCACATGGCTTCTTGGGCGATAAATTTGTTCGTGTTGTCAACCGCCATTTTAGCTTGTCTGGCTTCCGTCGAATCGAGAACGTCTTCGTCGGAAAGTGGCTGCACCGTTTGCATGGCCAAAGTCTGCAGCGCCTGCGGTAGGCCATCCAAAGTGACAAAATCATTCAATCCGATTCCAAGAAAGTGAACGACGATGGATGGATCGATGCCATTAGCCAGTCGGGCGATCTCAGCTGGACTAAAGAAAAACGGAATGGACGTGACATCCGGAATATTTGCCATGATCAAGTCAGCCCCGGTGTCTTGAAGGCGATTTAAGGTTTCTCGATAATCGGCTTTAAAATTGTCAAAGGGGGTTATTGGCACTTCTCCACCACTTGTTGCGAATTGAAGGACATCGTTGTTACCGATCCAGAGGAAAATAAAGGTTGGATTCAATTCCTCCGCCCATTCGACCTGGCTAAAGTTCTTGCCCTCGGTGGGAATGCCCGGCTCGCCGAGTACAATGTATGTGATACCGCCTTCAGCCGGACGTTTGATAAGCGCATCGCTTACGGTGTGTCCGGGTACGGCCAGGTTGGAGGCTTGCTCGAAATCATTGATGCGGCCCCCCCTTCGGTCATCTGCTCTATTTCAAGCGTATAGGGATTGATTATGAACCTGGGCGGAATGCCATCGTCACTCACCAATGGTAGTTTGATGTCGAACCCTGCCTGGTCTGCGATCTGGGCTGCATAACCGTTGATTTGACCTTCCTTATAAAGGCTGCCATTTTGAAATCCCGCTGTTAGGGAATCGCCGACAAATACCACAGTGGTAAAGTCGGCGCGTTTAACAAAATACCATGCGTATCCATCTGAAGGTGAAAGGGTCAAACCAAGAATCAGAACCATGAAACAAGCATACGTATTCCTTAGCTTCCGATGCATGGACGCCTCCTGGGGCAAAAGTAAATAGAATAATTCATAAGAATTGCAATTAACTTAAAGCGTACGAAGGATGGCTGTCTCGTCTCCAGCCGTAAAGAGGCTGTAACCAACCACGTCCGCACTGAGAATAGCGGTAGTCTCCATCGGCCATGGAAACCTCCAATTGGTTCGATGATCCTGCTAAACGCGTTACTATGATGTATGGATGCTTTGGTGAAGTGCTGCAGATGTGATGCGCGCCACAATAAAGCCAGGTCAGCTTCAGTTTGCCCCTAAACTGAATGGATTAATAATGCAAACTAGTTAAAATTGTCAATATTTATGAAAATGAGAAGTGAGTTATAGATTACTGTGGGATATGGGAGGCTCCGTCCGCCAGCACGGGTAGAATGAGATATCCGCGGTTTCCGATATACGCAGAATTCTTAGGAATGCGGTGTTATGCTGCTGTCCTCAATTCTTTCTATGTTTCCGGTTTATCGATAATATCCTGGGAATCTTCTGAATCCTCGGCCTCGACATCGTGTTGCTCTGCATTTTCCCCCAGGGCTAAGGCTTCCTGCTCCAGTTTTCGTTGTTTCTTCTCCAGTTTTCGCTGCCTTTTTTCCTCTTGTTTTTTCTTCTTGGCCAGTTCTTTTTGACGCTTTTTGAATGAATAAAATGATTTCGCCAAATTGATCTCCTCTCGGTTGATCATTGCAGGTGGGGATAAAAAGAAAAGGGCATCCTTCACTATATGAAGGATGCCCTTTATATTCGGAATAAACTTAGATCACAGTGACATTGGCAGCAGCAGGACCTTTTTGTCCCTGCTCGATGTCAAAAGAAACTCGGTCACCTTCATTGAGGGATCGAAAACCGACCGCATTGATCGCTGAATGGTGCACAAACACATCCGGTCCATCTTCCTGCTCAATGAAACCGAAACCCTTGCTGTCGTTAAACCACTTAACAGTTCCATTTGCCATGGGTACATCCTCCTCTCTTAATATTTTCAACTTCTCAACCTGGAGGATACTGCACCACAAATGGATTGTTCCCTCAGAAAGAAGTCGCCCCGCCTAGTGAGGCAGGGCTTTGTTGAATGGGGTTATAATAATCTGTCCTAAACGATAAATCAAGGCCAAACTACAGATTTTTTATCAAAAAGCGGAATCCGATCCGGTCCTTTACCAACAAAGGGGAGAAGGAAATCTTGCAACAACGGTGTACGCGATGGCTGGGCATCAAGAAGCCCGACTTCCGCTCAGGACAGATGGACATCTTCGTCAGAGTCACCGACAAAAACACTGCTCCAGTCCGTGACCCGAATCCATTTGTGCCGACGTTCAGGATTTCGCCGCCGGTCTCCGTGGTGCCTGCGTCGCTCGATTCCGCCTGTTGAGAAATAATCCAGGCTGTAGCTCCTCCGGCGATCTGCTCCGGACCTTCGGTCGAGCGGAATCCGCTGCGCCCGACGCCTCATATCGGCGGTTCGTCGCTTGCCGGTGGAACGATACATGCCCATGTCAATGACGGGGCGGCGTTTTTTCATTATCCGCTCCCTTCGCAGTTTCCCGTGCCCGAGTCGAACGATATAATAAAATGTGAGCCGAACGAATATAGACTAACATCAACATACAACATTCGGACCACATATGCCAGCTTTCATGGTTGGTCCGGGCAATACCGGACACGCTACCGTTCCCGATGAAGCACCATTGGCCCCAATGCCTGACACACCGGCATGATTTCAATCCGGTTAATGTTCACATGGGGTGGCAAACCGGCCGCCCAGAAAATAATATCAGCAATGTCCTTGGCCCTGAGCGGCTGGAGATTTTCATAAACTTTCTCGGCGGTATCGCTATCCCCTTTGAAACGGACGAGGGAAAACTCAGTCTCCGCCAATCCCGGTTCGATATTGGTCACCCGGATGCGGGTACCTACCAGATCGGCCAGTAGCGTCAGCGAAAACTGTTTTACAAAAGCCTTCGTGGCACAATACACATTGCCGTTGGGGTAAGGCCAGTCCCCGGCCACCGAGCCCACATTGAATATGTGCCCCCGATTCCGTTCCACCATGCCCGGCAGCAGGGCACGGGTACAGTACATCATGCCCTTGATATTGGTATCGACCATGGTGTCCCAGTCGTCCAGATCGGCCTTTTGAGCCGGTGCCAGGCCCAGCGCTAATCCGGCGTTATTCAGCAGGATATCGACATCGGCGAATTGATCCGGCAGACCGGCAACCGCATCGTTCACTGCCTGGCGGTTGCGGACATCGAGCGTAATGATGTGAACGGCAATATCGCCTTCCAACTGCGCCTTTAGATCTTCCAAGCGGTCTGTGCGTCTTGCGGCCAGCACAAGGTTCCAGCCATCTTGAGCAAAAAGCTCAGCACAAGCCTTTCCAAACCCGGAAGTAGCCCCCGTGATGAATGCTGTCCCTTTCATCAACAACCACCTTCTGTTGAGTAAATGTTTAAATCCAAGTCATACCTTTTTTTCGTAATTCATTTGAGGCATACAGTCAATCGATGCGTTGAAGAGGTCACACGACCTTTGAACTCTACTTGGCCAAGGTAAAAATCGAATGGTCATGATATCTTCACGGCCAGACATAACCCATCGTGTTCCGGTGAGTGCAGCGGCAGAAACGAGAATATGGAAACGCTGCGCCAGCTGTCACTCGTTTTAACGGCCTGGTTGAATTCGTCCGCATCCTTGAATCCGACGTTGTCGGCCACCAGGAGCCCACCGGTCCGCAGCAGCCGATGGCAAGATGGTAGCACGCGGATGTAGTCCAGTTTTTCAATATCCATGAAAACCATGTCAAAAGGACCCTCAAGATGGTCAAGCAGGTCAACGGCCTCGCCGGTTTTCACGGTGATGGTTGATTCCAAACCGGCACGCTCGATATACCGGCGTGCCCTGCCCGCCATATCTGGATCAAGTTCCAGGGTCACCACACTGCCCCCCGTCTCAGCGCACGCCTCGCCCAGGAAAAGCGCCGAATACCCGGTGGCGGTTCCGAGTTCGAGAATTTGCTGCGCTTTGGTGACTCGGGCCAGGATATAGAGCAGCTCTCCGACCAGCGGGCCGACGATTCTTATTTCTTCGTCCAGCGCTTCCTGTTCCATGGCTCGAAGCTGCCCGCTCCTTTCCGGCGTCAGCTGCCGGAAATAAGACGTGGGGTTATCGACAATGTTGGACATGGTTTAATTAATGATCAACTCCGAATTTAGTTAAAATAAAGACGACAGCCAATCCTACTTTTGTAGGGTTCAACGAGGATTCAAGGATTCAAGGGGCCAAGGGGTCAAGTGATTAAATGCCTTGCACGCCGCCAACGACAATAGGGGATTGCTTTTTAACAAATTAAAGAGCGCACTCCGTTCACCATCTTGCATATTTTCATTCCATAATTTCTCTGCAGAGCGAGTATGATATCTGCCAAGCATTCAACTCCAGATATTCTTTATTTTTTCACTCGAACCCTTGAATCCTGGAACCCTTGAATCCCTATATGTTCACATCGAGACAGGAGCGATGACCAGCACAATATCATCAAAACTGCAACGACCGTAATAAGCTCCTCTATTTCTTATCCCAGCGCCAGTTTTCATAGTATTCCCAGTTTACCAGGGAACTGAGTTTTTCCAGTTCCTCTGTCTTCTCCACCAGGGCCGCCCTGACCGCATCGCCCGAAGACACCATTCCGATGTAGGCTCCATCTTTTTCGATCAGCAGATGGCGAAGACGGAGCCCCAGATACATGTCCAACAGTTCATAGATGCCGGCCATGTGGGGTGCCGCGATCAAACCGGTGGTCATGTAATCCTTCAACCGGGCTGTTTCGATATCAAAGTTCGGAAGAATCGAGTTTCTCAAATGATCCCTTTCCGTCCAGACGCCGACAATGTCTCCATTGTCCTCAATGAACAGGGCCCCGATGTTATGCTTTGCCATCAGCCGAAGTGCATCCTTGATGGTCGTTTCCGGACCGGCGGTGATCAATTCGCTGATGCTGCATGTGAGAATGTCTGCTGCGGTTTTCATGTCCGTCTCCTTTTCATCTTACACCACGCGTCTAACCCTGATATGGCGTAAACTCCACTCACGCCGGCACTTCGGAGGCGTCGGAAGACACCATGATCGCCTCTAGCTCGCTGCCATCGATTTTTTCCTTGCTCAGAAGAAGCGCCGCCGCTTTTTCCAAGACCTGCCGTTTCTTTTTCAGGATGTCGATCGCCTTTTCATATTGCTTTTGGATAATTTGGCGCACCTCTGTGTCGATCAATTCGGCTGTGGCTTCGCTATATTCCTTGGCTCCCTGGACGACGGTATCCAGGAACTGGCTTTGCTTCTCTCTGGCAAAGTAGACCTGACCGACGGTATTGCTCATGCCATACTCTTTGACCATGCTTCGGGCAATATCGGTTGCCCTCGCCAAATCATTATGGGCTCCGGTGGAAATATCCTCGAAGATGATTTCTTCGGCAGCGCGACCGCCGAGAAGTGTTGCTATCCGATTCAGCAGCTCCGTTTTTTTCATGAGGAATCGATCCTCAGTGGGAACCTGCAAAGTATATCCGAGGGCGGCAATTCCTCTGGGGATAATCGATATTTTCTGTACCGGGTCGGTACCCGGAAGCGACAAAGCAACCATTGCGTGGCCCATCTCATGGTAAGCAACAATTTCCCGCTCGCGCGGGTTGATCAACCGGTTTTTCTTTTCGAGACCGGCCACGATCCTCTCAACCGCCTCTTCGAAGTCGGCCATATCCACCCTATCTTTACCTTTTCTCACCGCCAGAAGGGCCGCTTCGTTGACTATGTTGGCCAGATCAGCCCCGACCATGCCGGGCGTCATGGCGGCCAGTTTCTCCAGGTCGACCCCTTCATCCGCCTTGATGTCCTTGATGTGCACGCGCAGGATCTCCTCGCGTCCGGGTTTATCGGGTCTGTCCACAAGGATCTGCCGATCGAACCGGCCTGGTCGCAACAGGGCGGGGTCCAGGATTTCCGGACGGTTGGTGGCCGCCATAAGAATGACGCCCACCTGGGGATCAAATCCGTCCATTTCAACCAGTAACTGATTCAGGGTTTGCTCACGCTCGTCATGCCCGCCGACGCCGCCCACCCCCCGGGCTTTGCCCAAGGCGTCCAGTTCGTCTATAAATATGATGCAGGGCGCTTTTTCCTTAGCCTGGGTAAAAAGGTCTCGAACCCTTGCCGCTCCCAGCCCCACGAACATTTCAACAAATTCGCTTCCGCTGAGGCTGAAGAAAGGGACATGGCTCTCCCCGGCAACGGCTTTGGCCAGAAGGGTCTTTCCTGTTCCAGGGGGGCCGACGAGCAATATGCCACGCGGCATCTTTCCCCCAAGCTTCGTAAACCGCTCCGGTTCCTTCAGAAACTCGATCACTTCAACAAGTTCCTGTTTGGCCTCGTCCACCCCGGCGGCATCCTCAAAGGTAACATTCAGATCTTCTTCCACGTAGATCTTTGCCTTGTTTTTTCCGAGAGACATGAACCCCGCCTGCTGGCCCGCCATCCGCCTCATCATGAACATCCATATCCCCACAAAGATGGCAATGGGCACGATCCATGAGAGCAGGTCGCGAACAAACGTGGATTCAATCTCACCTTTGAAGGTCACTTTATATTCCTCGAGAAGTCCGGATATATCCGGATCCACACGGACCGTTCGGAACAATTGGCCGGGTTGGTCGTCTTCTCCGACCATCCGGCCCTGAATCCGGTTCGAGGTAATGGCTACCTCGGAAATTTTCTTTGCTTTCACCATTTCCAGAAACTCGCTGTACGGAATGACCTTTATGGCCAGTGCGGAAAAAATGATATTTTGAAGAATCAGCACGACCCAGACCCCGATGAGCACATACCAAATTGAAAATCTGTATTGCTTTTCCATCAGATACCCTCTGTCTTAAATATTTAATTGCACACCCGGACAAGTTCTATTCAGAATGAATCCAGATCGGTGAGGCGGGAAACAAAATTTAAGTATTGCTAAAACATAGAAACTCGGCCTTCGGGTGTCAAGGAACCCGAGAACCTGTTCCGATCGTGTACATCGACCACCTGAAAGGATTTCATGAAATCGTTGAGAGAACATGGACATTTCACCAAGCGGAGGTTTTCATGGCCAAGGCACTTTGAGGTGACGCTGTAGTTGGCTACCGCGAGCCTCAAATAACGCCGGACATGGAAGCCTCCGCTTGGCCTGAAAGGTGAAATATTTTCAGGGTCTTTTTATTTCTCAATGGTTTAGAGGTGATGACGGCAGAGTCTTTCGAATTTAGTCAATTCTCCTCAAAGGTGTTTCTTTCTATTCATCACCTGAAAAAATTTCATGAAATGTTCATGTTAGGAGAGGTAGAGCGCTAACATCTCTTCGATCTCTTTCATACACTCCTGCCGTAGTTCCGGCTCGTCGGGGGGGCCTTCGATATTGATGACGTGGGTGTCAAAATTGATTTCGACGATGGTGCAGCGGTGTTTGGTACAAATTTCTTTGGCGATTTGTAGAATTTGCAGCTTATCCATAGAAACCATGAGCGCTCCACTGAATGCCCTGCGTTTTCGATGTGGCAATAAGTTGGATACCTTATGTAGCTGCATTCATATCCGAGTCATCACTCACGGTCAACCCGACAACCCGTTGTCAGAAGTCGAACAATCTAATATGGTTTCAGCATCCCATGGACGGATAGCCCTCCTGGGTATTGCATAAAGCAGTATTCAGGTTACCCTTCAGAATCGCAAATAAGGAGACCTCAATGCTAGACTTCCAGCTGACACCAGATCAGGTAGAGCTACGGGACAAGGCCCGTCAATTCGCGATAGACGAGATCCTTCCGGTGGCATGGCATTACGATCGTCTCGACAAAACCCCGATCCATATTCTCCGCAAAGCTTACGAAGCGGGTTTCACGAATACAGACGTCCCCGCCAAATACGGCGGAAAGGGATTAGGACTCTTGGAATCCGCCATCATGACGGAGGAGTTTGCCGCTGCCTGCCCGGGGCTGGCGACGTCCATTTTCGACAATTCGCTGGGCATGGAGCCTCTGATTCTGTCGGCCAATGAGGAAGCAAAGGGAAAATACCTGCCAGGCATTCTCAATGACTTCAAATTGATTTGTTTTGGCACCTCCGAACCCACGTTGGGATCAGACGTTTCCGGAATCCGCTGCAACGCCACTCCGGATGGAGACGACTACATCCTGAACGGAACCAAGTACTGGATTACCAACGGGGGCCTGGCAGACTACATGTCGGTGTTTGCGACAGTCGACCCAAAATCCGGTCACGAGGGTATCTGCGCGTTTCTCGTCGAATTAAATTGGGAGGGCGTCACGGTGGGCCGCTCCATCCCCAAGATGGGGCAACGATGTTCCAATACAGTCGGAATCAACTTTAAAAACGTAAAGGTCCCCAAGGAGAATGTTCTGGCAACGCCCGGAAAAGGCTTTGTCCTGGCCATGAAGACCTTTTCCCGCACACGACCCATTATCGGCGCGTTTGCAACGGGAGCGGCCCGATCAGCAATGGAGTTCAGTATCGAATATGCCAAGAAACGCCGGGCATTCGGCATGAAAATTAAGGATTTCCAGGCCATTCAGTTCAAGCTGGCGGAGATGTACCAAAAAGTTGAAACATCCCGGATTCTGACATGGAAAGGGGCCTGGGAGGCGGATCAGGGAAAAGATCCCACCATCAGCGCTTCCATCGCAAAATTCTACGCCAGCGAAGCGGCCCTGGAGGTGGTTAACGATGCACTACAGGTGTTTGCCGGCTATGGGTACACCAAGATGTTCCCCATTGAGAAACTATTGAGGGATGTCAGACTGCTGCGTATTTATGAAGGAACCAGTGAAATTCAGCGCTTGATCGTCGGAGGGCATCTGCTGGGCAATTATCAACCGGTCATGCCGCCCCTGGAGGACCTGCCGCTCCACATTGAACAGGACCCGGATCAACTCGATCCGGGCCAGAGCGTCTGGCGATGCCGCATGTGCGGATATGTCCACTACGGCAAGGAAGCTCCGGACGAGTGTCCCTACTGCTTCTTTCCAAAGGAATCATTCAAGAAGATAAAAACATAAAAGCCCGCTGGTAACAGCGGGCTTTTATGTGAGGGGAGGATTAGAAACCAATTCTAGGCGATCTTGCGTTGGCCCTTTCTTGCCCCTTCTTCCATTTTATGGGCATTTACCTCCGAAAATCGTCGGAAGCCGTCTTTCCCCATGAATCGGATCATTAGCCGCTCACCGGTTTCAAACAGATCCACCATGAACAATCCATCCACGACATCCGAAAAGGCTTTGTCGACATTAAACGAGAGCAGACTGCCGTTCAGTTTCAGGTACTGCCTCAGCAGGATCGGAATCCCCTTCCCATCTTTTTCTATTTCGGACACCAGAAGAGACACATCATCCAGATCCTGAATGGATGTCTTCAACGTGTGGGCACTGATCCCGGACAGCCGTCGGGGCCGATACGGCTTCCGTGGCGAAACCAGCCGGGATAGAAAGTCATTGGATTTTCTTTCTTTCAGGAATCGAACAATCAGATTCTTGGATACTTTGTGGTAATCCTTGCTGATACTTACGGCTCCGAAAAGGATATGGTAGCGGGGATGGCGGGCAACAAATTCACCAATCCCTTTCCAAAGAAGCATCAGGCTGTTGAACTTCTTTTGATATTCGACCCGGATAAACGACCGCCCCACCTCGACGGCATGGGTCAGCCGCTGAACAAATTCCGGCTTATACTTGAACAACGTGCTGGTATATAAACCCTTTGTCCCATGGGATTCTATAATCTGATCGGCCAGACCGAGTCGGTAGGCACCGACCAATTCCTTACTCCGGTGGTTCCACAGAAACAGATGCATGTAATACGGATCGTATCGATCAATATCCAAGGCCTCGCCGGTACCTTCCTCAACCTCCCGAAAGGTAATTTCCCGGAGACGTCCTATTTCGGTCAAAACGTTGGGTATCTGTTCTGATTCGGCGATGTAGACGGCCATATCTTTGTTGTCCACGAGCAGCTGATCCCGGGACAGATTCTGAACGTCTTTTTCGAGCAAAGAAGATTCCACCGGCGGGATGATCGGACTTTTTTGCCGGCCGCCGGGTTTGGGCAAGACCTTCGTGGAAAGCCGTTTCAATGGGTGCTTGCGGCGATTTTTTAAAATATCGGTGTTCAGTCTCAGAAAATGGGCAAGATCCGTATCGTCTTCAAAACGCTTCAGTTTTTGCCGAGGAATCGCCCGCCCGATATAGACGGTGATCTCCTTGTTCATTTTATTCATGAATTCCCTGGCGAGAAGAGCGGTTCTCAACCTTGGATGGATAAGGCCCATGCACTGAAAGAACCATCCGTTTCTCCCCGGGAAATAAACCGGCAGTACGGAGGCCTCGGCTCGCCGAACAATGCCCGCCACATGGGAACTCCACTCCGGATCGATCACGCGGCGGCGACGGATATTCAGACTGGCAACCTGTCCGGCCGGGAAGGTAGCCAGAACACCGCCATCTCTGAGCCAGCGCAGGGTCTCCTTTAATCCCTTCAGATTACCCCGTACCGTTTGCCGTTCTTCGAACGGGTCCACGGGGATGATAAAATCCCCGATACCGGAGATCCGTTTCAGCAGATAATTGGCCAGAATACGGAGATCAGATCGGGCCTGAATCAGAATCTTGCCCAGGATGACCCCCTCTATGCCGCCGAAAGGATGGTTGGAAACCACCACCAGAGGCCCTTTTTTAGGAATACGATCAAAGTCCTGGGGATCGATCCGGACCCGGACATTCATGGTCTCGAGGGCCTCCCGAAAGCAATATTCCGGGTTGTCCCTGGTTTGCTCCAACCGTCGAAGATAGTCCGGATAGTAGTTATTGAGGAGATCTATGGAGAGCGCTTTTTCGATCGGTCCACGGAAGAGTGAAATCAGCGGGCCGGCGGAGGTTTGGAGATCAATCAGTTTTTTGGCATTCGAACCGTGACGAACCGTTTTATAGTCGGCATCGCTCATATAGCCCCTATTTGTTCTTAAGGTTTATTAGATAGTTCAGGGGTCGGGGTGTTTTTTCCGTCATGCCGGCGAAGCAGGCTGTGTCGCATTAGACCCCGACTGGGTTTAATTTTGTTCTTTGATACTTTTGTCTTCGAGACCGATCACATTTTGCGTTAGAGCTTACGCAGAACGGCCCATTTTGGTTGTTACGTGGGGCACATC
>Ga0209780_1003612_pt1 | contig 11625 bp, 9 predicted proteins | sample WorMetexBAHAMAS2_FD_187384 | JGI IMG/M metagenome (GOLD analysis project Ga0209780, IMG submission 187384) | Marine gutless worms symbiont microbial communities from Max Planck institute for Marine Microbiology, Germany - Inanidrilus exumae... | ecosystem: Host-associated > Annelida > Digestive... | reverse complement strand
ATAAAACATCAAATTCTTATCAGATTTCTGAAAAAAACATTATGTAAGTTTACTGTTCTGGCAGATGCTATTAAAACAGCAACTACATGAGGACGATGCAAAACCTCAAACGTCAAGTACACAGCGACAAACACCTTGTCATCGGATTACGGCAAGCATCAAAACTACTCTCATTGCAAATTAATCAGACATGCAGTAATATTTTACTTCAGGCAAAAAATATATTTCAATTATTAATCAGTTCTGTACGTCGAATTAATTTCGATTTCATTTAAGTTTTTTTCACAGAGATTCAACATGACACTCTATATCCATTTTTACCCCTGCACTCCTTTCCACTTTAACTGTCAACAGCGCAACATTTCGTTTTGCCAGTCTGTTCACTGCAGTCATTTATTCCAAATCAAACTCCCCGTTTTCTGCCCACTAAAGATTTATCTTAACTAGTTATTAGAAAATTCTACAATACAGCTTTGGCCGTTTTAAACATGCCAGCAATAATCATTTAACTGCAAACAGGAAATGAAAAACCAGAATACGAGGTCACACTGAACACTGAATACACTGCCCATCAAGTAGGCTATACGTAACAGGATCGTAAATGTCTCATACGATTATTAACTAATTTGACAATGCGCGTGGCAACGACAATTTCCGTCTTCATTATACTTACAGTTGAGTTAAAGTTAAGTGGCATTAATAATTTTACTTGCATTTTCAGTTAACGTTGATGGATATGTAAATGATATGCACGTACACAAAATATTCTCGCAGAAAGTACAAAAAGCCGAGCGAGTCAGCGAAAACCGTTAGTTCCTCAACGTTCACCGTGGCACACACCATCGACGCAACAGTGATTAATTACAACATTAATCAACGTCATATTTATCATCTGCGACAACACAACTGCCCAACCGACTGGATACCCGGCCCAGCCGACGCCCGCCATGCAGGACCGTACCGGAGAGGCGCCAGAGAGCAAAGATCACAGGTCAGAAGTCAAACTCGTCTGAATCAACAATGCCTGCTCCTCTGCCAAGCTAATTACAGGTCGGTTAATGGAAGCTGTACACATGCAGTCGCGCCTCGAAGCCCGTCCATTGCACACGGATACATACACCCGTCATTATTACTTCCACGGTTCGTTCGCGTGTCATTTCTTCAGACGGCGGCAGAGTTGGCCGCACGTCCCGGTAACTGTCTACCTGCCCCGGGCGTGGGATACGACTCGATGTTGTCGACGTCACGACCGCAAACGCGACGCCTGAAACCGGTCATTAGAGGCTGACAAGCAATCATCCTGTTAACCGAACAAAACGTCGGTCGCACGGCGAATTGTATGTACACGTAACCATGTACGGGGCGGGCGGGGCAAGTACCGCACGAGTACGGTATCGCCGTCAGCTGGCTGGCACGACTTCGCCCATAATGAACCTATCAAATTATAGGTACATCGGTGCACTGCACTGCACTTCATCAACATCACGAATCACGGTCTTCTCTGCCCCCCCCCTCCTCCCCGACCGCAGTCAAACACACTGGATCATCACGCGACAGTCGCCGTGGGCGTGCAGATTAGCCTAATTACATACGTCTTCTCTGCAGCAGATATGAACAAATGAACACAGAAAAACAATGAACCTACAGACGCCGACTGATGCGGGCGAGATATGAATGGAGATGGTGAAATGATGAAGCGGATAGCAGCAGCAGTTGACGCAGCGAAACTGCGAAAGGATACTTATCATCATCAAAAGGTTAGACTGAGAACAATGGCAATACGACTGCATGTTCGCCAAGCTCTCCAGTCTTGTATTCCACTACTTGCTGAAACTAAACGTTCACAACCCACTTCTGTATGGTGCGCACATCGACGAGATTTTCAATATACTCAGTCATGTTAATAAGATACCGTATATAACAAAGCCGAGCCTAAGATCCCAATTAGCATCGACGGCAAAGACAAAGACTTCACGAACTGGCGGAGGTCTTAACGGTAAAGAATTACGCAAATCAACAAAGGGTTTCTGAAAGTTTAATCACTACTAGAAAATACCTTACTGTAGGTCGCAACGACCACGTTGTTACTTATTTACAGTCCAATAATGTTCAACCACCGAAACGGAACTGCTCTGCCTAATTTCACGTTTACTTTCACCCACAAAGGAACACTTCCTCCCGATACTTTGAACTTCGACCTGACCAATGAACCTGACCAGGTTAGGTCAACATGAATCACCATGCCAAATATCCACATCAAAGGTCATCTTGATCGAAAATTATCATCAGTAAAAACCCTTGACACTACACATTCTCCATATAATGCGCTGAAGTTACGACCATATGGCGCTATACAAATGTGTATATTATTATTATTATTATAATGGTTTATAATGGAGCAAACGCTCTAATTTTAGTTATCTTAAACAACAAAAATAAGATTAAGGCCAAATGTTGTAACAGTAATCAAGTGCCATCTATCTATTCTACACATTCACAATACTAGATGGAAAGTACTCCGAGAGAGTACAACTCCCCACAAAAGCGAAATTTGGCGGTTTTGTCGCCAACAATTGGCAACACTTGCCACACCTACTATTAGAAGTATAAAATGTAAACAATCGCCGGTTTACGGAGTTTTTGACCGTTCCACACCCCTCTACCGATCGTAACGAAACATGAACTTGGTCTTCCCTTTCCCCCTAGGAACCTCCCCATAAAATGTGGTAGAAATCCGTCCACAATCTTTTTAGTTATCGTTATCACAGACGGGCACACAAAAACCAACGCCGGTAAAAACATACTCCCTCGCTTTCGCGGGGAGAATTACGGACGTGATTACTGTAGAAAAGCGCAGAAACTTCAGTACATCAGGGATGAAATAAATTACGTTTCTATTAGACGAATTCTGTAACACTGGGCGGAGCTTACGATGCAGGCGGAGCTCCCCTAGCTCATGTGATTTGTTTTGCGGTCGGCGGTTGGCTCGCAGCAATAGCGGCGGCGTAGGCTATTCGTGTTGAAGGCAGAGGTTGCAGCATAATTGTCCAGAAAGCTAGCGCGGATACACGGTATGTTGCTATCTGAAATTCTAAACCGAAAACGGCACCAAGCGGAGGAGGAGAGAAGAAAAGCACGTTAGCGCGACGGCTTGCAGCGGGCGATCTACTAGCGAACAAAACGCTCGCGACGGACAGCCAAGACAAAGGATCATGCGCGGTGTAATCAGCTGCGACAACGCGCCAGGCACGGTGGATGTTCCTATGATTGACGTGTAACGACATCCCGCTAGCAGATGACACCGCACGACAGCGCCGATGACGCTGCTGTGAAACTGTGGGAGATTCTTAATGACGCTGTGTTGTTACAATCTGGGTGAAGCAAACAAAACGACCAGGCAGCAGCAGCAGCAGCAGCAGCGCATTGTTTGCTGTCTCCACGAAGCTGTTACCGTCAGTCCGACAAATTCCTAGCCGAAAGACGCCTGTAGTTTTAATGTCGTCGTTCAATTGGCCGGCTCGCGGATGTGCACAACTGTAACAGCGGTGCCACGTCTCTGAGGCAATGCAGCAATACTTGCCGGATGCCGTTCCTAGCCTCATGACATGGACACCCAGCACCTGTCACCTATCCTTCTTACCGCCAATAACTTTAAGTCTCGGAAGAAATCGAACCCGGGTCATCCGGGCATGAGTCCTTTAGTCTATCGCTTTAACTACCAACTCGCGGCTCCCTGGAATCCTCCAAACCGCTGTTCCGGCTATATTATCGATCTCCCAAAATGTCGCAGAACACTTTACTGCAGCAGCTGCGGCCGCGGCTGCCTTGCAGTGACCGGAGATGCAATGCATGCAGCGCCGCGGTGCTGACGACATCGGTAGGATAACAAAGGAAAAACGGCGACGACGGCAGAGGAAACGGCGGGAAATGACGCGCTATCTCTGCAGGCGGATGGCCCACCCACGCAGCGGTGGAGGGTTACCTATATACGGCGGCTAGCACTTGACGCGGCACCTGCACGCGCACGTGCACGGCGCCCGTCCACTCACGGTTTCGATTAGCTGTCAATTTACGCAACGTAACCCGCCGAACGGCCGGCTTGATTCAATCAACACGTTATTAGATCAGACGTCGTGATTAAATCAACATAAATATCAACCAGAACGCGATGTGTGTCTTATCTGCGCCCTCAGGTGTGCCAGTGATCACCAACCAACACGTCTTACTGGCATTCTAATTTAAACTCACACAACTGCAGCAGCGTGCAATCAATCTATCGCACACCGATCTAACAGCGATTAAGCAAAAATGGCAACTAATGTTCAGTCCTTGGGGTTTGCGGCAAAATTAACTATGCATTCTGTGGACAGAGACTCATGCCAAGCCTAAACGCTGAGACTGTATGCAACGTCTGGCCGCTCTGCACATGAGCTCTGCGATAGTTATTTACACCATCAAAACAGCTTTTACCGCATCTGACGTTTTGTTTAGTTTTGGAAGAAAAATTCTGCGTAAGTCTCTAACTATGACCTTTAGATCCAAAAAAAAAAACAACAAGACTGAGTTAAGGTTTTGTGTCCAACTCAACATACAATAGGTCATTTCAGAGACGTTCTCCCCAGCCAATCTCTTGAAGAAACTAAATAAACCCAACACAAGAGAAGCAAGGAATAAAATGATGTGAGCTCAAAATGCTGAACCTAAACACACACACACACACACACACACAAACGAAATCTAAACCAACACGCAAATTTAAGAACTATCAGTGTCACACGTGTGCGCATCATTGTGCACAACTGTCGTTCACAATACAGCACAGAACAGTTCTGATTATTTTCTCTCTTAACCTCCGGACAATCAATCATCATTGCTCCGATGCTGTCTATTGCACGGGATGAGGAACAGGGACTAGCACAGTTAATGACAATTACTGCAGCTAGTCTGAATGCAAACAGACGAACGTGTATCAGTGTCCTAAGACACATGAACAGGCAGACAAACACACAGACAGCAATGTGTACCCGCTGTTCGTGTCAGCTTGGGTGACTGCACTGTAACGGAATATTCAGTAAACAGGTACTCCGTTAACTTGATACCGTACAACCTATAACGGATAAAAATTCTGTAGAAAAAAATAATTCAAACTATATCCGTATATTAATCACAGACCTATGCAGGGTCATGTACTACTTAAAAACTATACTCCGACTGCCGCAAGCAAAGAGTACCTGGCAGTCGTGTGTAGTTAATATGCAAAACTATTCGGCAGCGCAACGCTACGTGTTTGAACTCTCACGAATCGGTGGTGTCGGAAGGAATGCAGTTACAACACAAGTCTGAATGCTTTAGCCAGAAAACAACGCTCGAGTTTATCATATCAGTGGCGATAAGACGGCGCCACGGTGGTCACGCACCAGCCTAAACTAATCAATCAATCAGTCATCAGACTAATCAATATTCGATGACCAGCACCGCGGCTGCTGCAGCGTCGTTACGTCACCGGTCGACTACGCCAGGGATGCGGTCGAATCGCTATGGACGGTCACGATATCTGCTATTCGTACTGCACCCTTCCAGTCGGAACAGTCGCGGTGGACTTACGACAAAACCAGACCAGCGTTTCCGTTTCCCATGGACACGGCCAACCGGCTGGGAGCGACCGCACGAGCGCTCCACTAGGTGATGTCAAGTTGCCTGACTCGACCGAAGAGCTGTCTGTCGTTTTTCCCATCGGCCGAGGTCGAAGGTCAACGGTGTCAGTTCGCGAGCGAAGCACCGGCCGTTATGTATTCCGTCGACGCCGCCGATTTCGCCGCGCACTGAGTCACTGCCGTGTTTTCCGCCGGCCGTGACGTCACCACAAAAATCAATCCATTTACTCGCCCACGCCGAGCGAACGAACGAACCCTGCACTAAGTGAATGCATTAGCAACCACGTATTTCCATACGTTGTACTCAACTAGACGTGTTAACGCTGGCGGGCGTAGTCTGAGGTCGGTGTGGTTTACCGTTTTAACTAATTCTAAAGAAAAGCGCCAATGAAAACCGCCTGCAAACACGTACACTGAGGCCACGTCAGCCAGGCCTGAATATCATATTGTACGGTATGCAAATAACAGTGCTACGTAAACACAACATCGGTACGGTACTCATTCAAACAGCAAAACACCTCATATCAGCAATTCCAGTCCAGTAAATACGCCATAAAAAGACACCATACTGTGAAGCTGAAAACTACGACAACTTGACATAATATTTTCCACCTCTGCAGTAAACCTTATTGGAAACTAAAAGAAGCCAGCACTCACAAAAGTGCAAAGACCCACGCCCGCAATGTTTTTGTGACGCGTGACCCTGACCTTGGACCTTTTGACCCCAAAATAAATGAGTTTCCAGGACTCATCTTGAAACATTTCTACATCAAATTTGGTGAGCTGCAAAGTTTTTTAAGACATCGCTCGGAAAAAAACACACATACAAACGGAGGTAAAAACCCTACCCTCACAACTGCTGTCGGCGTAGATAATAAAATTAAACAGTACTCTTATTTTATGTACAGTGGTGTACAGATGACTGATACGTATTCCGTGAATCAGCAAATATTTTTTCGACGACGCTGGCGGTTGCAAATCCGTTTATGAGCACCGTACACTAACTACGATCCCAGACACTGAGTCAATAGCGCAGTCCTGCTGTTCGTGGCGACTTACGACTTGTAGAGTGTTGCTTCGCAGAAGTGCAGCAGCATTGCTTCAATTCCCGGGTCAACGGCGTCGGCCCGGTATACAACGATGCCAGGGAGATCGTATAGATCACAGCGGTGCATCGCCGAAAGGTTACCGCTCCGGCAAAAAAAATCATGGCAGTCAGTCAGACATACCGGTACACAAATACACTCGCCGAGATGAACATGAAGACAAGAGAATCGTTTAGATACGGACAACTGCACTTAACGTGCTGCTTCGCAATTCGTTACATTTTTAAGGCAGCATGTGGTAAGCGTCCAAATGGTCATCCAGAAGAATGAAATGCCAACATATGACTGATCAGTTATACTGCAACGCTGTCTGAAGGGACAGCGGCCGTCAGCCACGTGACCCCGGCGTCTACAGCGTAATGACGGACCACAAGGCACAGCCCAACAGGTCAATAAACCATTAAGTCTCCGCGGTATCACTAACGTGACCGCGTGCCGGCGTAATTCGCAACAGACCGCGCACTGTCCAGTATGGACAGCGTCACGCAGCCGGACAGTAGCCACGCGAAAGACGAACCTCGCTCTCAGACAAAGAACCCGGAGAGATCGACCAGCCGCCGCATCATCTAGCTGTCGGAGCTGTCGACAGCCCGGTCGGACGGCTAATAAACATAATGACAGCATTGTACATAACGAAATCCAAACACGTAAACTACACGGTACATCTGCAAGTCACGTAATGCGTGGAGTCCCACGCTTATCCTGAATCGCAACTGCGCCGAAGCGTCAAGCGTCATCAGCGCGTTCTTCACCACTCTGTTTTATTCATCTTTATTCACCAAAAACGGTAGAGAAGAAAAATAACACAAAAGCAATAAAAAGTGAAAGAAAAGCAAACAACTTAACTAAGCAGAACAAAATTTTCCACACCTATCTCTCCAATCCCTTTTATTTCAAGTTCTAGTGTCCGTCTTTCATTTCCACGTGATGTCCAATATTCTGTGACGCCACACAAAGCTGTTCGCAGCAACGTCAGCATCAGCAACGGATAGTCATCAGTTTTATCATCTCGAACGTGTAACTGAAGCCCTATACCAGCCCGAAGATTTCCATATTCAACCTGCGAAACGAACGACCCAGCAAGGCTGACATAAACTGTGCGAGACTCTAGGTAAATGTCAGTGAACCAGCATGAGGTCGCCTGATCCCATCAATTGCACGCTTTGTATCTGATTGCCGCACATTAACGGATGGTAAATCGCACAGCGAGTCGTCAGCACGTTCAAATGTCGACCACACAAGCCGACGAATGACCGATCATAATGCTGGTCATCCGACTCCTGTCGGACATAATGGACTCGGCACGCACTCCCCCCCACAGCGGCTCGCTGTTGGTCAGTCTGTGAAAATAACGCCTGTCCAGTCAAGTCTGAAACATACGACCGCGTAAAATGACACCAACGGCCCGGTCAGGTAATTAAACTAATTTGACCATCGGGCATTGACACACCACCGGCAACAATTACCACTGGATTAGAACTGGTAGACCAATGTGGTTGAGAGATGCAGAAGAAAAACTAGCATCTCACAAATACACAGATGTCTGGAAAGGCAAACTATACTAAACATGAATTTCCTATTGTAAATACAACGCTTCATTTGCAGTCATTAAAAAAAGTCATTAACTATAGTCGCGTGCAGTGTTTTTAGTCGGCCGCCTCATGCTAGTCATAGTTTTTATCCAGCCGACTAAAATTCGCAATCACTTTTCACAGTTTTTGTTATAGTCGACGATAATGTGTGGTTCATATGTGGTTCAGGTTTCAAACATCACAATAAGTCAGGACTGATGCACTGTGTACGGCGGAAGTATTAACGACAACAGAAACAAATAATACGGATTAACGTGGACAAATGTCCTCAAGATTTGCCAGACGGACAGAATTATGTGCCAAACTTTGTGTCAGATATTTTCGTCACGACTAAAATACCGCTGATTTTTATTTCGTTCTCGTCTCATCTTGATTTTCGTTTTAGTATTAGTCTCGTCAACAAGAATTTTTTAAAATATTCATCATTTTCGTTATCATTATCGTCGACGAAAAAACAATGGTCTCGTACAGTATTACTTTACTGTATCAATATCAATGTATATCATATCACTGCGTTTCATTCCAGCAGTTCATTTTGATATAACCTTACGCACATATGTGTGTTATGTGCACATAAATGCCACTTACTTACTTATTCAGGAGGATTCCGCAGCACAGAAGCATAACCAAAAACCAGTTCGCCACAGAGTCCAGTATTTCCTTATCATCCGCTTATTGCCGATGATACACAATCTGCAGGCACGCATGTGGAACAGACCGTGTTCCAATATACTGCACATATCACAGCAACTTACACCGCCCCAATATTCCCGATCAGAGTGGGCTATTTCTAAAAATAAACCAACACACCAGAGCAGTAATACCAATGCACCACTGCAGCAAAAAGACAACATTAGCTCACTGCTGTAAACAGGTTGTTCTTACTACAAAACCAACTGTGTACGGTAAAGCGCTGGTTATTAGGCAGTTCATCGCTCATGCCTGTCAAAACATCTACGCCTAGTGACCAGCACTGAAGCAAACACACCGCCCACAAATGAAACCTGCCGCCATGATTACTCTCTCCGCTAGACGTGTGCACACATAGGACTACCACAGTCCTGCGCCAAAACCACTAAAAAGCTAGCACCCGCAAGAGTGCAAAGACCCATGTCGGCAATGTTTTTTTGTGACTCGTGATCTTGAGCTTTGATATTTTCACTCCCCAAATAAATACGTTTCCAGGACTCATCTTGGAACATTTCTATGTCAGGTTTGATGATCGCATCGGTTTTTCAAGACACCATGCGGAAAAAAAACAGACACACAGACAAACGGAGGTAAAAAAGCCTATCTCGCCACTGTCGTCGGCGTGGGCAATAACGTTCACACCTGATAAAACGAGAAACCTAATTTTTACGCTTAATAACACACGCTTAATAATGACAGAGGGTATTTTTACGCGCGAAATACCCTGTCTCATTATTAAGCGTGTCCTTCAAATCAGGCTCAGAAGTCACTCACTGGAAATGGTAACCGATGAGTACCGCAGATGTAAGTTCATAAGCATCCTATTAGCTTTCAAGACAATTCTGTCTCTATCTTCTATGTCTTATGTAAATTAACCGCATCTTTGAGTGAAATCAGGTCTACAATTTATCAAATGATTTCAAAAAAATTATACCATCGACCAAGCAACTGTATACTTTTCCACGACCTTCACATTGCCGGTTATTTCAACAAAGCAAAAATCATCAAAGTTTCCAAGAATTTTACTGTATATTCCAACAATTACTGTCCCACTACCCAGGACTGTCTACATGAACTATACCATGGTAGTTCCACGGCAAGTGTGCAGTATGCTACTATGCATTTATCAGATGTACGGCCTGATGGCTGACAACAAATGCAGCGCTCAATCCGTGTAATTTCAACATACAAGATGACGTCCATCACGTCTGACCTGCCGACCCGGACTTTTCAACGTCAAACCTGCTGTTCGCCTCACGCGTGCCACTGGAAATATTTTCACCAAATGTATGCTTCTACACGGCCTTTCGTTTTGCAGTTAACGAACCGGACTGACGGAGTGACAGCAACGCATATGGCGGCATCTTACTGGGAGGGCCGCCTAATGCCAGAATAAGACGCGATCAAGCCGGTTTTTTTCTACAACAGCTATTAGTGGCATACTACAGCAGATACAACCGGCGAGACCGCTTTCTTTCTTTCGACAAAATGCAATCAAAAGGGAATTGATGGCAGCACTTACTGTCCTGCGAGAAAGCAGTCGACAACAGACAACAGCAGACCGCTGAGACGACGAGCGACAACGGCAACATGGTTCTGTCGACTCCAGACACGCTCAGACTCGGGAGGAGGACAGACTGTATACGACTACGCGCTCACTGGACGTCTACAAAACAGCAACATTACATTGGTTCTCATATGTCTATCCACAGCAACGGCAATAAATACCACGCTAATACTTTTTGCAACAGCAACTGTGTGAACAAACGAGCAGTGTGCTTGGTGCCAAGACTCGGCAGTCTCTAGGGCAGTCGTCTAAAATTGGCCGTATGGAGTGTAGTCGATGGATCACTGTTGCTACGTCTGCCAAACAATTACAGCTTTTTTCTGCCTGGACCAGCTCATCTGAGGACTCGCTTATGTTGCACTATACAAACGTGCAGTTCATTATTATCACAGTGTACCGCGGTAGTGCTTACCACTTACTGGACGACCAGCTAATCCTATGGAGGATGATAAAATCGAGAGGGGGTATCAGAACTCCGAGACCCCCTAACTCCCCTAACCGACTGTCACAAAATTTGGCATGGGTGATTACGTCAGCGATATCAGCCCGCATGCCAAGAGACAATTTTTAGGGGTTGTCCGGCCCACTGAAAGCAATGGTGTACGCAGCAAAAGGGATCATTCAATCCTCAATAACGGCACAACATGCGATCCGGCCTTTTGTAAAAAATTCTTTGGCCACTTGTTATAATCACCATTAAGAATTTCAGTTTTTGTTAAATCGGCATTCTTATCCGGTTATTTTTTAAATTATTCCTTTAAATAAGAACTTCAGCAGATAACTGAAGCACGTGGTGTCAAAGCACATCATGACTAATATGCAACATGATAAGAATCGTGCATTTTTCTGCATTATGAGCAAATATGATGCTGGAATTCGCTGTTAGCTCGAATTCGTTCACCAGACGCTGACAACAATCAACCCCTTTCAGCAACGAGAGTAAACTCTAATGCAGCTAATATTTTACAACACAACTGGGCATGTGTTTTAAGACACAGGGTTACTATATATATATA
>Ga0209780_1003610_pt1 | contig 11626 bp, 7 predicted proteins | sample WorMetexBAHAMAS2_FD_187384 | JGI IMG/M metagenome (GOLD analysis project Ga0209780, IMG submission 187384) | Marine gutless worms symbiont microbial communities from Max Planck institute for Marine Microbiology, Germany - Inanidrilus exumae... | ecosystem: Host-associated > Annelida > Digestive... | reverse complement strand
CCTTTCCACCATAGGCCTTTTTCTTACCTATCGGACTGACTCCACGGACTACCTGACCATTTCCGGCTTTACATCGCTCAACGGCTTGATTTGTTTACATAGTGTGTTAGACAAAGCCGGCTCTCAGTCGGTTTTCAAACGCACTTAAAATCCTCGCATTTTCATTCATTCATTCATTCATGCACATGCAATGAGCCAAAGCACTAATTAATATTCATATTTCAGCAGGTGCCCGTTGTTGCAAGCCGATACTCAACTTACGTCTTAGACTGTCGATGCTGGAATTACATCGAATATCGGATGACTGAGTGCCACCTTTGCAGCTGCTGAGGCTGCAAGAGGCCAAGAATTGCAAGAGGCAGGGCAAGAGCGCATGCGTAATGCTGTTATGTCTCGAAAATGTCGGATGGGTTGTTGATGAGGTTGAGTGTTGTGATGTTATCATCTGTTCTGTTATCGTTTTGCGAAATTGCGAGCCTGATTTAGTACACTAACGTAGAATATGAGGTAGGCGTAATGGTCGGCCAAAGTTGTTGGAATCCGTTGATTAAACTGACAAGCTTGCTTCTTTTGCGCTGTGCGCAGTCAGCTGCACTGTATTCCAACACTGATTATGACGGTCCGTCTAAAACACGACTCGGCCCGGCCCCACCCAGAAAATTTTAATGCACTAAATCTAGATATATGGCGTTCACTGCCGTGCCGCTATCCATACTATTAGTAACTTGGTCCAAAAAGGACAACACATTGGACAGACATCATCTAAAGAATGTTTTGAGACTGATTAAACGAACGATTACCAACAAGACGCCTGATGTTATGTTGAGTCATATAAAGTCCCTAGTGCGACCACATGTGGAATACTGTGTATCGGCTTGGTCTCCATACTACATGAAAGATAAAAAGCTACTTGAACGCATTCAACATCGGTTCACCAAACTCATTCCAGGATTACAACATCTGCCTTACACCGACCGATTAAAAAAACTGAAATTATGGTCTCTTGAAGAATGAAGAAACCGGGCAGATCTAACTGGAGTCTTCAAAATGGCCAAGAACATCTCATCTACACCATTGTCAACCTTCTTTGAATTACACATGGATACCAGAACTCGCGGACACTCACTAAAGCTGACCAAACATCGTTGCCACTGGAGATCAGACACTTTTTCTCTGAGCGAGTTGTCTATCATTGGAACTCGTTGGATGAGGACACAGTCTCAGTGAGAACTGTTAATGGCTTCAAGTCCTGTTTGGAGAAGGAGAGGAGATCAAAGATGGGCCTGTTCATGGACTAGTTTGTCTGCTGGGCCTCGAGGCCGCTTTAATGTTAAGAGCAGCCGGACTGGTGAGTTACGGTGAATATGTCCAACATATGATCTAACCCACACTATGACTAACTTTTGCTTATGCCAGTCCACAATATCATCGGTAACTGGACACTTCGCCTACTGGACAGTTTGCCTACTAGACATTTTGCCTACTGCCAGGACAGTTCGCCCACAGATTGCTTGTTTTGCTTACAAGACTGCCAGAATAAAATCAGATGTGTAACAATATTTTTACAAGTTGTAATCCAGAAAAAAACTTGCAGAAATACCGCATCAGCAACACAGAAAGATACCCGCAGAACTGATCTCCAAAATGTATTTCTGTTAGGTCTCTGTACCTATATTCCTTAAATTTTAAGAGATGTACAGGTCGCTGAAATATCCGAAAGACAGTTTGGACCAAAGTACCGATCTGTCTTGCAACATTTTTGTAATGTGATGCTTGTACCATGACATGTGAGGGTAGACCCACAATGTATGCTTACGTGGCACATTTCACCTGGATTGGATTGTTGTGTTGTCCTAGAGGCGCAAAACTGCAGCCGTGTCTTCCTGAGAGTCACTGCCATGTTTTTCCATTCCTGTATTCCATCTCATCTCATGTAGTTGAACGAATGAGTTCATGAGTTTAATAAAAGGTTGACAAACCGCAACCATACAATAGAGATATACACAATGGTAAAAAAATGTAAAACTGTAAACTTTGATGCACAACTTTGTCATATTTTAATATTTAATTGTCCTCAGTGCTGGATATGGATTTTGTAGTCCAAATTCAGCATTTTGTTGTATGCTGTGATTGTAGCCCATAATGATAATGTTGTAGATGTACTGCTGCAAAGAGCTGCCTGCTGTGATTCAGTTTGATGACACATAGAGCCCGCGACCTGTTGTAAACATCAGAGCATGTCACATAAGTCTTCACAGGTGAAAGATGAAGCTGGCAACGCAGCTCTGATTCCCGGCTCTTCTGCGTGGGGCGCCCTGAAAGGTGGAACATCTCAAAAGCCGTTGATCTTATCTTCCGATGGCAGCACACAAAGTACTGAGAAAACGTCTCCAAAGCCTGCAGCTGGAGATAAAAGTTGGCCACCATCGTGCTCGATGCTGCATATAAACGGAATTGTGAATAGGTGGAGTACGTCAGGCGCCAATGGAGCGTGGGCGGACAACAAAGATGTTGGTTCAGGCTGGGGCTCACCAGATTCCAGTCCTGTTCCGAATGCAGGAACTGAAGTTTGGAGTGCTCAGAAGCAGTCCATAGAAGGTGGCTCAGCTTGCTGGGGGTCTGACAGTGGCGCAGGGTCTGTATGGGGCGGCAGTGATACAAAGAACAGTGTGGAGTCAGAGTCCAAGAGTTTATGGGCTGCCAAGACGTGTAGCCAGCCAAGTGTCTGGGGTGATGCCAAGTCGTCTACTTCAGACCACTGGGCAGGCCATGAACAGTGTAGCAAATGGGGTGCGGCAAGCCCGCAGACCACCACTGTGATGTCACATTCATCAACTCTTAGTACCTGGGCTCAGGCTGCTGGGCGTGGTCTACCTGCCGTGGCAGTCAGCAAGTCAGGTAATTCAGCGCCGGGGTCAAATATGTCGCGTGACGAACTGATAGTACGTGCAATAAACAGTCAGGATGGCTGGGGTCAGACGCCAGTCCGCCAGGACACTGCCTGGGATGTGACGGCCGAGCCGTCTGTGACGAACACTGCATGCAAACTGGCGCCACAGAATGAGTTGACTGTTCAGCCTCCGCAGCCAAACAATACAGGTACTGCCATCTGGGAAGCATCAAAGGACAATCCAGCAATCCGTTCTTCAGAGCTGCTGCCTCGTGTCCTGCTTACGTCTGCAGGCCAGGAGTCCATTGTGGGGACCTTGCCGTGGGTGGGAGCTGAGTCGACCATCGGTTCTGGTTGGGAAATTCCACTACCGGTTGAAGGCAGTGCCTTATTGTCTGGTGAACGTTGTTTGCCTTCCGTGAAGTGTGGGACCAACAGCAGTGCGTGGAGCTCACTGCTAGATAGCAAGGACGGCACGGTGTCTGCCGTAAGTCCATGGACTCTAGTGAACAGCAGTGAGAAGGTTTGTGAGCCAGGACTGGCACAGACTGTGTCTGGTACAGTGGATTCAGTGCAGTGTCAGGCCCTGGCAGCATTACTGGACAAGTGCAAGCAGCAATCATCCACTGCCACCTGGGACTCGTCCGCTCTTCACTCGGAGACGGCTGCAGTCAGTTCCACTCCATCATGGACTGGAACATCTCTTCCACTTCCTGCCGCAGCACTTCTTGGTTCTGCTCAGCAGAATGATATCTGGAGCCAGCCTGGTGTCTCAAAACCTGCTCCTTGGGGCAGCACTGAACCCTCAGACAGTGCCATATGGAACTCCACAACCCTGGTTAGTTGAATGTAACGACATTCAATTCATTTGTTCTTTTTGGTTAATTAATTTTTTAGCTATCATTTAAGTCTTTATTTTACTGGTTAGTGTAATTGAGGTGATGGTGTGTGAAGCATGTGCTTATATGTAAAGCATTAAGTTTTGCAGTTTGATACATAGCTGCGACTTCTTTGTAGAGGTGTTGCATTGAGGTACGAGACTTTTCAAAACATGTTCACATATGAGGAGTAATTGCATAATACATAAGTAAGTACAGTGGAATAAGCAGGGTGAGAGTCTACATAAATAGACATGTGAAAGTTTTAAGCACTTGTAAAATCCACAAAATGAGTCACGTGATTACTAGCAACTGTGCAACCTGTAGCGGAGGTGGATACGGAGGCAGTACTGGCGGAGGCTGATGAATGTCGGGTCTAAATGCATAATACATAAGTAAGTAATAGGTAATGTGGAATAAGCAGGGTGAGAGTCACAAAGGCCACTGCTATCTGTGCAATTGGTTGATTGTAAATGAATGAACAAGTTACTGAATTCAGCTGTCATTTATGTTTGCTGAGAGATCTCTGACAAACTACATGTAAGTGGTACCAAGACAGAATAACTGTTTTATTATTATTATTAGGTCGACTCCTCCGAGTCCACCTAATAAAGTGGGTCTCAAATGTCCGTCCGTACGTCGTCCATACGTACATTCGTCTGTCCATCCACAAAAAGTTTCTTCGATTTCAATGTAGGTAGACATCGATGATTGACGGTATGCAGTATGACCCGATCCAACGTCAAGGTCAAGGTCATGAGCCCTTGAAAGTCGGAAATTCGGCCATTTTCAAAGGCTATCTCCTCCCCCATTTATAATGGGGGCTGGCAAATGACCATGGATTCTTAAATTAGGGCACACAGATTTTTGATTTTTATCCTATTTTTATGTCACGTGACTTTGAAGTTGGCAGTAAGTAGGAGTCGACCACCAGTCCCGTACCGGGCTAATTATTATTATTATTATTTGTTGTTGTTGATTGTTGCTTGCTGTCGTAGATGTTTGTTGTGTGGTGTGTTAGGGTAAGGTCGTGGAACAAGGCAGTGGTTTATGGGCTGATGCTAGCTGGCCTGGCATTGCAGCGGACTTGAAACCTCCATCAACAGTCGCGTGGAACAGTCCGACAGATCTCAGTCAGATGATGATGACCAGTAAGAAGGTGAGTGAGTGGTGTGTGTTCTTTGTCCATCTGTTGCTGGATGAGTTTGTCATCACAGTGATGATGTTTATTAACGGTTACGGAAGCGGAAACTATAAGTAATCAGTCAGGTTGATTGTAAGCAAAACGCTCGTTTATTCTGGTTTGTCAGAATTACTGAGGGTGGGTTGAGTGTCGAGACAGAACAGCTTTGGACAGATGGACACAGTTTTTACATGCACCAGCCTCATGGTTTCTAGATGCACCGGATGACACGTGATGACGCCAGTAGACCAGGAACCCTTTACTGAAATGTAACTGAACGTAACGTGTGTAAGAGACTCGAGTACTAAAGCTAAAATAGACCTAATAACAAATAAATAGTGTTTGGGTTGAGTTAAAATGCCGTATGTCTGTTGCTTAAGATTGTTGTTTTTAAGATTATCCCCAGTTGTGAACTTCATTGATGATCAATTGATGGATGGTAATGATGCTGATCTGTAACATGAGAGCCATGTAGAGTGTGTCAGTTGTGCTGTGTGCTCAGGCTGGTGATGTCGTTACAACTGAACATCTACCAGGTCTCTCACTACTGCTTTGCCAGTTTTTAGGCCAAGTTGCAGCCTGTTGCTATAGATATCACACGTAGCGTGGTCACTCAGTCTGTGTGTGTGTCTGTCTGTGCATTGGCCACATGGGTGAACTGTCCAAAAAAAACAGCTGAACCATCGAGATGCTGCTTGCGAGGCTGATGCATGTGGGTTCAAGGAAGTTGAAGGAACTATATATTAGATGCAGGTCAAGATCAGACGAATCCATTTGCAGCTGTGAGGGGTGACAAGTCAGTGATGCGGCATTTTGCCAAATTACTTTGGAACTTATTTATGTAAGCATCTGTTACAAACGTTGTTGATGCTCAGTAGGTTATGTCAATGTCAGTGTTAATAGCAGATTTATATAGCGCATAATCACAAAGCCTCTAGTAAAACGAGAAGAGGAAAGTTATCAAATCAAATCGCGGTGAAAAGTATCGAAGGAACATGTAGGATCACGCAGATAGTCTGGTAGCTGGTGATGTGCTTCGAGGTCACCGGGCCTAGGATCACGCAGATAGTCTGGTAGCTGGTGATGTGCTTCGAGGTCACCGGGCCTAGGATCACGCAGATAGTCTGGTAGCTGGTGATGTGCTTCGAGGTCACCGGGCCTGCCGACGGCCGAACGTCGATGACTAGTATTCCTCTGCGATTTTAATGCTGGTATTATATTTGCTCTTTCCCAAAGTGCCACAATTTTTATTTGTTTCCAAGTGCACGTGCAGAATAACATAGCTATGTAAACCAAGTGAAGTAAAGAAACAGCCACAAATCAATACTGTGTTCCCACGTGGTTTTAATTTTTTTTTGAGCAAAACTGTTATAGTGAAAGCAAATTCTGTGCTTTATGAGTCAACTAAAACCAGCGATGTGGTCTTGACTCTCGAGGCTGCTTTGAGGCGTCCTAACGTCTAGCCTTGGCTGAAATTTGTACCAGCTCTGTCTCGCCTGAGTCTCCTCGGTCAGTGCATCGGTCTCAGCCTCGGAAGACCTTCTGCTTGGTACTAGACTACTAGAAACTGTTCAGACTTCTGTCTGCTTTTTTTCAATGGCTGTTGCAGTAGTTATGTTTTAACCGTGATATAAGCTTCGATTTGTTCAAGTCACGGGATGGTGTGAGGCACAGCTCTGCCTTCGGCTGCTGGCTGAAATGCCTTGGTCTTGGACGAACTGGCAAGCACCTCGCCATGTGTGTCAGTACCTTGGTGTGGAAGGCCTCATCTACAGACTACATTACCATCTAAAACTGATTTCCTGGTTTTTGCAAGGCATCTCAGCCGCTGTTCATCATCATCATCATGTTCGTTTATTGAGGGTTGTCATACGCAACCGAACACATAAAAATATTAAAGTGCCTAAAGCTAGTAACAGTCAGTTATAAAAGTTAAAAGTTAAAGTTAAAATTGTGATACGGTGCTGAAATATACACATAAACATGCTATGTATAAAGCGAACAGAAAGTATTATTCAATGAATGCAATGGCTAGTAGGAGTGTTTGTAGAGCAGCCGGGTAATAAAATCGGCATCGTTAAGATGTTTAGTCTTATTAATTAATGTTGGCAATGTTATTTGAAGTGATTTCGGATGCCATGATATTTGTACATAGACTAACAGGTGCTAGCGGTGCATGTGTTACTTACTGTACAGTGGACGCGGTGTCGCCCACGCCCGGTGCTGCTCTGTATGCATCTGACCCTTCTGCAGTTGACCTGCAGAAGTATTGTCAGATAGTAGCAGCTGGTGCCGGACCGTCGTCAGCGGTGAGTCTGGCACCATCTGTTGCTGGTGGAGTACCAGCTGCGGCAGCTGTGAAGCCACCGACTGGCATGATCACACCCAACATTCATCAGCCTCCGCCAGTACTGCCTCCGTATCCACCTCCGCTACAGGTTGCACAGTGGATTCTACAAGTGCTTAAAACTTTCACACATCCCTGGCTACAAATAGTCGTAGTGATAGTTGTAGTGGTGCTAGTGACGATGATGTGATGATATTAATACGAGTAACGTTTGTTTGTGTTGCTGTCGTCATGGCGTAGCCACTACAAGACTCAGCGCCAGGTGGTCAGCTAAACAACTCAGGCTGCCACTAATCTGCTGCCATCCACATCCACATTGCCATTTATTATTATTATAACTCTGCCCAAATCTAATATTCATTTACAAGACGGCAAATACCAAACTACGACAATCACGGACAGAAATTGCGACCGTAAATATAACAAGTGGATAGAAAGCTGAGTTGACCTGTTGATAGTAATTGTTCAGTGATAGCCTTTAATAAAGTATAGTTTGAAGTGTACTTTAAGTAGCATACTTTTCTGGCACAAAATTAGTTCTTAAACTGCAACTCACAGATATAAATGACACATTCTGTTTGGTAGTTGCCAGTGCTTTGACATTGTTTGTTGGCTACGAGGAATGTTATCTGGTCTTTGAATAATCTTGTGGTTTGCTTTGCAGAAACGCTCAAGTGACTGTGATAACTTGGCTGGTTAAAAGTAGCAGAGAGTTAGATAGCAGACTGTTGTCTCCATTGTACAGTTGCTAGGCCAACTGAGCCTGCCAGTTAATGACTCTTGTGATGTTTCTGATACAGCAGTGATTTCTGCTTGTGTGATATGATGTTTAATGGTGGAACATTATCAGTATTGAATGTGGATGAATTTCAGCCGACAAAGTCGATGCCGTCAATTTCACCGCAGCAAGCTCAGCAGTTGATTCAGGCTCAGATGGTTCAGCAGCTACAGTCGGCAGTGCAGGCCGGTCACATCCCTCCAGCGCTCGCCTCCGTACCACCAACTCCATCTCTGTTTGTTCAGCTACATCACCTCGTCCAGCTGCAGCAGGTGCTACAAAGACTGCAGATGCAGCAGGCGTCAGCGTACGCTGCTCATCAGCAGGCGAGGCTGCCACGTCTGCCGTCGGTTCGGCCGGATGCTCTAGCCATCAAAATTGCCAAGATTCGGCAGCAGATTGTGGCTCTGCATCTGCAGATAAAGCACTCAGTTCGTCACCAGCAGTTGCTGAGTGCCGCCGCCACAACCAGCGTGCTGCCAGATACTGCCACGTTTGACGCCGCATCACATGACGTTGCGAGGGACTTCTCTGGTGCAGTGATGATACAGGACGACTGGAAACCAGCCCTTGGTGAGTCTGTACCGAGCAGTGGCGCCCCCAACCTTTCACATTCCGTCACTCAGTCGCTGGAGACGTGGCCTGGATGGCCCGCGTCTCTGCTGACCACTGCTGCACCGGATACTCATCATCAAGTCTGGAATGGTCCTGAGGCGGCGGTGGCGCTTGACATCGAGGAGTTCATTCCGGGGAAGCCGTGGCAAGGTCCGACGATCCGCAGTGCTGACGACGACCCGTTCATCACTCCAGGCGGTGCTTTATCGTCAGTCGTCAATGTTGATGAGAAGGTAGCACAGCAGAGCAGCAATAGTGGATGGACAACATCGACTGGTGAGGAGTCATCAGATCGTGGCTGTGCCGCGAGAGATCGGGCGCCACCAGGACTTGTACCATCGACTCCATGGCTCCAGCAACCAGCGTTCACTAGGAGTACTTCATGGACTCCACAGTCCAACTATGGTGAGTTCCACTGCTGCAGTACAAACTAGTCATGTTAGAGACGAGCTGAATCTACCTGTACGTCACTCAGTGGGTTCACTGGCACCGGAACCTATTCCACAGACAGACACCGCCAAAGCCCGTACCACTTTTTCGAGTGGTACGGCGGCTCTCAATGTAAAATGCCGGTCCACTTTTCAGGACCAGTAATAGTAATAATTTCCCGAATTTTCATCTCCACCAGCCAGCAGCGTTTTGTGGCCCTAAATATGCTTAAAATGTGTTGGCGGCCGGGGCTCTGCCTCGGACCCTGCTGGGGAGCTCACGACGGTCCCCAGAACCCCTAGTATTTTGGGGAGGGGGACGCCCCTCCCCAGAACCGACCCTTCTCAGCGCCTTTGGCGTCTCAATTCTCGCGCCTGTGAGCCGCAGCAGTTTTTGAAACGTTCTGGCGCCCATGAGTGAGTGACTTGCTTTAGCAGCAAAGTGGCAGTGGCTGTCGGCTGCACTCTAGTACTGTACAAGTGAGTTAACAGTGAAACATTGCTGTGTGACTGATGACAGACTATGAGTGTTGAACTGATGTGTGACTGGTTGTGTTCAGGGCTGAGGCCAACAAACTCCATCGTTGTGAGAAATCTTCCAGCACAGGTCAATCATCATCCATGTCTCTTCTGCTAGCATTGTTACTAAAATAACACCACTATGTTACTAAAATAACACCAGAATTGTGAGTAAAAACATGCATAGAGATATTGATTGACAACTCTCAGTAGACAGATGGTTTGTAGGTCATTCAAAGGTCGTAAGACATATATTATAGTTTTACAAGTTATTTTTTCACAATGAATTGTTTCTGCAAATGACTGGGGGTAGATTGAATTGCAGTTTCAGCTATGACGTTGATGATAATGACTACATTGTGGTCGTCTTTGCCATGTTAAGTCTTGGCATTTAACGTCAAGTTCTTGTGTCAGCGTTGCCATCTAGATGTTAATAGCTAGACTGGAGTGGATGCTGATGCTGGGATGTAGGTCGATGGGTCGATGATCCGTGGTCTGTGTCAACAGCACGGCACACTACAGTACTTCTACGTACACATGTCAGCGAGACAGGCCGTCGTTACTTACTTATCACCGGACGAGGCTGCTGCAGCCCAGCGATCTCTCGACTCATCCGTGGTCGCCGGCGCCACGCTGTCGGTCGACTTCATTCCAGACGCAGACGTGACTCAGTTGTCGTCGTCGGCTCCAACGGACCTCAACGCATCACTGAGCAGTATCTGGGCAGCAATGCCGGGCTCGGAGCTCTCTGTCTGGCAGAACAGCACCGGCGTCTGGGGCGCTTCAACGGGTGGACTGTGAACTTGTCACACATCTCAGCAGCCAGTTGTCAATGAGTCTAGCTAGTCAGTTCTATGGGCCCTGCATGACAGCACTGTGAAAGTTGTACATCTACCGGCGTTTCATGGTCTTACGTTTGTCATAAGTTTTTCCAGAGTGCTGATGTGCTCGTAAGTATCCAAAGATTGGCTTAATCAAGTCTTACGAGTTCATGAGTACCGTATTTCCTCTAATAGAAGCCCCCGGCTTCTATTAGAACAATAGTGTCAGACCCCCCGGCTTCTATTAGAGACCTGGCTTGTATTAGAACTTCGCTTTTTCTTCGGATGCCATACCGCCGTTCTGCCAATCATGCAATACGCACGAATGACGCAATGCACCACAATGCTACCGGGTGGTGTGCAATTAGCTCTATGGTATTCGCCCTTGACCCCCCGGCTGCTATTAGAGACCCGGCTTCTATTAAAACAAATGAAGTCTGACCCGCGGCTTGTATTTGAGACCCGGCTTGTATTAGAGGAAATACGGTACTTAACAGAAACTATTCAACATACTTGGTACACTGCGGTACTTCTACACTGTCTCAAAAAAAACGTCCCACCTTTAAACTGTCTCTAACTTTGTCAAATCTTAATCGATTTTCAAAATTTTTGCACAGCTGGAAAGCGTATGAAATTTGCTATAAAAGCCAAATGACAATACCCACCTTACCTTAGGCATGTTACTACACTACCTTGGGAAATTAAACATTTCAATTTTCTGCAGATATTTAGCAGATACAGAAGAAAATGCAAACAAATTGCATTTTGAATGCACCGATTTTAATTCCTTTATGCGTGTAACTGTAGGCTGAGTGTATTTATGTATTTATTGTTTAGTATATTTACGGAAGATTTGAAATATTTAAACCTACGAAAGCATAGCTATTTTCTTCGATAAAATGTGAGTGGCTCTGTCAAGAGCCGGTTGTTGTGTGGTAGCGTTTGGTGGTTCTGACGTCTGCTGTGACGTATTTCCGGTGCTACAAATTGAGCGTAAAAGTTAGTAAGTAAAAGAATAGTGATAAGAAAAAATATTCGCAATCAACTAGAGGCGATTAAAAATGCAATTTGTTTGCGTTTTCTTTCATATCTGCAGAAAATTTGAATGTTTAATTTCCCAAGGTAGTGTAGCAACATGCCTAAGGTAAGCTGGGCATTGTCATATGA
>Ga0209780_1003608_pt1 | contig 11628 bp, 7 predicted proteins | sample WorMetexBAHAMAS2_FD_187384 | JGI IMG/M metagenome (GOLD analysis project Ga0209780, IMG submission 187384) | Marine gutless worms symbiont microbial communities from Max Planck institute for Marine Microbiology, Germany - Inanidrilus exumae... | ecosystem: Host-associated > Annelida > Digestive... | reverse complement strand
ACGCGTAGCGGAAGAATGATACTACAGCAGTACACGGTGTTCAGAAAAAAAGCTAATGTTTTATAATCAACATTATTCATCATCAACGGTAGGTATATAAATAACAATTTAATAACAAGGTGTCGCACTAACGGGACGTAACACGACTGGCCCGCCTGCAGTGTCGGCCGCCCGACCACTCACGCGCCCGGCGGCCGGCCGGCCCGACCGCCGGCAGCGCTACAGACGACGACTGACGCAAGCCAGCAAAACAATACTGGCCTATTACGCGGGTCATTAATAACGTGGCGTATAATTACGAAACAAATTTAATTAATTAATTCAACGAAAACTATTAAACTATTCTTTGTAAAGAAATACTTGCGAAAACCTTCGCAATAGCGACGGCACGCTATGCATTCCCATTCCTACAGCTGTTTCTAATTATAGTCGTCAATCGGCACTTCTCGGCCCAGCTGGCACGCGAGTCGGCTCTGCTACCGGTATAAAAGGGAAGTCTGAACGAAACGAGCTCATATTGTCGCTGATCATCTCTGCTATGTTAAGTGACGTTAAACACCAGTAACCAGACGAGCTCATACTGGCTAAAATTCGTCTCGCCATGCATATCATCCTTTCGCACTGCAGTGACTGAACACATGCGACCGCTTCGAACTTCTTAAGGAGACGAACACAGGTTCGGTAACTCCTAGAACCGTAGCAACTGCACGAACCTGCAGTCAACAAAAAGGTTTCAAGCCAAAACGAAAAGAGTGGGTTGGCCAAATGGCCTCCGAATTCGCTGTCGGGCTTACACGAACGACTGCTTCAGATTCTTCAGGAGAAGAAAGAGACTTCGGGCACACTTGGAAGCTTGGAAGCGAAGCGACTTGAAGAACAGGCATTTGAACGAACAGACCGTTCCTTCCTACGAAAAGTGTAATATACCGAACTTTTCCAAACGTCCGTCTTCGTTTGGTTCGCTCTCCGAACGCGAACAAAACCGAACGAACATCCTTTCCGAAAGCTACCTAAATTTTCGCTGAATGACACTAAAATACTTTTAGCGAAAACTAAACTTAACTGAACTAATCCGAACTAGTCCGAACGATATGAATTAGCCCGTGTAACTTCGAGCGAATACCGAAGCATGTCGACTAAGCCTTCCCATTAAGTTTCGTACCGAATAAGCAGTTAATCCTTCTTTAGTATAGGACCGAAGCGTCTGGGCAGCTGGTGAACTCCTAGCTAACTACGTTCATACCTACTTTGGAGTCCCATTCGTTAAATCTAATAACGAACTACCAAAGCATCCGAATCCGAACTCATCGAATAGACGCCTTTCTATTTTGATACCGAACTAAGCCAAGCAGTTCAGTGCAGTTCTAACTCCCTCTGATGACTGAGCCGAGATTCTCAATTATGGAAAACGAAAACACTAGCCGAATCGTCCAGGCGCCGGGCATAGAAACGAATCAAGACGAAATGGCTAGGCTTCCCATAGTAAGATATAACATTAAGGCCGAAGACTCTAGAGGGACTAAGAGACGCACTCTGTCACTTAAAATATTGGGGATTCTTTAGCGAAAACCAAAAACCTGATAATGTCGTACTGAATGCAACCACCCACCGAACGATCCAGCTTAGCGAATTTCCAAATTCTGCCACGGAAGCAGGCAGAGGTCTCCGGAACCCCCGCAAAATGTTACAATAATAATAATAACAATAATCATAATTATAATACAATTAAAGTTCAGAAAAAATTAAGTAAACAGCATTATTTATAAACCTACGACTTAGCAACATTTATGGTGACTTCAGCTACAATTTTACTGCGCATGCGCACGAACGGCTATTTATGCACTTCTGACGAAAATTCTGACACCAACGTTCGATTTCTTGACCCCGTTTTCCTTATAGACAGTGACGCTTCGGCGACTTGAGGACTATTCAGTTGGTTTCTTATTGGTCAAGCCGAAAGTCCGCCATATTTTTATATTTCCGGTCAATTTGACCTACTGATCCTAGAAAGTGTACATTGTAATGTATGCTTTGTTTTCGGTGCTGCCATTAGTTGAGAATAAAGATGAATATGAACTATTATGTCATTATTTTCACCAGCATTGTTCATTAAAACAACGACAGCAGCAGCAACGACAGCAACCACACGAAAATAGCCAACTCTGCACGCACGCACGCACGCACACATATAGGCCGACGTACATGCCGTTCTCGCAGCTGATGAAAAGAAAGACGTTAGCAACATATTATCTGTGGTTATATGATACGCGAGAAACAAAGGTGTTGAAGATTGCAGGTGGCAAATTGGTAATGCAGGTAGAAGTGCTCACCTTGAGTTCCTGCTGGACAGTAACAGGCAGGCGATCACTGTTGCCAAGCAGGTTGACGAGACTGCCCAACACCGGCTCTGTCGCGAACGCCAAACTCTCGCTGCAAATCCAACATCGAACATGTCGATTATTAAGACTACAAGAGACTCGGCTATTGCCGAGATACCCGCGCGACGCTCTGTGACAGTTGAAGTGTTGTCCTACTGTTGTACGAATAACGCAAACAGATCGCGTGTCAGCCTGAAAAGAATTTTCAGCAACTGTCACATTTTATTCGGCTACCTGTATAGTTTTGTACACGCATCGTTGTAATAGGCTCAACTATCGCACAGCGAGCATACGATGTTCCCTATCACATACATGTAACGCTGAAATGAGCCGTACGCGTGATAAACAAACTTAGACGACGAGCAACGTTGTTGATGCCACAGCGTATTCTCCCGCCAGCGCACCATCGAGGACGCGTGTGGCGGATGCACATAAATTTTCGGCGGTAAGGAGTCTGAGCCGGCGACTTCACTACCGGTCAAAAAACACAATTTTTACTCACCCTATCTGCATATGGCGCCCTCGTTGGGGGTGATTCGATCATAATTTTGTAGAGATCTTTGAATGATTTAAATCATAAAACTAGGTCTCTGGGCTATCGGCTATCGTGCGGCATTGTTTGCGTATAATCCTACTTTTAACGATTTTGGTACAACACCGGCTTGTGACAGACGGACGGACGGACAAACACGTTGCCACAGCACATACCGCACCAGCAAAGCGTCTCTCGTGGGTAAAAATCAGAAAGCAAAGCATTCGTAGAATGCAAACATGGGCCGGTACATTTCTGGCGATTTGTCGACCGACATTTTCTGTATAAGACGACGAATCATCGATTTGTCTGTGTGAGTGAACATCATAAGAACAGGTATATACAAAAATAATTATATGTACACCGATTTGCTAAACAAAAACCCCTCCCATCCAATAGACAGCTTTTGAGCGCACGTAAATATACTGTATCGTATCGTATCGTATCCTATCGTAAGGCATGATACTTTTTGTGATCCTATTGCGTTGATGAGATGATCGTGAATGTAGAGCAGGGCAATTTCAGTGGAATGATGTTTACAGTGGGTAGTCTGGTGAAGGTTAAGTAGTTTATTGGAAGTGCTGAACAAAATGGCGTGTGTAGTTGTGAAATGATACAACAGACAAACATCCAACAAGCCGAAACACAACCTCGTTCATGAGTGACGGCAATGAAACACGACAACGCTGAACGCAGTATTAGCAGCGTATCCTTCCAACGCTACAGACGTCAGTTGACTTCACAGCGACAAATCCGGAAAACTGCTCGGCAACGCGTGAGACGTAAAAAATACGGGGCAACGCACGACAGCAGTTAAGCATGCTGTTATTAACCGAACTTGTCGGAAAGCGTTTCAACGGTCGACAAAAAGCAACGAACGTAAACATTAGTAGTAGTAGTTTATTTGCATCCTTGCGGTCGGTAGACCGAATTACCGTTGTGTACTACTGTACGATCTTAATAAAAATAATAATAATATACAATATGCGTAACGTTAATTAAGCATATTTATGGTTGGTAAACATATTTAACAAGAGCTACAGATATACAGGAAACCGGCACACACAAGTCAGTATCTGAACTTCGACTTACACCACCCCATTGAACATTAGGCGCGATTCCCGAAACTTCTTCCAGCGACTTTTGTTTAAAGACATTTATTAACATTTTTACATATTTTTGCAATCTTCACCGCATGTATTTGTATTATCATGCAATTTGTTGCGTTTTGCCAACTGCATAATAAACCTATATTGTATGTATGTATGTTTCATATGTCGGCGACACGTTATATCCATCATTCATTCGTTCAGTAATGATGTGCGGTAATTCTTCTTAGCTGCTACTTCGGGCACGCGAACGGTCGCCGCAGAACGCGGTAGCCGTAAGCACGCAGCTTTGTTGCCGCAGCCGGCCAGGTGAAGCTTGAATTACGCGCAGACCCTACAGCAAAGGTAAACTAATCAATAAATTGTGTCGCCGACCGCCGGCCGGCGGGGGCACGCCGCCTCGCCCAGGGGAAGGGATTACGTCCGGTGGGCGCACGTCACGTTTGGCGAAATTTCCGTCGACTGGCTGATCCACGGGCGGGCGGACACAGACGGCGACGCAAATAACAATGCTGTCGTGAAGCATTAGTTCATTCGTTGATCTCCTTGACACTTAGCGGTGACGACTGGAAACAAGCTGACGGCGGCGAACGGATACAAAACAGTTCTGAATTAATCAACCGGTCTTTTATTTAAGGCACAAGCAATGATGTTAACCCATTTTGCCCAGAGTTCCAAAATGGGGACAGTGACTAAGTGATTCGATGCCAGGCTGGCTAACCTACCGTTTTTAGTTGTTGACTTTTTTCGGGCACTGGTACGCAGGGTTGAGCGCCAGAATGCCCGTGAAAGTCAAAAACTAAAAACGGTCGGTTAGCCAGCCTGGCGTTCAATCCCTGAATTAATGTACGTGAGCCATAAAAACGTGCCACTTTAACTTTCACTAGAACTGTTCAGTATTTCTTGGTGGATTATATAACTTTGTACCAATGGAAATAGGAAATAATAATCTACAATAGTTATTTTTTTACATACCGATGACGTCATAGTTGCGTCACACTGCAATGTTCACTTGATTGAATTACATCGTGCGTAATAATAGCCTAGGCCTAATGCAATGAAATGGAATATGGGAATGTGTTGAGTTCTAAAGATAAAATTATGACCAAAACCTGCAGGTGTATTTAAAAGATTACCTGCCCAAAGACTCACTAAGGAATACACTAACAAAACTGTAAAGGCAAACATTGGATGACCTTCTGTGAAAGTTGCACACAACCAGTTCGATCAAACACACTGCAGGAAGCCGTCGACCGCGGTCATTCGAACTGCAGATATGAGATACAATAATTGTCACATTGAAGACGCAGTTAAAGTGAATCTGTAAATTTTATAACCGTTCTGTAGACTGTTCATTCCTGTTTCCACTCGTATATAAAGTGTAAAAATCCACCAAGAAATGTGGGAGTTATGTTGAAAAATAAAGTGGCACGTTTTATGGCCCACCGTTTATATGCCTATTATTCCGGTAGAAATCAATAATTTGATGCACATGACTCCATTGTCACACGTTTGATGGCAGCACATAAGAAATGCCAACCGCATAAAGAAAGCAACAGTTCTTAGTAATGACATACGAAATTCATCGCCAGCGTCTGTTTTTCTGTTGCTCATAGCCGGAAAAAAACATGAATTTACATAGCATAGCAGTCGCATAATTGGATGCCCGTTGACGACGTTCCTACATAGCGTACATTGTACGTCCCTCGATGTGAATCATGATTCAGAACACAACGTACAGAAGCTTTGATGTACGCATTACACTAAAGCGATTCTGGCCCATATTTCGTACTTTGTTCAGTTCCGCATTTCTCTAATCCCGCATGCTGTTTCACTCCTGAACCCACTCAGCAGAACTATCCCAGACGCAAAGAGTTCTAATGCAAGGCCTCCTACTTTATTCTAGTCCTGAATTTTCCAATCTCGCATTCTTCGTTCCCAGGTTTTCATCTTCTCCTTATCTTCAACTTGACAAAGGCAAATGCAGTACAAATCCTAAAGTCGTGTCAAAAACATAAAGAGAAGTCTCTATACAATAGCGTCTGTTTTACGGCAGGAACCAGAACTTTCAGGCGTTCCGATTAATTGTACTTTTCGCACGTTTACATTTTGTGTGGTGATAATGTTTCTCATTCGAATGTTTTTGTTGTATGTTATATGTTACTATAAGCAACGCGTTTGTCGCGTGTAAACAAAAACGTCTTTATTTACTTACTTTCCTCGCCACTGACTTAAAAAGATACAAGAAAGTATACCAGAACGCCCCGATCGCAGAAATATCGTACGCACCGTTCAGTCCCATAATCATAACAACTGACGACCACAGACGGCACGTGTTCGTGGCACCAAATTACACTGATTTGACATCGGCGACGTGACAACAAACAACAGATTTACCGACAATATTACACACCGTAGCCGCGGTTCACGCTGCGCGTCGCCCAGTCGCGTAAACTGGCGTTGTGGAATTTCTTGCGTGTATAATTAATTTTGACAGTTAAGATATAGGTTAGTTAAATTTTAGAGCTGCCTATCTTTCCCTTTACCACATGTTGATGTAACTACTGATGTAACTTGAGGTGGTGGCGTGGCGTAGTGGTAGCGTCGTTGGTCTAGATCAACGAAGTTAACCTACGCTGAGCCCGGTTAGTACAGGGATGGGTGACCGTGTCCGGGTTCGACTCCCGGAGGCGGCACTTTATTTCGGTATGTAACCAATCACCCAGGTCGACTCAGCCTTCTACCCTCCGTGGGACGGTAAAATGAGTACCAGCCAAAAGGGCGGTGATGTTCTGCGGCTGGGGAGTAAAGGCAAGCATGGTGTAATTTGCAGGTTAAACTGTGTGATCCATGTCTGGGCACATTAGAGGCACTTTGCGTTAAACTGCGCTATACAAATGGACGTATACTTTACTTTACTTACTCACTTTGTCTTGCATGAAATGTTATGTGCGTAATTGGTTACTTTTGATTTGCTGACTGACTATCATTTACATCATCATTACATGATTACGTACCTGTACACTGTACAGAATTGCAAAATCCACATGTGTATTTGTTTTTAGCCTTTGTTTACAACGTACATTCACCAAAAGGTTACCAGGATACTACTCCCTCGACTATAAAAGTGGACTAATGCGTCTACACGCGGACAGCCTTGAACTAAGACGGCTAATATATGACCTGATCTGCACTTACAAGGTTGTCTTCGGTCTTGTAAATGGTGCTGCTAATGACCTTTTCACACTCACCAGTCTCATCCACTAGTACGCGAGGTCATACGTATACAAAGTTTTTCCTCACTGTAACCGCGTTGACATGTACAAGTATTTCTTCTCAAAGCGCGTAATAGACACATGAAATAGCCTACCTGTCAAACCCAATGACTTCAGTAGTCTCACCCGGTTTATTCATTTTATCAAAATCGCAGTTTTTATCACTCAGATACTAATCCTAGCTGCTCTTAGTTGTTTCTGATATGTTACGGTATTTTGTACATTAACGCCTGTTAGTGCCATTCGGCCTTGGCGTGTTACTCTTATGTGCTTGTTTTTGACTACTATTTTCGATGACTTTATACTGTCTTACATATATGCGAAGAGAGTTTTAAATAAATAAATATTTTACTATGTAGCCTATGTTGTACATGCGTGGTCTATAAAAACGTGATACTATATTTTTGACACCAACTCCCGTAACTCTTGGTGGGTTTTTTATTTTTGTACTAATGGAGACAGGGATAAATACTCTACGGAACATTATACAATTTACAACTTTATCTTAACTGTGTCTTAAACTGCGGCAATGTTATCTGCAGTTCGAGATGACTGTATAGCCAATCGCTTCCTGATGTGCGTTCGATCGAACCGGTTGTGCGTAACTTTTGCAGAAAGTCGTCCAATGCTAGTCTTTTCAATTTTTGTTAGAGAATAATTCTTTATGAGTCGTCGAGCAGAAAATCTTTTAGAGTTCCGCAAGCTTTGCTAAAAATTTGCCTTCATAACTCAAAAGTATTTCACTTTTTTTCTACAGTGTTTTGTGTATCGTGTTCTACTGCTGCGGTTTGTCAGCTGTTTTTAATAAACTAATGATGATGATGATGATGATGATGATGATGATGACTTCATTGCATTACTACTATATTAGACTATTACACACGAAATAACTCGATAAAATGAACATTGTTGTGTGACGCATGTGACTTCATTAAGCCGATAAGTAACTATTCTGTCTTGTTTCCATTGGAACGAAAACTGTAAAAATCCACCAAGAAATACGAGAGTTATAGTCGCGCACGGCATATGTGCGTTTATTTAGGCTGCTTTAATGAACTGTTGAATGTTAACAGCGACAACAACATTAATCCTACTAGTTTATATTGAGGCAGAATAGCAAACGTTAGCGTACATCAGTTCTCGGTTGATTAAAAGCAAGCATCTTTGTAATTTCCGACGCAGCGCTGACAGGCCTTATCATTTTCTTCCACGAGGTTTAACAGGACGGAAGAAGCATCAGGTAATGCGAATTTATAGGTCTGCAAAGGAAGGAGAGTAGACTGGTGACAGGCTGCAATTTGTAACGGTCAGGCCGAGGCTCACTTCGTCCAAACTAAGTACGTATGTTTAGGTGAGTAATGGTCGTGTGATGAAGAGGCTGCGTGGATACATCTGTCCACGTCGGACGAAATCTCACAGTATCAACGAGACTTTTCAGTCCAAGGACACGTCGGCGACAGCTTCCTGCAGCTGTCCACAGCAGTCACGACAGTCACCGTTTACATTCTTGAAAAGTAGGCGAGCTGTCGGGTGCTGAAGTCATATTTCCGCTTCTACAGTCATGATTTGCCAGATAAATAACGCAGAGCATATTTCTCGACATTTAGTGGCTGCTGACGTACCTCTGACGAGTAGTTTCTTTGGGATTCGAACAAATGTTCGGGGTCTGGTTCCCAGGCAGGATTTTTTGAAGGGCTACAGGCGCAGTAGAATGTGGACTCTCCTACTGGATAATTTCAGTCCGGGACAGAATAGTTTTATACACGAAATGTTTATATGCTACGATGCTGCGACATTTTTCGCCTGCGGATCTCGCAAAACAACTACGAGTTGAACAATGCTGCTAGTTTACAAGGCGATGAAAGCCGAGTCCATTGACGTATACTTCCAGCGGCGCAGCGATGCTTCGAGGGACTCACGTCAGCAGTAAGGTCGGGCCTATATACGTCACCACTAGAGGAGTTAAGTAAGTAAAATTCTAACAGTCTTAGTCTAGTTAGAGCAATCCTAATTGTTCTCATGCTTTTTACTTGATGAGTTTTGTTCGTTTGGTCACCATTTTCTTTGGTCTGTCTTTGCCCTGGATGTCCGAGGCTCGTTGTAGCTGCAGCACTGCGTACAGATAGAGTAAGGTGACGTCACAGGAATCAGTGGTCACGACACGATACGATCTCTATGTTGTACGGCATGATGTCGTACTTTGCGAAGTTAACTGGTGAAGATCTGTCACGCTATTTACTTACATAAAATTGAATCGGTAGCTTTAAGAAAAGCTTAGTGCTAGCGCGACATCGGCGATCTGACTGTAAGTGTTGCAAAATGTTTACATTTCCTTGCCGTACAACATGGCGACCAGAACAGCTAGCATAGATAAGAATGTCGAAATTACGTCACTGTCACCCTATCTACGCGTACAGAGAAATGTAGAGAAAGAGTTTTGTTACTTACTTACTCTCCTCGAGCGGATGGAGGAGGCGAAGGATGCGGGGATGCTTGAGCCTGGCCAGCATCGCGGCCTCCCGTCGCAGCAGCTCGGCGACGACCTCCCTCCGCCGCGGCTTGTGCAGCTTGTCGGCCACTCTCTTCTCGAAGAGGAACACCGCCGCCTCCTACACACGGTTGCCACGACAACGCTCGTCATAGCAACAACTCTCGCGGAATACAGAACAATTGCATCATCAGCGTCGCCGGCGGCCACGACGTAGACTCCCACAAGTGCTGCTTTATCGCTTGCCTTTAATCTGCGACGGTGTGTTCACAGTTTCACACCACTGCTACGCTAAACGTGCGTGGCTCGCCGGCTGCGAATGCGCCGTAGCACCAGCCCTGCGTTAACGGCGACTGAGTTTGTCCATTTGGGAAAGGGCAAATTTTGAACCTCTACAGAATCGACACCCTTCAACAGATCGCCAAAAATTGTTACTGACCCGCCTACGCATAGTGTAGGGGGCCAGTATTGTTTTGCTCTCTGGCGTCTGTCGTCGTCTGTCGTCTGGGTGACAGAAGCTTCTCAGTCGCCGGTTCCCGACTGTGGAACGACCTTCCACCGAGATTACGACAGCAGGGACTGTCCTTGACACTTTCAAACAATCTGTTAAAACTTACTTGTTTGGCGACCGAAGCGCATAGTGACTTTATTGAATTTATATGCGCTGCAGGCGGCTCATCCGTGCAGGCCAGGCGATGACGTCATGCCGCCTAATTATAACTCGACGGTAACACTGCACGACGGGCCAGTGGTGTTACGTCCTGTTAGGGCGACACCTTGTTAGAGGTGATTTTGTCGGCGATCAAAATACCAGTTCCAAAATGTTGTATATAGTGAATAGGCAAAATGGGGTCGGAGATTCCAAATAATATGTTACTTTATTTCACCGTCAAAAAACGGTAGCCAAGAAAAAAAACACAAAAAATATATACAGTACAGTCAAAATAAGTTTAACATTTAGCAAATATCAGACGGCATAGGTAGTTGTCCGCCGCACCGTAGCTGATCCTAAATTTCTGAAAACGATTGTGAATTATTTCTTTTACCGTGTTAATGCCAAAATAGTTACTTACTTAAATTGCATTGACTGCAGATCAGCTGCGTTCGTCGGACAAACCTCGGTTCCATACAACAAAACTAATGTAGTTGTTTTGACCGTCAAGTGACTTGGCGTATGCGTAGAGTGTTGTACGGCCTTCGACTGGAGCGCTGTGTTGGCAGATAGGCCTAAGTCATTTTACGTTGGTCGTAGCGAGTAGACAAATCAGGGTCTTGGATTTCAAATATATGGGAAATATTTGTCAACTACGCATAGGTCACGTGCTACGCGTCATAAAACATAAACAGGCGATGCGGCATAAATACGCTGTTGACTGCAAACAGTAGGCGACTACGATAAATGCACGTGCTATTACTTTTAGCGATACGATGAGTGGTCGAAGTAAGAAAAAAGCAGTGGGGGGACGACAACGAGGCGCCGAAAGCGCAGAGACTTCGACGCCGTGTATTACATCGGGTCCACAACCGCAGTAAGGGGGAATCCTCCCTTCCGCCGTTAATTCGAGCACTGGATGCGATCTAAAGTAAGCTGCGTTAAAGGCGCCGTTAGATTCCAACCAACTAAATGCGCGTACTAAAAGTTTTTTTATACTGCTACCTTTATTGGTGAATTACAATTAAAGAAAACGGGAAAAAGCTAAAAGCTACGATAACTACGATATGACTTTATCTAATTCAGTAACTAAAATTTTAGAAGCTATACTGTTGACATATGTTAACGATAAAATAGGAACAGTTGAATATCAGTTTGGTTTTAAACATGGACATTCTACCTCATTATGCACTC
>Ga0209780_1003607_pt1 | contig 11629 bp, 10 predicted proteins | sample WorMetexBAHAMAS2_FD_187384 | JGI IMG/M metagenome (GOLD analysis project Ga0209780, IMG submission 187384) | Marine gutless worms symbiont microbial communities from Max Planck institute for Marine Microbiology, Germany - Inanidrilus exumae... | ecosystem: Host-associated > Annelida > Digestive... | reverse complement strand
ATATTGACCCCAACGAACTCGTTCTTACTTTTAGGAGTTTACACATCTGTTTCCAATTTGGTGAAAATCGACGAAGAAATACGACCGTGAGAGTGTCCACAGACGGACAGACATACACACGCACAGACGCAAAACGATTTTATTATCTGTCCCATGCTACAATGTATATGCTATAGCTATGGGGCAGATAATTAGACTAAGGTGGCCGCGTGGGGGCGTGGTCATGGTGACGTTACACAGTTTTCCTACTGGCTTTCTGGTGGACTTGTTTTTGGTGACAACTGTAAGTACTGACTTGCAAGTACCTATTCTTACTACTGCATACAAATGCACATATCATGTGCTACAAGCATACCAGATATACGTCATGTTTAGCAGATGAGTGTGTTGCAAATTCGTATGTACTACAGAAATGGAATAAATTCAGCTCGTTAGCAGTCATAGCCTACGTATGCCACGTGTCTGTTGTAGAAGAAATACGTTCGTGCTGCAATAAGACGATAGCAAAGCAGCGTCCAATTGTTGCCGTGACGAACTTTTGCCGTATTTTTTGATACCTGGCGGCGACCTCGTGACGACGCGTCTTCACCGAACTAGTCACATTGAGATGATGACAACTGTGTCATTATGTTGTTGCAGGTCGCGTTAACCGCGTGTTCGTCTTGCTCAGATATTAGTGTAGATCGTTCCAAACAGAACAGAGGCAGGAGTTGAGAGTCATTAAGAATATAAATATTTTTATATTTTGATGAAGTGGGAAGATTTTGGCAGTTTATATTTTAATACTGTTTATCTGCAGCACCCATTTCTTTTTGGAGAGACCCAATGACAAATATGAGGCAAAATCTGGGAAATTGAGTGTGACTCTACACTGAAAAATTTGCAAAAAATAGCGTCACATTTGGCATTTTAGCGTCAAATAGTCTGTATGAGATGGGTTGACTGAAATCACAGGACTGGACATTGGTGGATGAAGGATATGTAATGCTCCTATGATTGGAGCGGCAGCTCATATCGTAAGCGTTCGTAAATTGTGATATGTTAAATTTTGCCATTAAAGTTTGAACCGTACTTGTGACTATTTAGATCACGGTATGATTGTATTGTATGTAATGTACTATTGTGCAGTTATGAAATTATTCAGACACGGTCAAGATTGTTATACGAAACTTCACCTATTTAATTGGCGCTATGAAAAGGTGAATGCTTTGCGACTGACCTTACGAACTCTGCAGGTCGTATTAACTCTTTTGTTAGCATTCTCATAGCAATGTCAGAGAATGTGACAATAATTGCGCAGTTTGTGAACTCTTGCTGTCAAAAACAAACTGCATTAAGTGTTCAACAGCAACCAATGACACAACCTCGTGATTCTTCACTTAACCTGAACGCAGCAAGTGCCGAAACATGTAAACACATACATTTGCCGTAATTATAAAGCGAATAAACGCAATGTAATAATTGTTAGTGGTCCACAGTACATCTGTAGCAAGGAAACCATCACGTGGTGCCACGAGGCAAACTTTAAAGCAGTCGGCTTCTGTGGCTGCTGCGTATGTCGCTGCAGGTTCCGGCACCTCAGATGTCCTTGGATTAGGCGCCATCAATTGGGTGTCGTATAAAGTATATTTAGCCTACTTACTAACTAACTTGCTTACACTTAGTCCGTCATTATCCAGTCCTTGTTTGCTTATGTAGTCGAAAAATGGGACAACTGCACTGAACGCCTCATGCCAAAAATAATGGCAATTGCCCATCGTGCCCTTGATGCTGCTGTCTATGGAAAGTATAGCTGTTGACTGCAAAATTTTAGACCGATGTCCCACCTGCGATTATGTCGCGCGATTTTGTCACGCAACTTTATCGTGCGACAAAGTTGCAGCACGCAACTGTGCATGTCGCACGCTGCGACTTTGTCGCATAAGCAAGAACTGACCAATTAGCTTGGTCAGTGCTTGACAGAGTTGCAGTGTGCGACATGCACAGTTGCGTGCTGCAACTTTGTCACGTGATAAAGTTGCGCAACAAAATCGCGCGATAAAATCCCAGGTGTGACATCGGACTTAAAGTTTAGACGTTCCCATGTACACTGTGTCTCGAAAAACAATACGTTTGACTTTTGATCATAACTTCAGCAAATTTAAACCGATTTTCAAAATTCTTTCACTGACAGATTCCCAAGGAAACTACCTTGCGAATGTCAAAAATTTAAAATAGCGGCTGAACGTTTACTCATACCATCACAATTAATCAGTTTTACTTGAAACGTAACAAACATAACAGTATTTACGTGACAAATGCTACAAAATATCATGGTGATGATTTATTTTATTTATGTGCAACCTATGAACCATAGAATGCAGATAACGCAACAACGTTGGGAATATGATTTGATGACAAACTCCGTGAAGTTTATGCAACAAACGAGTTTACCATTGTCAGAGAGTGACAGTAATGTTTTTAACTAACACCCACTGCAGTCCACCTACCTGATAAATAGTCTAAACGTTAAATCAATCGTTGAAAACGTCCATCTCTGCAGGACACAAGCTCGCAGACGTTTACGCCATTCACTGGTATGAGCTTCATCAATGACTGTCTGTCTACACTTCAAACATCCATGGCTTCAATTCGCCGACAACACGGATCCCTTTCTTAGCACTTCTGCATTGTTTTCTAGATTCGTAGGATTCAGACCTGAGCCGTTAAGGCGGTCTCATATCTATCAAGATGGATTCTCAGGTCTCACATGCAATACGCCATTGAAATCAGCAGTAATTTTACAAGGAAGTGTAGCAACATAGTTAATGTGAGATGAAAGGCCCTGCTACAGTTACATAGACAGTTTCCTCAGGAATCGGGTAGTGAAAGAAATTTAACAATCGGTCTACATTTGCCGAACTTGTGGTCAAAAGTCTACAGTGTAGGCCTATTGTTTTTTGAGACGGTGTATCAAAATTTGGCTACTTTATTTAATCATCTCTCCGATGTGTAAAAAAGTTGATGATTTATCTACTCGTCGTAAAATGCATGTGTCAATTTGGTTATTTCATTCTAAAATACTTTGTTTTTTATTTTTATACCACATTAGTAGCTGAATTCCCCCGCGCGCGGGAATTCAGCTAGACCTACGGCTCACTGCGCGCACCTGCTCGGATGCTCCGGCTCGCACAGCTCCATCTTCTCGAGCCGTGGCCGGCGCTCCGCTCGCTACGTTCGCCTCTGGCTCGTCTGACACCATGACACCATTACTTTTTTGTTTAATCGCTTGCTTGAGCCGACAGTGCGCGTCGTGCATGTCTGTTGTTGTGCTACTTGTTAAACTTAGCCACTATTTGTTGTTACAGTTTTCTACGTAAACATTGTGACGCCGTGTGTTTTACTGTTGACCTTTTGCATTTTGCTGTTAAGTGATGTTTCCGTTGTGTGTTTAATAATTATGTACGTGTACATAAGCTTGCTGGCTTGAATATGGCTTTGCTGATGTCGCCTTTATCCATCGGCAATTACACTGTAAGTGCATAGCACAGACCTCTAGTGGCATCCAAGCTAAATCTTGATGTATAGCAAGAAATGCAGACTCAACGCACGTATCAGTCAGTCACTGTGATCAACATACATGTAACAGTGAGCTTTCATATGTCAAAAAATCACGGTTTATATACGGCTTGTAAGGACGACAGCGGGTACATCGCACATAGTAAAACAGCAAAAAATATAAAAGGTGATATTGCTTAGCAGCACATCGCCATATAGAGCCAATGTGCTGACTAGTAATATCATTTTTTTTAATTTTAGCTGTTTTAGTTGTCTGATGTAGTGTAGCCGATGTCATCCTTACAAGCTGTTTTAAACTGTAAAGTATTTGACATTAAGATTTGCTGTTTTATTAATTTAGCTAGGCCTATATAAATTTTCGCTAATGTAAAGAGCGTGCAGTTGCTTCATGCGCAAAATCACAAGACCTGTGAATATGTTCCAAAATCTGCAACCATATGATTGTCAGTAGTGTCTTGGATTTCGCATGAAGTGATTAAATTTAGGAGATTTAGCAACATTTGTGGCGATTTAAGGCGATTTTTGCTATGTTTTCACTGCACATGGACAAAAGCATCTATTTAGGATCTTCCTGTAAAAATCCTGACATCAGCATTCGATTCATTGACTTTGATTTCCTTATAGGCAGCGAAATTTCGGCGATTTCAGGATGTTTTCCGTTGATTTTTCATCAGAACAGCCAAAAAGTCCGCCATATTTCTACTTTCGGTTTATTTTACGCTGACAGTAACTGACTTAGAAAGCGTGTTACATGATTATAATGATGATAATTCCCATCAAGTTTGAAATTGATATGATTGTCAGTCGCCGAGTGACGGTGTTGTTGCCACTGATACGTTATGTGACCGTGACCTTTTGACCTTGAACAGTGGTCATAAGTGGCAGGTCACATGGTCAATCCATCCACCAAGTTTGAAAATCCTACGCCTATTCGTTCTTGATTTATGAGTTGCGATGTCTTCCATAGGCCGCGTACATTAGGCCTATGCGTTTGCAGCCACTGCGCGTGCGCCGTATCAGTGATGCGTGCGTACGGGGAAAATTTTCCCCACATATTTGAAATCCGTGACTCCGATTTGCCTATTCACACTGCAACTTCTAAGTGCTACGATAAATCTAGTTATCCACTAAAAGAGGTGTTACAGTTAGGCCTAAATTAAGGGCACAGAGCTGACTGCGTATGCGCAAAATCACGTAGTCTGTTAACGGTGCCTCAAAGAGTTGCCGGGACTGTTATAGGCTCGAGCCTATATTGGAAATACTCTACGGGGCAAAAACGGTCTTAACGCGTTCGGCAATAAGTCTGCCGAAAGTGAACCGATGTGGATGAAATCGGGAACAATGTGAGCCAAATGTGGGGGCTGCCCCCGGCAGATTTTTGGCGCGATTCGCGCAGTAACCACAGTTTGAGAGGTATAGTTTTTCCAAAACACGCAAAAATTGTTCACAAGATTTCCATGACTTCAGGCCGTCAATCGTAACTCCGCAATGATTACAGATCGCCGGAAATTCACTTCCAAACGGTTCCTCTACGGGATGTCTAGTTTCCATTTTTACCGTTAGAATCAATTCAAAGTATTTTCTCGGCTGTACGTTCCGTACAAGAAATGTACCTCCCCAAATTTTCGGCAGCGTCCGATGTCCGATATTGCGTATTAAAACCAATAGTACGCCGCAGTGCTGGTGCGGCCCAAGAATATTAAGTAACACGGGAGATAACGCTGGCATCATTCAGTCGCAGACACGTGACACTAGGTATCGTCAAATGCAGAAACTAAACAGGTTGTGCGTCAGTAAATAAGTAAACAGTTGTGTCACCTGTCGAGTACGCCGATGGTAAACGCTCTCTTCGAGGCTATATTGCATTATGTCTTTAGATACACTGCAACCCGTCTAGTTCTAATTAAAGCGGCTTAGATTTTTAGCGAACGTGAACTCACGTTCACGTTCGCTATATGCTATCGCCGTTCCGTCTGTCTGTCTGTCGTCTGTCTGTCTGTAACGTTGGTGCATCTATACTCAGCCGGTTAAAATTTTCGGCAATTTTTCTTCGCCGTCTGGTACCTTAATTGGCCATCCATTGACATTCACTGAAAATTTTCCAGAGATCGTCCCAGGGGAACCCCTCCGTCGGAGGATTTAAACGCAAGATGGGTAGCGAAATACAGCGATTTTTGACATTTGGAATGCTATAACTTCGAAACGGTGCAAGATAGGAGATAAGTTAGTATTAATCACTAATAGGGAGTCGTATATGCGCTTTCGATTGGTACAAAAATTGGTGACCTTGAATGACCTTGAACGGCGAAATGGCCCTTATTTTGCCTTATTTTACCGAATTTGGTAATTTCAGTCGCGTATTGCGTAAAAGTGGTTGACAAAGCCACAACTATGGACAATTTACGATTACTATGTCTAGTAGTAAACGTCTGCAGAGGGACCGCGCGACGCCCACGGCATAAATATTCCATTACTGCAAGGTGGAAATTCTGTAGCAGATTTATATGTCTAGCTCTAGCTATCGTCTAATTTGTTAACTCTTTTGGTTTGCTACCACCGGCTACTAGTCGACCTTCAGGCTCCATGCCATCGGAGACTAAAGTCGACAAGATGCGCGTTAGTAGGCGGGGTACACTTCTTATTCTACTTACGTGTTTTGGGGTCTTCGCGCTCGCCAGACGACACTGTCGTAAATATCTTAAATCTTACCGATTGATTTCTTTATTGTAGAATGTAGTTTTGTGTGATTTCTAGTCTAGTAGTAAACGTCTGCAGAGGGACCGCGTGACGCCCACGGCATAAATATTCCATAACTGCAAGGTGGACATTCTGTAGCAGATTCATAATTTTAAGACTTAATGCTCAGTATATGTCTAGCTCTAGGCTAGCTATCGTCTAATTGGTTAACTCTTTTGGTTTGCTACCACCGGCTACTAGTCGACCTTCAGGCTCCACGCCATAGACTAAAGTCGACAAGATGCGCGGTAGTAGGCGGGGTACACTTCTTATTCTACTTACGTGTTTTTGGGTCTTCGCGTTCGCCAGACTACGCTGTCGTAAATATCTTAAATCTTACCGATTGATTTCTTTATTGTAGCATGTAGTTTAGTGCGATTTCATACTTTTATAATTGTGAATAACTATATCGACATTAGGCCCTAGTCGCAAAATAAACTACAACAGAAATCTACAATTTGAACAATCGGAAATATAATAAGCACATATCAACGCATTCTAGAGAATGTCCTGTTGGTCGTGTAAGGAAAGTATGACGGTATGATTTACTGGCACACGGGTTCGTACCCACATGTGCCGCGGATTTTTTTACTTTGCATTTTTATTGACATTTCGAAGGCTGTTATCTCGCAAACGGTGCAACATAGCAGGTAAGTTATTATTAATCACTGATAAGAAGTCGTAGGCCTATATGAGTTTTCGATTGGTACCAAAATCGGTGACCTTGAACGGCGAAATGGCTTTATTTTGCGTTATTTTACCGAATTTGGTAGTTTCCAGGGCGCAGTGCGTAAAAGTGGTTGACAAAGCCATAACTACGGACAATTTACGATTACTATATCTTGTAGTAGACATCTGCAGAGGGACCGCGCGACGCCAACGGTGTAAATTCCTAGCAGATTCATAAATTCAAGACTTAATGCGCAGTACTTGCCTAGCTATCGTATTGATATAGGAAGACGTATATAGGCTTTCGATTGGTTGGTGCCAAAATCGGTGACTATGAATGACCTTGAACGGCAAAATGGCCCTTATTTTGCGTTATTTTGCGGAATTTGGTAGTTTACGGGGCACATTGCGTAAAAGTGGTTGACAAAGCCATAACTATCATGGACAATTTACGATTACTATGTCTAGTAAAAACGTCTGCAGAGGGACCGCGCGACGCCCACGGTATAAATATTTTATAACTACAAGGTGCAACTTCTGTAGCAGATTCATACATTCGAGACTTAATGCGCAGTACTTGCCTAACTATCGTCTAATTTGTTAAACGAAATAGGTTCTCTTTTTTGGTATTTTGAAGTGCGACATCGTCGTAAAAAAGTTCACGTTCGCTATATCATCTCCTGATGAGTTCTTGTATATAATGGGCTATATTTTGACGATTTAGCAGCATTTAGGGCGATTTTAGCTACATGTATATTTTCATTGCGCATGCGCAGAAACGGCTGTTTAGGAGCTTCCGGTAAAAATTCTGACGTCAGCGTTCTATTCCGTGATCCCGATTTCCTTATATGTGGCGAAATTTTGGTGATTTGAGGACGCTTCAATTGTTTTTTTCATCCGAAAACCTAATAAAAGTCCGCCATATTTCTACTTCCTGTTTATTTGGCCTACTTACCTAGAAAGCATGGCAAGTGTCGAGCCACTCACAGTGATAATTCCTACCAAGTTTGAAGTTGATACGACATACCATTGCCGATTTAGAGCTTTGTTGCTGCTTATACTTTACGTGACCATGTGACCTTACCTTTGACGTGAGGTGATAAATGAGACTTGAACCAGCTGAAAACAGAGCCATGGATACCGAACCAAGATGAGAGGCGAGTGATTAAGATGTTGTGGTCGATGGTGTCAAAGGCAGCAGAGAGATGAAGAAGACAAAGGCATGATACTTTTTGTGATCATTTTGGGTTGATAAGATGGTCGTGAATGTACAGCAGAGCAGTTTCAGTGGAATGATGTTTACAAGTAGGCAGACTGGTGATGATCAAATAATTTGTTGGAAGTGAAGTGATCAATCAAGCGGGATTAAACAACGCGTTCTATTATTTTACTCATCTTTGTCTAAGGTAGACTTCTTAAGCAGTGGGAAAATGACAGATTCTTTGAGAATGGGGTGAAACTGACCAGTTGTGAGAGAGAAGTAGACAATGTTAGTGATTGTGGTGACAAGAACAGATGCGCATTCCTTGAGAAGGGAAGTGTGGATAGGAATAGGATCAGAGTCTGATTGCTTGCTAGGACAGTTAGACAGAGGGAAAAAAGGGAGCAAAAGGAAAAGATAAGAACCGATATCAAGAACCAAAGGCTGAGGTACAGAAAAAGCTCATCAATGTGGAAAAACAGCAGCAGCAGAAAGGCATGTGCGTGGAACTGGAAGCAGCGAACTTCGAGGTTTGAGGAAACTCGAGGTCCCTTTTTCAGATAGTTATAACTCGAAAGTTTCAGCAACGTCTGCAATGAGCGACTGGCGAAAATTTGACTGAAGCTACACAAATCGCAGACAGGTGGAAAGGATATTGTGAAGACTTGTACCACAATGAAGAAGGGAACGGAACTGCACAAGAATAGTGGGAAGAAGAGCCGCCACCACTTCGTTCAGAAGTTGCTCGTGCCATACGTCAGACAGCAAGTCGCAAAGCCACAGGCCCTGATGAGGTCCCAGCAGAACTGTTCAAAGCAGGAGGAGAGACAGTACTGGATAGAATACACAGAATGACAGAATGTGTTTGGCGATCTGGGAAACTGGTGAGTGGCCAGAGGAATGGGCGTTCTCCACGTTCATCCCAATTTCCAAGAAAGGTGATCTTAAACAGTGTGCAAATTACAGAACAATTTCTCTTGTCTCACGTGCAAACAAGATCCTTCTTCGGATCGTACTAGAAAGGATGCGAGTGAAGACTGAAACAGAAATTGCAGACGAACATGCGGGATTCCGACAAGGAAGGGGACAAGAGACCAAATCACGAATCAGAATACTGACGCACAAGGCACACTAGCATCAGAAACCATCTATATGTGCTCAGTGGACTTCCAGAAGGCATTCGACTTGATCTCCCACGATAAGCTCTGAATGGCTATGATGGACATGGGATATTGTCTGCACTTGATTGACTTGCTGGCCAAACTGTACAGAAAACAGCTGGCTAAGGTCAAAGTAGTGGAAACAATATCAGAATGGTTTAGTGTTAAGAAAATGTCTTTTCTACGTACTTGTGTAACATCTTAGCGGAGATGGTGATGAGAGAGACCCTCGATGGATTTCAGGCTGGACTACAAATTGGAGAGCGAAACGCCGAATAGTCACGAACCTTCGCTACGCTGCATGACAATGACAAGATGTTTCTGTTGGCCAGTTCTGAGGTAGACCGTAGAACTGCAGGAGATAGTGGATCGCCTTGTCCGAGTCAGCCGTAAATACAGCATATTCATCAACGTCCAAAGGACCAAGACTAGATAGCTTTGCGTGAAATGCCCACAATACAATATTCGACTGGAAGCTAGCGGTCCGCTGTCTGTGCACAATCTGTTTACTTTCAGCATTCGACGATGCCTATAGTGCTGCGAATGAGTGATGTCAGCGTTATCTGCCGTGTTACTTATTTTTAGTTTCCAATTCAATTTGTTTTTCTTCCTTATCGGTCGTAATTCGTCAGTGGCCAGGCAGCACAGCGGCGTACGTAGTTTATATGGACATCGGACGTTGCCGAGAAATGTGGGAACTCCGAACTTCGGAAGTATAGTAGTCCGAAGTACGTTTCCTGTACGCCGCGTACAGCTCAGGGAATGTTTTTGAATTGATTCTAACGGTAAAAGTGGAAACTCGACATCCCGAAGAGGGCTATTCTGGTAGTGAGTTTTCGTGCGATCTGTAATCATTGGGGAGTTATGGCGGCCTAAAGTGGCAAGACGCGTTGGAATTTTTTGACGATTTTTTTCGATTTTTTTCGAAAGAGGACCCCATACACGTTCGGAAAGTTTTCATCGCCTCACCGATTGACGTTGTTGTGTTCACATTTCGTGAAATTTTTGCGACGGAAAATCGGCGAAATCTTGCTCAATTTACGGGACAAAAAAACTTCGGCTGCCTCTCAAACTATTGCTACTGCGGGGATCGCTTCCAAAATCTACCGGAGCCAACTACCAAAAATGTACTCAGAGTGCTCCAGATTTCATGCAAATAGGTTCACTTTCGGCGGAGTTATAGCCGAAGTTAAACGCGCCAACACCGCCAAACGCGGCCAAATCGCCCTCTAGGTGTATAATAAATATTCTTCGTTGATGTACACTTGGTTAGTCATTCTATGTCTTGTATCTGTGTTGTGTGCAGGTTGTGTCTATTGGTTACCGACGACGCTGAAATAAAGTACCGATTATTAAGGATGTCGATGCAGACTTTACCCATTTTGTTGATTAATTTAAATGGCGAAATGATATACATTCTCGAACAACGACTTAGAGCGCAGAATATTCCTCCTCCGAAGATCAAGAAAGGTTTATTAGCCGAAGCTTATTCTTAGTTGATGAAAGTTGAAACACTGTTCTATTCGGCGATTGCTATTTTCAGTGTGGGCTACACCGATATTTAGACCGTCATCAGGCTATCTTCAGTGTGTTATTGGCGAAATGTCAATATGAGTGCCGGCTCACTGACATTTGGACAGCTGTCATTGTTGGTGCGGGTGCCGGTGTCACGCAATGAAGTCTCGCCGCATCCGCGAAGACTCCACCGTTTGAAATAATAACTCCGGCCGGCGCATGCCAAAATATCTTCCCCCGCCACGAAATGAAGTCGCCCCGTGTCATTAGTCGCCTTTCATTTTATTTTATTCAGCAACAAATCGCCAAAAGGCCCCTTACAAGTCACGACAAAATACAATATGACACTCGCGCAATATATATGTGTATACAGTGTATACATTCATACTTGCATATACACATCACATATATACATATACGCATACACACACGTATCGCAACACAGGTACTGAGAACAGTATTTAAAGTTTAAGTAAATTTAATTTGCAATACACGAAAAGATAGTCATTACTGACCGACTCATCGAACCTGTGTAAACTGGTAAAATCTGTGGTACCGGTACTTAATGGTAAGTTGTTCCATAAATTAACGATTCTATTGCTAAACTAGAATGTTGGCAATTAACGTGTCAATTCCCAACCTGTAGATCGCCCGTCTTGTGCAGTTTTGACCGTGACAATTCGATGTATGAACAACAAACATGAATGCTGACACTTGGCTTACTGAATAGGAACACCGGCTGTCAATGCTGCTCAGTCAGGTGTTCATCTATGTTAAAGCTCCTATGCAT
>Ga0209780_1003606_pt1 | contig 11629 bp, 6 predicted proteins | sample WorMetexBAHAMAS2_FD_187384 | JGI IMG/M metagenome (GOLD analysis project Ga0209780, IMG submission 187384) | Marine gutless worms symbiont microbial communities from Max Planck institute for Marine Microbiology, Germany - Inanidrilus exumae... | ecosystem: Host-associated > Annelida > Digestive... | reverse complement strand
CTACCGAGTACCAACTTCCTGGAGTCAGATTAAGGGCAAAGAATATCTAATTCTAATGAAATATCGCAAATTCTGTTCATTACGGAGAGAAGAATAATTTCTTTTTTTCCGTAGATATGTTTCAAATAAAAGTATTCAAATCACACCATTAACCATTTTAAAGTTTATTTTAAAACAACGACAAGAAAAAAAACGCTATACCCCGACTTTAAGTGTTAACATATCGTTGTTGATATGTGCTATATTTCCCAAGGTTATGGTAGTTACAAAGGTTTTAGATAGCAAAAGTGACATTCAAGGTGACAAGGTATTTATGCCATTCGATAGGCCACAAACGATATCCTATTAGTCTTCCATTGTAACTGCATGTTGCCGTCTTGCACTGTTTCTGAGATATTATCAGTTATTTCCCAAAATTTGGGTACACTGGTGATGTTTGAAAAACGGGTGAACTGACTGAGATGCCGTTTGGGGGATTCCAAGGAACAATGTGTTGGATGTGGGTCAAAATCAGCTGAATCAATTTGCATCCACGATGAGTGACAAGCCGGCGATACAGCTTGTTGCCAAGTTACTTTGGTCACTTGTTTACTTATTTGCACTAGGATGAGACAACTATTTTATGGGCACTATACAGTCAGCCTGTGTTAGCCAGCACCCCCAGTTAAGAACTGCATTTTGTATTTTTCACTGCCCACCTGCCCTTACTGCAGCAACTAGCGCATTCTGATTAGGGAGAAGAAAATATAATTCTCCTCGATGGTGTTACCTACGTCATCTCTGTACCATACAGTGTCCATACCATATCAGGATGAATTAACAGGTAATTTAAAACATTTTTAACAAGGTGTCGCCCTAACAGGACGTAACTGTACTGGCCCGCTGTGCAGTGTCGGCCACCCGACTTCGAACGCTCCGGCCCGTCCACCAGCAGTGTTACATATGACAGACGACGACAGACGCCAGAGCAAAACAATACTGGCCCATTAAGCAGGCCAGTAAAACATTTTCCAGTAATTTAACCTGTGCTGTTTGACAGTATGCAGAAAATGTGAATAGCATCATGTTATATTTTTATGCTAAGAACTAGTTTTGTCACTATTAACACAGTTATTTGCACATTTTTGCAGTTGGTCTTGGTAGACAAAACGTTTCAACTTATTATTAGTCACTTGTAGTACTAAATGTTAATTTACATAACACCTCTTCAGTGAGAAATTCTATGTGTCTGCTGTGAATATACATGCTCCATATGTCTTCTTAATGACCAGTGCTACAGTCTGTTGTAATCTTTGCATTCAGATGGAAGATCATTCCACAGTCCACACAGTTGGTACAAAAGATGTTACTGTAGCTAATGCTAATGCAAATGCAACAATCGATACAGTAGTATGCGAATGTCAGGTCAATTCATTTGGAGAAAAACTGGCCACTATGTTCTCTGTATAAACTCTGCTGAAAACAGTGACGTAATAGTGGATGTGTGATGTTAGCAAAAAGTAAATTGCATGATCCTCTTTATGTTAGTGACTATTAATTTGTCCCCTTCCTATCAGAGAAGCATTCATATTGACATTGCATTAGAGGAATAAAAGAAAACAGGCTGTCAACAGACAATTTTACCAACACATGTATAAAGCACATTCAGCAGTACAGTGATGTGTGTAATGCAAATATGTTTCCTGTATCTACTTTTTGCACACTGTTTTAAGAATAGTACCTTAGCCGGTTTTACCAGTTACAAATCAGCTGCATATGTGTATACATCTGTACGTACCAACGGACACTTGATAGGAAATTACAGGAAATATTTAGCAGTGTCGAAAAGTTGACGGATAGCCAGCTTTATGATATGGAACCAAAAACAAAGCTGAGAAGATATGGTCTGAGTGATAGTCCATGCAGTCAGTTCTGAGGGAGGCAGAATCTTATGGTTGTTGTATGTAAGCAGTGAGGTTTATTTAGCTATGCTGAAATATTATACGTATATTGTAACGTTGACTGTTTTACAGTCAAATGATTGGTTGGACATAGGGATGCACTGTATATCGGTATCATAGATATACCGTGGTATTAAAAGTGAAAAAGTGACGGTATTATATACCGTGGGATTGCTTAATACCGTCCGCAGCATTCTACATAAATCACTGCATGTAGGTGAGATCAGCAGCAGGTCATAGGCATACATTAAAACTCCAACATAAATGCCAGCAACATGACAACCACGTTCAGAGGCAGATAGTTTACATATAATATCATTAACGCACTAAACATATCATCCTTTTATTCCATAATAAACAACAGATGTGCTCACTGCTCACTAACACATACAGCAGGCAATATTCTGATAAGCTGATAATTTTTTTATGATTAGGCAGTAATGTATGTGTCAAGACTACAAAGCAATACATAAGTCTATGATACTTTGAAGCTGTAACATTTGAAAATATATCAAATTAAAGTAAAACGTAGCACAGCAATTTTTTTTCAGGCAACTTGATGTCATGGCGTTTTCACGCTGTTAAGTAACAAAAATGAATAAGCGGCTATTTCATTTGATTGTACATAGCAGTGGCAAGTACAAAGAAAACTGATAACCACCAAGTAGATATTTATTATGGAAACCAGATGCACTGGTACCTATCCGTACGTCAGTGGTTCCCAAGCATGTACAGCATGTAACCCTTAGCTGCAACAATTAAAACGTTGCAGAATTTTATTGCAAAATGCTAGTTTATGCAGCACAGCTGGTTATGGTAATTAACACAAATGAGAGGGTGTGCAGCGAGTTCACTAATGCATGTAACCTGAAGGAATTTCCCACGTTCAGAAGATATGATTGATTTGTCTGCATGTACAATGCCAGTGGCATACCATGGAGGGGAGGCGTCCCCCAGATTTCAGGCTGGGGGACAGTCGTGCAACCCCCCACTTCTTGACACACAATGATGCAATGCAATAGCAGGTTTTACAAGCCAAAGTCTAGGCTTACCAGCTTATGCGTGTAAGACAGGCAGTTCGACTGCCATAAAATTAGCTCCACGAGTGCACCAAAACTTGCCATTTTGAGCTCAACAATCTAAAAAATTTTCAGACCCTCCCCGGTGGGGAGAGAGACACCCTCCCTGCACCCCTCGGCGCCTCGTTCCTCGCACTCGCCGTGATTCGTCCCTCACTGTTTGAACCGCAGATACGCCCATGTACAATGTACTACATTTAAACGTCATATACGGACTTTATCGAATTTATATGCGCTATACAAAAAACTGTATGTATGTATGTATAGTTGGCTTTGTTTACGTTATCTAGTAATCATACAAGCCAAATATGTCTGGAAAATGGATATATCTGGCAATGGACATCAACGTGTTGAGGCAGTGACTGCCCATTTCTATAGTCTAATGCTCTGCACTGTCAACACAGTTCAGTGGTCAACTCATAATGCTCGACTCTAGTAATGTGTCACAAAAAGCCCAAAAGCAGGCCTGAATTGGAAACTGTAAATAAGTAACACAGCAGATAATCCTGACATCACTCAGTCGCAGGCAGCCAAGCACCATCGATTGAGTCCCGTGACGCTAGGCATTATCGAATGCAGGTGTCCATTGACGAAATTTGAAGGCGGACTGAATCTACTCCACGAAGCGGATGATGACGCAGTCATATGGTTGGAATCTACAGCAACTGCAGCACTCGCGAAATGAAAATCGAATGCAGGAAGGAAACAGCCTGTGCACAGACAGACGAGTGCTTCGAGCCAAATACAGTATTGTGGGCATTCCACACAATACAGCCATCCAGTTGGGAAATCCTTTATTTTTTGCGACTCTGAATCCTTCTAATATATTGTAGCCCCAGTACCATAAACCTGCTTGATCTGCTCACATGTTGACACAATTCACGTTTTGAAAAATCCTGCTCATGGACACACAAAGACAAAATCACAGTTTCAGTTATCTCACAACCTGCTTGCTTTATGGTAGTGCAGAGCAATTCACTGGAAAATGAAATTTTTGATTAGATTCACGCCGTGAACTGATTTTTCGATTCAGTTAGATTAGATTCAAAAACTCTAGGTACTGTCAGGTCCCATGTCGACCATGTAAATGCACTGAAGGCAACGTAAAACAGCGACATCAACCACGGACAGATCACCTACTGACCTTATTCTTTCTTGATCCACTGACTCTGACAGAACGGATGCCAAACTCAGTGACTGACTGATTGATTGAAAGACTGATTGATCTTTAATAAAACACGCATCAAACGTACATGTACAGTTGAGACATAACGATGGAAGTAGTAAAATATAAAAACATGATGTTTGCAAGTATGATGAGATATACTGTAAAGATGCAGCATGTTGAAAATTTTTATGGAAAAGACTGGGAACCACTGCTAGTCATCTACCACGGGAACAATACTTGAACTGCAGTCCTGTAAAAAAGTAAAGAAACGAAGGTAACAAACGATACTGAAATATCAGTCACTGTCACATACAAGACCTAACACAATGAAAATACTTGACACTTACAGTGTGAAGAAATGCAGTACAACTAGTTTTAATTGAGTCAACATTAAAACAAAAGTGCATAGCATTCCCCAAATACTGTTATAACAACTCTCTAATACCAAAGATTTGCAAAATTTTGAATACATCAGGAGTCCCAGGGCTGCAAGAATAGGCTTGATTGATCCATTTCCAGGCTGAATGGCATACACAGCAACTAAACCTGGGTGTAGTTTTTATTTTTGTGTTATAGTATCTTTTTGCATTATTGGTAAATGTCTGCTTTTGTTGTGTTAGGTTTAGTTTCCGTACTGTGCTAACTGACTGGATAGAAACAGTATTTCTGAATTACCTGTTTTCATGTCGAGTCAACTGGGATGGTAAACCTAAACTCAATTAATCAGTCAGACTCTAGCATGAGTGATATTACACCTTGCCAATTTGGTCACTGTTGGTTAAGGTGAACTGCCGTAGTAGTAAGTTTTGCAGGGAATCACAACACTGTGTCTAAAAATGTTCAAAGTTTTTGCAACACACTGTACATTTTGTAGCATAGGGTCAGCCAGGGGAAAGTGAACTACTTTTGACATTTTTTGACAATGTTTTTGCCGATAAATAGTTTATTTCAAAAGTTTTGATATTCCATTCATGCATCACCCCTCAGCTACACTGTATAAGATATTTTGGTTGCATTAGTGGAATAGATGTACCAAAATGGGGTAATGTGAACTATGCGTGCTAATCATATACCAGTTCACATTTACCCCACTGTATAACTGTGGGGGTAATTTGAACTATTTGTTATCTATTAAAAACCACAAATAAACGCAGTTGGTGCATTTCGAACACAAAAGACATTTGAAGTCAAATGCCAAACTGGGTACCCATCAAAGTTTTCATCATGATATTTCTGCACTTATTATTCGTGCAACTTCTACACAACATAAAAGATTACACGGTGAAAATTTTACCATAGTGACACTTTATTCAGTAACTGCAACATGTTGCCATATATTTTGGAGAATAATGTATAACATGCTTTTTTTGTTATTCTATAAATTATTATTCAAAAAATTAGTTCACTTTACCCCATTGTTCTCTTTCCCCCAGCTGACCCTATATCTTTACTGGACTACAAGCACAAACAAACAAATACCGGTATGAACATCACAAAGATTTGATACTAAGTATCATGCTTTTAGCTCAACAACTACCAGCCGCTCAACTTCGTATAAAATGATGTTTCAAAAATGGTTTGTGAACTGTGTACAACCATAGAGACAGTACACACACACACACACACGTGTACAACACATTACAAGTCGACCATTTTGATTGTTGTAATACTTGATACGGTTCCACTGTCTCACCATGGTTTCATGCCATTTACACCTTCGGGCATATTACTGAAATACACAACAAACACAAGTTGATCAAACTTTACTTATAGTAATATAAGTAGCAAAGCACACAATGCTGTTAAATGCAACACAATGCCAGACATAATAGAAGCTGTGGTGCTATTAAAAATCTTGCGCCAAATTTAAAACAACACAGTACGTGCGAACAGCATGTACTGAAAACCCTTTAATTTGGCTGCCTTAAAAGTTGGTGATTTCACATGCAAAATTATTTTGGCGCCTTTTATTTTGGTGAATTCAGACGACACAATTCCAACACCTGTAATTTCGAATCATCAGTAACCATTAAATGCATATTTGCACCCTTTAATTTTGCGGTTTTGTTTAACTCGTGAAATAAAGTGCATCGGATAATTAAGGGTTTTACAGATATACCTTTATGCAAGCTTCAACACAAGATCAACAGCACGCATAAAGCAAAATAGCTCACGGTTTTAAAGTTAGTTAGTTGGAGCTTAACGTTCCATTTCAGCACAAATATAGCTATATCAGAGAGGTCGGGTGGAGAGCTAGCCATACCCAGTAAAGGAAGCCAGCGATATATTAACATTAACCCCGGCTGCCATTTTGTTAAGCAGCCACACAAAAAGGGAAAGAGATTGAGAGGCTTATTTAAATTATTATGCTAGTGCCTACAACAGGGAGAGACAACTATCACACGGCAAGACAAAACTTAAGCACATACGACAAAAGCCAGCATGCATCCTAAACTAAAAATACATAAAACAAAATCAACACAAAAAAGCTAAAGCCATGTTTAGTCACCTCCTATGACATCCGGCCTGGAAATGGAGCAGGACAATTCTGGTAGAATGGGACTGGGTGAAAAAGCAAAAAAATAGATGGAGTAAGAAAGGGAAAAGTAAGAGATACTATAAGACAGATTAGAAAGTGGGGAAGTGAAGGGATAAGGGGGAAGGGGATTGCCCCGGCCCACACGGGGCTTATGGTTTTAAAAGTTATGCAGTAAATGAAAGAACACTTGATTGCTGTTTCATAGCAATTACTAGCAACTGTAATACTAAATACTATTTCTACTACTTATCTGTTCTTCTTTCGTCGGACTTCTTTTCTCTAATTACTCCATAAGGAAGCCAGGTTGCCCAAAAGGAACTGCAGCAGGTTTTGTTCATAGGACGGATGCCCTATCTCTAGTGTTGTTGAGAGATTAACGTCCCCTTTCAACACAAAAATAGGCTATATTGAACACAAGGTCGTGGGTGGAGAATTAGTTCTGCCAGGTTAAGGATGGCCAATGATACAGTAACCTCCCGACCTTGTTGCCTTTTTGTCCAACAACGACCCAAAATGGAAAAGGACAGGGGAGGCTCTGCCTACAACAGGGTGGAAAGTAACCAACCACCACAAGACCTATTTATCAGTTCAATGTGATATCTTCTGTTCTTCAGTTGCAACATATCAGTGCCTCCCTAATGACTCATGTTGTCTAATATCTTTTCTGTATTGGTCTGTCTTTGGAATGCTTCTCTTAGGTAAAACCCAAGAAAAGCATCCAGGGGACCTTCCACCCATGGTACCAGACCTGCCCTGCCCCTCCACCCCGATCTCCAGTGTCAAAGCAAAGAACTTGAAATATATAACTATGCACTTTATGCCTCAGCATTAGTAACAAACCTAAGATAAACTACAATCATTATCATGTGACTTAGCTTTGTATAAACTGGCACGCAATGCTAAGCAACACATGCCATTGAAACTACATATTTACCATTAAGGATGTAGTCCGTAAGTAAAGCTGGTACCGTGGGACTGTCTTCGTTAATTGCACTCAGTACTGGTAACACAGCAACCCAGACGTTACAAACACTGCTTTGAAATGGGCAGCATCAGAACATGACAATGTATTTTATTAGCAACGATCAAAAGTACCTGCAGCAGGAAAATGAACATGTACATTTATAATTCTTGTTTTTAACAAGCACTGTTACGTTCTATTGAACTCCAGTCTATCCAATGCGACAGTGACAGACCTATTGTCCTACCTCTATCGACTAAGCCTTCAGAATCTTAAAACTGCCAAAATCAGAATTTGCACACCTCTGAAGCCGGATATATACTTCCATTTTGTCTGAGAAGCAACAGGCATGAGCCGACTCCATTTCTAAGCCGCATGTAAAAAATCTTATGAATATCGATAAAATTGTGTCATTCGAGAACTGATGAAATCGATACCGAAACTACAACTTGCATTTCTCTAAAATCCGAATTCTATTTCGGTTTTGTTGACCATCGAGTATGAAGTCAACGCCGACTAATTCTAGCGCTATTCGGATTTTTGTGCCAATTTGTGGAAAATGTGGTAACTGCTATAGCGTAACTGCCAAAACCAGAGTCTGCACACCTCTAAAATTGGATATCTACTTCCAGTTTGTCTCAGAAACAATAGGCGTCAAGCTGACCATGTTTCCGAGCCGTATGCAACACTTTGTGAAACCAGTAAAGAATTGCATATGCAATCGTTCGAGAACTAATGGAATCGATACCGAAATCGCATTTTGCACCTCTCTAAAATTCGAATTATATTTCCAGTTTTGATGAAAACTGAGTACAAAGTCAAAGCTCATTAATTTTAACTGTCTGGATTTTTGTGATGATCTGTGGAAAACGTGGCAGCAAGACTCGAGAAACTGCCAAAATCAGAATTTACACACCTCTAAAATCCATATTTCAGGAGAACCTGGGTTAACACGTTGCCTCTTATTTTTGCTCCTTAACGTGTTTTGGCACAGTTTTTATAGACCAAACAGGTCTGTCATAACTTAGTTAAACTGGACTGTAGTGACATCACTGAACTCAAGTGATAATAAACGGCCAAGCAGACCAGTAACAATCAGAAAGCTATATTACTTTTAACGTAGATTTGCAGGTAGTCAATACTCGGCGGGACAGTCTTTGGATCATACGGTATCAATGTTGTCAGATACTGCAAGATCATCCAAAAACATTCATCACACATTCTAAAAATCTAAAACGAATGAGTTCAAAGAATAAAAAAGAATAAAAAAAACTTCTTAAAGACTAACAGCAGTACCCTTGGACAAATCTTGGTAAAATTCTCTAGTTAACAGTACACACCCTATCTGCTTATTTTTAAACTTTAATAAATTACCAATGTTCAGTTGACAACCTGTGGAAATTAAGTACAAGAAGCTACTGTCACAGAGGGAATGCACGACATTCCGTCAACTGACTCTTGTAAAATGCTGTATAACTAGGAAAAACTCATTCGAAACAGCTTGCAATACGTGAGTAAACTTAAAGCTCCCTAAAGGTCATCAGAAAAGGCACTATTTGATAGGCCAAATATCACTTCCTATTAGTGGTCTGTAGTAACAACGTCTCTTATCTTGCACTGTTTCAGAGATGTTATCACTTTGGAATCTATGTGACTGCCTTCGACCTTAAGATGTACCTCGTTTTTGATGCCGCAGTCAGAATTATAGGCCATGTAAACTTTCTGATTCACATCTACATGTATCCTTGCTAACTATGTGGTATGTTTTCTGAGGTATGAGATTTCAGAAGATTTCAAAAAGATAAAGTGACCTTCAAAGTCATTCAAGGTCATCTGCATTGGTGCCATTAGTTAGGCCACATGCTTTCATTATTAGACCTCCACTTTAACTATGTCTATCTTGTACCATTATTGAGACACTCACTATTATGGGGTAACCTACCAAACATACAGTAATAATTGGCCAATCTGCACACCAAAAATTGAAGTGCTTAGCTGCTCTCATCACACATTTCAAAGACATGATGGGCCCCAAACTTAAAACAAGTAGATCAGCTGACGAACCCACGCAACACACTGCATTACGGCAAACAGCAAAAGTTTAAAACAGTCACGTGTGCATAACCACGCCCATTTAGGGGGTGTCATGTTGTCCTTTTGGTAACATTAGATATAGCCTACCTGTGTAAAAAATCTAACGATTCACAAAGAAACGCTGCAGCAGACTTCTTTCGACATAAGTTAAATTTTACTTGCAAATAAAGCAAAATTACGTTTTTTTGCCTCCCTTTGGGGGACTTAGTGTTAACATACACGGTTCATCTATGGCTTGTGGGAAAGCATGTGGTCAACTTTCTATTAGTGCTAAATGAACACTTTTTGCTAGCTCTCACAGTTGAGGAACTATGAGCGGATATTGGTCGAAATCGTGTTAGAAAGGGGGTGGGTGAGTTTGAGCACAAATTTCAGGGGGAATGGGCCGTCGCCCACCAACGACTGTTGGTGTCAGAAAACTGAGTCCATGGGTTATCACGTAGCATTGTTTGCGTGATCCTAAGTTTAGCCGTTTTGGTACAATACTGGCGTGTGACGGACAGATGGACGGACACACGATGACAGCTAGTACTGCGCTTGCAAAGCGTTGCGTAGGTAAAAATGGGTTAATGTGACCCTGACCATGCCCATTTTGGGGTGGTTTGTCATCATAAGGCTAATACTTGCTATGGCCTACCCTGTACTAAATTTGAAGACTACAGCTTCAGTCACTGCAAAGTTAAGAACCAAAACATAAAACAGGTGATGTGGGGTGATTAGGTCGCTCAAGGACATCGAAAATGCCATTATTTGATACTGAATTTATGACTTCCTGTTCACCTTTCACAGAAACTATCTTGTACCATTTTCAAAAAAAGATACAGCAAGTTATTTGACAAAAATCATTTATTATTCCTACCCTACATGTATTTGACATCCCCGTTTGGAGCTACCCCATTGGAATTTCATCAAGATCTTAGGCACCAAAAAACTGAAGTCCCTGAGCTACCATGTGGCATTATTTGCATGATGATATGCTGAGCCATTTTGACAGAACACTGGCTTGTGACAGATGGACAGACTCACGGCCATAGCAATGACAGCATTTACTACACTAGCATATCATCTGATGTAGAAAAAGTAATCGTTAAGAAAAAGGCATTTTAAAAACCAACAGCTTCTGACATAAGCCGAAGTGTACAAGTAGTTTCAATTTAATACCAATGTTTGCCTGTGATCCAGCAGTGCTGAAAACTGCTGATATTCTGCATTGCACCTTACCAATATTATGAACACTTGATAAAACGTAGATCAGTTCATAAGGAAACACTAAAAGAACAGCAGAAAATGAACTCACACAGCCTGGCTGAGCGCTGCCCGTACATGGTGTATCTTTGGCCTTAGAGCTACCACCACCGCCACGTAGCTTGCTGTCGACCAGGGCTCGATGGCGCCGCTGCACGGACAACAGTAACGAGATGAACTGGTTCTTCAGTTCTTTCTCATACCCAAGCTCATCACGGCGAGCCAACTCAAGCACCAGCTCCTCAGACAACTCCCTCACAAGGCTGTCCATCTCATCATACAATTCACACAGCGCAGCACTCGACATGTTCTCGATGCCTGCAACATAACACAGTATGTAGACATTACGCATATACATTTTTTAACAGTAATATTCATCAACATCACAGCAAAAATACAAATAAACCGGTATGCCAATGAAAACAATTTGTCAACCATCCCAATTTTAATAATATATATATTAATGTACTGTCAAAAATGTGCAATATTTATGTGCAAATTCCTGCTTGTACCTATCAAACTGAAGTCCAGCTATCTGTAAGTACAGTATCATTGCAACAGTGTCTAGTATTATAGTATGTGTAATGTATTTTTGAGGAAAAA
>Ga0209780_1003605_pt1 | contig 11630 bp, 8 predicted proteins | sample WorMetexBAHAMAS2_FD_187384 | JGI IMG/M metagenome (GOLD analysis project Ga0209780, IMG submission 187384) | Marine gutless worms symbiont microbial communities from Max Planck institute for Marine Microbiology, Germany - Inanidrilus exumae... | ecosystem: Host-associated > Annelida > Digestive... | reverse complement strand
GAAGAAGACAGGCACTGAAGCTGACCGTGTGGCATACCGGGCTGCGTGTCGCGCTGCCAGCGCTGAGATCAACGCGTCAAGGAGCGCCTTCTACACCAATCGACTGGAGGAAGATGACCAAATACGTCATTGAAATTACCTATTTTGTGTCAGGCGGGACGTAAAACCTCAATCAACATTATCAAATATATAAGCCAGCTGGGACGGAGTTGGGTTTAGCAGGTCAGAATTTTAATTGCCCAAATAATCTATAAACCAGTACAAGGCTTACAGCTTACAAAGTTGCCCTTTCTAATTACACCCACCCACACATGTGCACGTATACACTGTTTAAATGACCATTTGCCAGATAACCTGGCTGAGACAGATGCTCCCTTGATTTTCCTTCTTCTTTTGTTCCAACATTACGCACCCCCTCCAGTCACGCCAAAGTTTTCACATCCTCTTTGAAAGTTGTTTCTTGGACGTCTCCTGTGCCTAATTCCACCATATCACTGTGCTCATGTTTTATGTCGCATATGATACCAAAATAGGTAACTTTACAGATGACTTTCCAGCCAATCACTCGGTATGGTACTGCAGAAACTAAACCTATGCATCAATAAACCAAAAGAGACTGTAGTACAGCATATACATGAAAAACTAAAGCCAGTTTTGGCTGCCTTATACGACAAATTATCGGGCCTATTCTTACATACCTGGGGCATTCACTTGGCACTATTTTGTCTCTCAGTAGCTGCCTGTCAACCAAGTAATTGTGCTGCCAACAATGTATGCACTATTATGTCCACTCACACAGAGGTTTGTCTCACTGTAAATCATACATGAAACACACCGCGGTCACACACACACACATACACTCATTTGTTTCATTAAAATATGCAGGAAAGTTGCTTGATTTTCAAAGTGTACAAGCGGAAATCTGATATTAAAATCAATACAATCTCAGTTAAAAACAGTTCGAACGGATCGTTACTTAAAACCTGACCGCTGCATAAATATATGAAAATACTAAAGTCGAGTAAACACACAAATTTTTAACAGCCATATGCTACGTAAACATGAGCTAGATTGACTTTGCTGGTATACATGCTGTGGACATGTGCATCTTCTTAGACTGGACCAGAACATTTTGTACGCTCTTTAGCATCACACTGACAAACCTTCCTTGGATTTTCGTTCTACCTCCTTCACTGTACAACTAACTTATCGGGTTGCTATTCCAGACCCCGGCGTACTTGTTCCATACATCAACACTGATGCACCCCGCTGACACCAAGTGTCACACAGCTATTGCCTCAACTAGAGACTGCAAAACCGGGTGCATTCGTCCAAAACTAGATTTTCAGTTTGTCGAGTCCAAAGGCTGGGTAATATGATCCACTTAAAGCTAAAATTACATTCACCCGACATGTGGTAAACGTTAGGTGTGTGAGTTCAGTGCAGAAACGTGATCAAAATCTGGTGAACTGTACACTTGCGCTAAATTAAGAGGCAATTTCATATGAATCTGAGGCGCATCAGGCTGATTCCAAAATGGTTCGAGCAAAATTGGGACAGTTAGCAGCTTTATATAAGTTGATCCAGTCAGTATTATCTTTGCATCAAACATGTCCAAATCATCTGATCTACCATTCCTAGTCACTGAACTGACATTTCAATTTCAACGACTTTCTGAGCTCTGCATCTTACTTCCTTTCTATTTAGCACGATACTAATTTGGAATTATTACGTTAAAATACTCAATTGAAATAATCTCAGTACTGGCTCACTGTCTTAATAAAGAAATATCCTGTTCTATCTAGCTGTTCATGCTCTAAACCCACCATGATAATTTATCACAAGTGGCCGTAAGTGCACATAGCATTGTTCGGACTTCAAAACATGCATACAAAACAGTTGCTGTTGTAGATGAATACTAAAACACTAATCAACGCCTTCAAATCCTTCCGCATTCTCAACCGCGATACGAAGTTTCTTTCGAAGTTCTTCGTAGGTAGTATATGGAGGCAGATCAAGTCGATTAAAGCTGATAATAAAACCAAAACAGATAAAAGTTAGTAACACATGTAAAATTATATCATTTTATATCATTTTTACATAATTGGTTTTGATGCATGTTTTTTTCACAATCACCAAAAACACAACATGTATTCATAACTGGATGCATTAGATCTACAGAGTTTTAGATACTGAGTTTTATGAGTACCACTTATGGCTGCAACTGTTAACCATTAAACATTAACAATTAAACAATCGTTTAACTGCTGTTCGTTAAGTCAATAACTTGTTCATCTGACAAAACTTGATTCAATTTTATTTACTTACTGGCAATAATTTCAACAGGCAAGCATTTAGAATCTATTCAAGCATAATGAGTAAAAAGATAAGTAACAATACATAATGTCTAATTCATCTCAACTAAACACAAGACACGACTGAAGATGTTATTTACTTTAGAAGGTAAACAAATGATTTGCAAAGGTAAACAACCAACTAATAATACTCACTTAGTCAACTATGCATAACAAATGTGCATTAAAATAGGTAAAAGTCAAGCCTATAGTACCATGTGTGAGCCCGCGGCAGTTGTGATGTAGTGCCCCATTTCTCAACAGTGAACAGCTGATGTCCATTACTGCCATACAGCTCCGCGAAGCCATTCATTGGGACACGTGATGTGCCAGTGGCAAACTGAAGAAGTCGTGAACGCATCTCGTTGTTGAATGAGTAGACCGCCTTATCAACATCACAGACACAACGTAATGTAACACAATGTCAAACATCAATAAGATGCAGTCGGAAATGGCAAACTTCGTTCCAAGTGCTGCCACCTGGCGAATGTGGCCAAATCTGTGGATGTAGGCTTATACTATGGGAAAAGGTTTTTCTTTCCATGGGCAGACCAAGATTTCCATCTAGTACCGAGTTAATGTCATCTGTGGTTAAGCTTAACAACAACTCGATCCGTCTAGGTATTTAGCCATAATACACCAACGTCACAGCAACACAGGACAAGCCAAACTGTTACTACAGTTGGGTAGCAATAGTCAAAAGCAATACCCTTTCACTACTGTAAGCTGGAAACGTTACTGGTGACTGTAATAATAGCATTTGTTGTGTTGGCTTTACGTGGCTAAATCGACTGAAATCAAATTCTGCACATCAACTCCCTGGGTGGATGTAGTGATATATTTGAAATGGTATCCAAATTGTTTCACATTTTTGGAGGGGTGGAGGTGCAAATTTTGGCCTGTTCCAATGACTTTAGCACTGGCTTCTAATGTTGCATATTGCACTACTGTGAATGCATGTAATACTGGACTTAAGGTCAACTTTTTTGTTTCTGAGTGTTTTTTTTGTGCGTTTGATGTTTTTATCCTCCTGTTCGGCACCATTGTTATCCACACATGCCGATAGGCAGGGTGTGGCTATATCGGTTACTGTTTGTTTGTTTATGTATTTGAACGGTTACACATTTCTCGGCCGAGGACGTCCAAGGCAGGGAATCTCCCATTTTTTTATTTTGCTCCCCCAGAAGCCCAAAATCAGACAATCGGCCGGCATGCGGGCCACGTCCACCCTCATGCAAACATTACTGTAGAGATGCGCCGACGGAAACTTTACGCTAGAGATGCGCCATTCGTGAAATTCTTCGGCATGTGAACGTAGGATCGGCATGTGTGGATATATGTCAGTCCCACTGACATAAGTTCTTGTTCTGTCTCATTTACGATGCCTTAATCTTGACTTAGTTGATTGACTGACTGATTAAACTTGGAGCTGTGTTGTTTTACTTTTGTTGCTTCCAGCAAACAGGAATATTTATTATGTGTTTGACCACAGGCAAAGTGAGTCCAAAGTTTTTTAGTTGGATTTATGTACACTGTGATGCAGTCTAACCTGAATTAATGCTGACAAAGGAAAAAAAATAAACGGAAAGTAATAGTATTAGATAACTGATGCATAAATGCAAGAAGCAGCAACTGGATTATACATCGCAAATTAACAATCAGTTCCCATTGATGAACTCTAAGCAACAACAGACACAATGCTCGTGAGGCAGACATGTACCTTCCAGAAGTTGACAATAACTGGATGGTTCAGATTATACTCGCCACGATATTTTGTGTGACGTTTCCAGTCGTTGACGTCAATGTCTTGTAGACCAGCCAGCAGTAACTGTACAGTGACATAGCATGCAGTCTGCACAATTCACCATCAGTAACAGTCCATCATCACTATTATTAATCAAATTTATATAGCACAAATTCGGAGTCCAACAAATGTTCTAACTCTACGGTCGATGGCATAAAAACGTCTTCAGGTGCTTCCTAAAGACGTTCAACAACACGTCGTGTAAAACACAGTTCATGAGAGTAATAATCTTCAAAACAACATAAAATACACCAAGTCTAATTTATCTGGTAAGGTACTCCCATGATAGTCCCCAAGAACCGTACCTATTTCCAGTTTACTCAGCCCACAGCTGCCATTACTTTCTGTGAGGGTGCGGTTACCTTCCCAACTTCAGAGCATCACCACCCTTGGCTGGTACCAATTTCTGCTATTTGGTGAACAGGCGCACGTGTGAATAACTTGCCGTGACACAGAAATGTCTGGGGATCAAACAGGCGACCCCTAAATTGCTAGTTCAATGCCCTACCTATGTCATCACCATGCCACACAAATCTAGCGGAACGAAAGCAAAAACAACAACAAATTTGCTTCCTGCAGACAAAATCCCACACTATATGCCTGCCAAGTTTCAATGGAATTATATGTCACTAAGAAACTTGTAACTTTAAGAAAGAAGAATCCTAAGAATGAAATTGTTAACACTTGTGCAACAATAAATTTGTTAGTCTATATCGGCTCAGAGATGAGATGCCACAATAAATCCGATAACCTCAACTTCATTTTCGTCAAAGATCTTCAGCAGGTCGTGAGGCACAAACTCACTGAAGCCATTCATGAATGCTGCCATCTGGTGCCGGACACGGTCACTAAAGCGCCACTTCATCACCAGCCTGTGCCGACAACAGCACAACTTGCAACGGTCAGCTCTCATTGCACGTGTGCACAATGAACAGCACCAGAAGACTTGCTAACAAACAAACAAACTACAAGATGGACCTCGACACACAGTGTCGTCACGGATGACTTCACCACCTCGATGGCCTGCTGTGACCTTGTGACCTTTGACCCCAGAATCTAACTGGTTCATCAGTAGGGCTGGTGAATATTCCCTGTCAGTTTCATCAAAATTCTTCAAGGAGTTCATGAGATATCATGGTAACAATATCTGTCCAGACAAATGAACAAAACAAATAAACAGAGCAGACGGACAGTGCTAAAACATAATGCCTTGCCGACAATGTCTAGTGACAAAGACATAACAAACTCAAACATTGCCTACCTACGTTCTAACGACGTTTACCAAGTGAAACTGTGCTGGCTCAGTCTTCATACAATGGTTATCCAACCGACAGTGTCAGAGCACCAACTATATAAAATTACTCTAATACAACCAAAATAACATACTGTTTATCTGTTTATCAACGTTTCGGCTTCACGTCAGAAGCCTTCATCAGGACTGACTTCCGGTACCAGTCGTCAGTATGTAAAAGCTTGTCCATACATGGCTCAATTGGTAGCTCCCCCAGTCTCGATTCATGTTGTCGGTCTTCCTGATACATATGGCCTCCCTATGAGCCTGCCAGCTTTGTCGGATTCTCGATCCACCACCTTGGCATTCTCCCAGTCTATCACAATTGAGACGAGGGGAGCTACCAACTGAGCAATGTATGGGACAAGCCTTTACATACTGACGACCGACCGGCAGCGGAAGTCAGTCCTGATGAAGGCTTCCAACGTGAAGCCAAAATGTCGATAAACAGTATGTTATTTTGGGTTGTATTAGAGTAATTTTATGTAGTTTTTGTGTCAACCTGATGAAACTTTTCACACAAAGCACTGACATAAGCAGCACGTCTTCTGGCCTCATCCTCTCTTCATCAACCACTGCACTCCTCAGTGAATGGCGTTGGTCCCTTTATGCCCACTCTCTAACGTCAGTAGCAATAAAACCCAAACACTATGAGCGATGTATTATGTCAAGAGGTCACTGATTATGAAACAGTAGTTCACAGCATTACAACTGCTACTGCTACTGTCTTCAGTAAGCAAGAAACCCACTGAGGAAGCTTATAAATGGAGTTCAATGCACGCAGGTGCAACATTCATCTTGTTGACTGTTATAAACTTATGATCAATGTTCTCGTTGAAATTTTACACCAATCATTCTTCAGCAGCAACGAGGAAACTCACTGACAGAGTTAATCTGGACAGAATGTGACCACCTAACTGGTGTGCATGCACATGATATTATTGCTAAGCAATATTGAAATAACGCATTAATGAGTTACCTAGTGAACTTATTAACAAAATAAATTAGCTCCATACGGGACTGACCGTCAACTCCTACTCATTGCCAACTTCAAAGTCACGTGACACAAAAACTATGACAAAAATCAAAAATCTGGCCGGACAAGCTTTAGGTACTGTGTCCTAATTTAAGAATACGTGGCCATTTGCCAGGCCCCATTATAAATGGGGGGGGAGACAGCCTTTGAAAATGGCCGAATTTCCGACTTTCAAGGGCTCGTGACCTTGACCTTTGATCGTGTCATACTGCATACCGTCATGCATCAGTCATCAACCTTTACATACACACCAAATTTCATTGAAATCAAAGAAACGTTTTTTAAACGGCTACTTACTGCCAACTTCAAAGTCACGAGACACAAAAACTAAGACAAAAATCCAGCCCCGGTAAGCTTTAGGTATTGTGGCCTAATTTAAGAATCAGTGATCATTTGCCAGCCCCCATTATAAATTGGGGAGGAGATAGCCCTTGAATATGGCCGAATTTCTGACTTTCATGGGCTCGTGACCTTGACCTTGGATCGGGTCATACTGCATACCGTCATGCATCACTCACAGACCTCTACCTACATACCAAATTTCATTGAAATCAAAGGAACTTTTTGTGGACAGACGGACGGACGGACATTTGAGACCGGCTTTATTAGGTCGACTCAGAGGAGTCAACCTAATAAAAATTGCCCCGCACGGGACTTATGGTCAACTCTTTACAAGTGACGTTTCTGCCAAGTTCAAAGTCACGTGACAAAAAAACTAAAATAAATATTAAAAAACCCAGCCCGATCAAATTTAGATATTGCGCCCTAGTTAAAGAATCAGTGGTCAGTTGCCAGCTCCCACTGTAAATGGCAGAGGAGACAGAGTTTGAAAATAGGATTTCCAACTTTGAAGGGCTCGTGACCTTGACCTTGGATCCGGTCATACTGCACACCGTCATGAATCAGTCATCAACCACTACCTACAAACCAAATTTCATTGATATCTGCCAGTAATAACTTATGATCATACAGCACAGGATAAAAAACAATAAGCTCCATTACTATCGATATTTTCAATTATAAACTGATATATGGGATTACAAAATGAATAAAGTTAACTACGTTACTCACTCGACATATTCCCTCTTATTTTCATTAGTGACTGGAATGGACTTGCCATTGGGTACCAGTTCTCTCTCCGACATCTAACAAAAAACACATACGTGTTTAAAGGATACAAATAACACATACGGTGTAACTCTCTCGCAGAGCAGCTTGGCTCGTTCTTACAAGTGTCATATAAAAAACTACAGTTCAGAAAAAAAACACTGATGCAGCATCAGACACAAGAATCAATTAATCAAGTCACTATCACCGACAACTAGCTCCATTTCCTACAAACTACTGCATTTACTTATCATGACTCAACTTTACCAAACCTTTATCAAATGTCCATTACCAAATATCCCGTTCTATGTCATCAAACTCATCATCCAGGTCTACCGTACATCATACACTACGTAGTGTACAGATAGCATGCACGTGGCCATGGACAAAAGACTAAATCACTAGGTGGATGAGATGTGGTTAAGCAAGGTAAGGTCATCTGAAGCATGAAGTTTTGATGGTACAGTAAAGACTCTGAGAGATGGACTTTTAACACCCTCCATGTACCTTTACATGCCATCATTTATATTCTTCCCCCAAATATGTTGATATCAGCTCAACTTATTACATTGCAGCACAAAACAATATCTGCTGCACCAGATCTAAGATGAAGGAAGGCTGATAGAACGGACAAAGAAAAAGGACAGAGTGTGAGATGAGTGCTTAGCAGCCTCCGTCTCAGCTCTACATTTTAGTAAGTAAGTAAGCTGCAATTGGATGTCTCTTACCTCTGTTATAGAGGTGGCGCCATCTGATGAACGCGTACGAAGGAAAGGCAGGCATGGTGTATTTGCAGGTAAAACTGTGTGATCCATGCCTGAGCGCTTTGAGATATACACAGTATATAAAAGGCGCTATATAAATACTCTTCCTTTCCTTTCCTTTACATTTCACAGCAGCATCCATCTAATCACGGCATGCAACTGAAGTAAAAATTGTTGGATGCTGGTATAGTTTTAAGAACAAGAACACACCAAGTAAACTTTGCGACAGGACGAGCACACTGGGACTATCCAGTCTTCTACACTGTAGTTACTTAGATGAATACAACAAAGTGCACACAGACTCTACAACAGGCAGTGTGAGTTGTGCTGCTAGAACAGAATTCTTGACAGACTTCACTAAGCTTATAATAACACCACTTACCATACCGAAGACTTCCTCGTCGACAGAAAACGTCAAATAGAGGCACTCCGGGTCGTTTTCCATGATCCACATTAAAGAGTTGTAGTACTCCGAGTCCTAACAACGACAGCAATGCAACAAGCTAGTGGACAGGGACAACACTAATTCGTGGTTTGATACATAAACATAGTCTGTATCTCACCTCCTTCTTCTCCATTTCATTGGCTTTTTTACCAGGTGAACGTGGGTCAGCCAATTCCCGTAGATTTTTTCCTGCACTCGTCGTGGAATAGAACCTTTCGAGAGAAAAACCACAGGTTTCCATGGAGCAGATGTTCTTCCTGTCAGCCTAGGCCAGTCGAGCACCAGCAGCATTGCATTTCGAAGGCGCTGACAGGCCAAGCCACGGAATATGAAAGTATTAGTTATTGACTTTATAATGGATTTAAATTATAGCAGTTCCCCGCACATCACACACACACCTACCAATTCCCCTCCTGTCCCTGGGCAAGTGCACTATATGGTTTCAGCACTGAGGTTCAGAGTAGGCTGGGCCCACAATAACGAATGAATGAACGCTACCCAACCACTGGTGTCAAAGCATTGACAGAAACACAAAATTACTAATCTTAACCAGTGGCCTGACCTTATCCTTTCTTCATACATGACTGAACTCCTGACGGAAAGGGCATTGCTCCCTTTATGCTGGCTAGCCATTGTTGTCAGAATATTCACAAACTAATCAAATGAATATATCGTTAACTTCTGTGCCAATAGAAATATTTTGCTCACAAAATATTAATATGTACAACATTTTTTACAGTGCAGTCACAGCATTACCCTATCTACTAGCAAAAAAGTCATACTAACCACAGACTCCATGTCATTCAGTGTTACGTTTTTTCCAAGCATCATCTTGTAAAATGGCCTAATGAAATAAGCTGAAAACAGCAATGACAATGAAAAATATTATTAATGCTGTCGTCTTCGTGTACACAAAACAAGGATAAGAATACAAACATATTTAGATCTCAGAACCACAAGTTGACAGCAATGCAAAGCTGAAAATGGACTCTAGGAATTTGCATGCAGGTGATTCTGTGATGCTGTTACTGCTATACTATTATGCTGCTGCTGCTGCTGCTGCTACTACTACTACTACTACTACTACTAGGCAGTCAGCTCGCAGCTATAAGTCATCCACCTGGCGGTAGGCTGCCATTACTTTCCGCCAGGCCTGCTGTTACCTTCCCAGCCGCAAAGCATCATCGCCCCTTGGCCGGTACCAAGTTATACTGGTTGGTGGTAAACCTCTGTTAGCCATTAATTTTCTTCCTCTCCTTGTTCTGAACCTGTGCATTCTCTCAAAACTACAAGATAGGTGTCGACGCCTCATCATTGATGCGGATGTCTTTGCCACCTTGTCAGCCTGCTGTCACCTTGACCTTAACTCTAAAATCCAATCTGGTCATCGGTATGGGCAAGTGAATATTCTCTAAGTTTCATCGATATTGCTCAAGACGTTCATGAGTCGTCATGGTAACAGGATCTGTCCGGACGAACCGACGGACAAACAAACCTGAGAGTTGGACAGCCCAGAAAACATTGTCTTTGCCGATAATGTCGGGTGGCGAAAGTATAATGACAGTCATACATATGTACAGTCATGCTTGTAGAATGACAGAATGGCAGACAAAACTCCTCCACAACTTACCGTCGATGAGTTTGCCATGGTAGGCAGCCATGCCACACACTCGGCCAATGAACGTGAAGTATGACAGATGTTCTGGGTTTGCGAGGCCAGACAGCGCATTAATCTGTAGAGTGTAGTCATCTCTGAACATACGACATATTCTCTCTCATACAACATACCAGCCATAACATAGCCAAAATGATCAATGTAAACATATCTTAAACACGGCTTTAACCCTATTAATTGGTATTCCCCATAAACCAGGATAATCCAGTCCATACAATCCTGGTATACCAGGATAAACACTCGTGACTCTTCCCGGAATTCCGAGTTTAGTGGGACGATGTACACTTTTCTTATAGATCGCATGTATACGTAGGCCTGGAGAGAGGGTTCATATGGCCCTAAAAACATAGGATGAAGCGTGTTGAAACAGCTGGCTGGGCATCAGAAATGACACCTGCAGTGTAAAACAATTACTCCTAATTTAGCTAAACCTTGACAGTCACAAAAACTGACACGTGCATATATTTCATACAAATACATATAGCAACTGTCAATATGCCACATCATCTAGACAACATTTTGCCGCCATAAACTGAACAGCCAATGTGGCTATTGATTCTGCTGCAACCAAGCTTTTTTTACATCTAATAAGCTTTTTACATCCAATAATTTAAACACAAGATTCTTGACATAAATGTCAAAATAAAAGTTAAAATGCGCACAAAATGAATGGCATTTTGCAAAAGATTACACAGTACAGCTGTTTTGATCACCATCTATCCAATACTATCGTAAAAAAAAGTTTCATTAAAACCAATAACGCATGAGGTCTGCACTGACTAAGGATGCAGACAAGAAACTGGAAAAATATGGCACAGACGATATAGCCAAGTTAACAATTTATAACCACTAACTAAATATGTTCTTCAATATATTGTCTCATATTGCAACTTACATTGCCGAATACTCAAACAATCCATAGTATGGATTGAACATCTCTTTGGAAAGAAGGAAAAACCATTCACGAGCAACGCCACCGTAGTCGAGACCCGTTTCTGATTCAAACTCAATCCACAGCCTACAACATGACGCAATATCCAATACTTTTTTTCTACTATGCCACACATTTAATGCAATATCAGCAAATTTTTTAAAATAAAAAGCAATGTTTTACCTCATACATTACATCTGCCCGATAAAAACAATATGCAAAA
>Ga0209780_1003604_pt1 | contig 11634 bp, 6 predicted proteins | sample WorMetexBAHAMAS2_FD_187384 | JGI IMG/M metagenome (GOLD analysis project Ga0209780, IMG submission 187384) | Marine gutless worms symbiont microbial communities from Max Planck institute for Marine Microbiology, Germany - Inanidrilus exumae... | ecosystem: Host-associated > Annelida > Digestive... | reverse complement strand
CAACGAAATGCGCGTAAAAAATATTACCGTTACTGTGTCGGTTAGGGTTAGTGTTACGGTTAGGGTCAGTTTAGTTTTATTTGTTTGCATTACTGTGTCGGTTAGGGTTAGTGCTATGGTTTGGGTTGGTTTGGGTCAGTTTAGTTTGATTTCTTATCAGTAACAATGTTGACGGCATCAAATGTCGCCATCTGCCGAATATAGCTGGAACAATAGCCGAATGGCTATAGTTCCGGTCGCCGGATCAATAGCCATTTGGCTATTATTACGGTTACCGTAATAATAGCGTATGCGGCAAATGTAGCTATAGTTCCGGTTGCCGGATCAATAGCCAGCTGGCTATTTTTACGGTGACCGGATCAATATCACCTGCCTTAATTTTAAGCAATTAAAGGTACCAAAGCCGTTAAATATTCAATGCATTTCCTATGAGTACCGCTAAACTTCATGTGTCCCTTAAAAATATATGCCCTCTTTTAGTACCGTATGTCCAAACAGAAGCCGGAAGTCCAACTCATTTGTACAAAATAAGCCGAGGGGCTTCTATTAGAAGATGGTAAAGTAAGATGAGTTGTAACAAAATTTATCGAGAATTACAAAATTTACATACACCTACATACCTGCAGTTATTGTCCATGATACTGTTTTGCGTAAGAGGTACATTTAATTGAAAGCTGTATTCAGTGTTAAAAAGCAAAAACAGTTATGCCAACACTTCAAACAATAAAAGTTTATTTATTGACTGTATCACCATGGGATACCACCATAGATAACTACTGCTCCTGCGTTCCTACGGCTTAGAGAGGATACACATTCTAAACTCGAAAAAATTGACATATGGATGATTATGGTAATTAGTCGTGTGGTTATTTGTGGCGTGGAAACAAATGAATTGATTAATATTATAATTAGCTGTATTAGTAATTTTTTGAATTGTAAATTTATTTGGTTCCAGAATTGTTATTATCTGGAATAGTTTACCAGATTACATATTTATATACGTTTGGAGGTTCTGTTATGCATTCAAGAATCGACTTGAATACTAGACTAATCAAGATGTTGTTTGACTACAAATCAGATCTAACAGAAACCGGCGGTCTAGCTACCGGTCTGCGCTTAATATTATGTTATTTGAGATGCGGGCAGAGAGGATTTCCTGCGCTCGTAGCATCACATTGGATTGGATTTGATTGCAGTCGAAAGATAGGTGAAAATAACGGAGTGCCCCTTCAAGATTTTTTGGCCATGGGGTCGGACATAAATCACTGGGGAGGGTGGATGAGTCCCCTGAATTTGGAGTGGCGCACGCTAATACAAAATCCCCCTCCACCAGATTTTGTCATGATGCAAGATTTGAAGTACCAGATTGCTTGCATTACAATGCAGTAAAAATCCAATACCAACCAAAACCCAAACCCATAACTTTGACAGCGTATTCACTAGTCAGTTAGTCACTTTTCCCAAAAGTACATCTTCAACGTAAACCAAATCACCACAACAGGCGGAAAATTCAACATTATTTTCTGGCGACGGCACGGTAGTTCAGAATTCACTAAAACACGCCATTTTAAGTGAAAAATTTATTTTTCTACTCTTGCCCCCAAAGCCTTGTGGATACGTCCTTGCATCCTCCCAAGTATTCAAGTGGTTATGCAGCCAGATAATGTTGGCAACCCAGTTGACCGATTACCCATAAGTTAACCTAGGTATAAACCGGAGTGTTTTTTGAACCGGGTAACTCGGTTTTACTTAACCCATTTTTTTCCGTTTACCCAGTTTTACTTTTACCCAAAAATTAAAAGACGGAAACGAGTCATCATCAGCATCATTCTTTAATAGTACAACTGACATACCGCAGTCGAACACATGGCGGTTTACAACATAAGAGCATAAACTACAAGTTTATGTACAAGTACAAGTTCAGTAACAGTCTTTATACAGCGCACGTGTAACGAAGTTTTTATTACACAGGTGACTATAGGCCTAGTTTGTGTCGTCAGCTGTCTAGATCGTGGTTGCGTCGTCTCAGGTGGTAATGCTGCGATGCTATGGACTGTGGCGGGAGGAGTGTATGCAGTGTGTGGGTTGAATTGTTTAAAGTCTTGCGGAACAGCCGGTCGTCGGACTCATCCAGCAGCTCCTCAAAGTCAAGCAGATCAGACGAACAGTAACCGCAACGTTTACTGCGTCGCAGGAACGCGTCGACTCGTTTGAGGTCCGTCGCCGTGTCGAGGCTGATGTACGCGGGCGAAGCGTACATCAGCCTCGACACCACTGCTGCTCTGAAGACAGCCTGCAGGCCGGCGTCGTTCATGCCGTGGTGCCGTAGGACGCGCATGGCAAACAGCGACTGTGCGCTGTCACTGATGACGCGGCAGATGTGGTCAGACGCCGACAAGTTACTGCTGATCGAGTGCTGAAGATGACGCCGATCGAGAACTTTGAGTGTAAAGTCACGGGAAACGCCAGGCAGCAGCGGCGGCGACTGGACACTGTCACTTCGGCGGCTGTCATACAAGATGACTTCCTTTGTCTTGATCTTGTTGACGTTGATGAGTATGCTGCATTTACGGCTGACTCGGTCGGTCTAAAGGCGACCCACCTCCTGTAGCTCCGCTAGAATGTTGAAAAAGTACGGAGAGTGGACACAACCTTGTTGAACTTCAGTTCTTGCTTAACACGAAACCATTCTGATAGTGTTTCCGCTACTTCGACATTAGCGAGCTGTTTCCTGTACACTGTACATTTTGGCCAACAAGTCAATCAAGTGCAGAGGATATCCCATGTCCACCATAGTCACATAGAGCTTGCACAACTATGTATAGTATATATACACTCGTACGCTGTACAGTAAACACTTTCAAAACATGACAAAACCTAGCAATTTGTCACTGATGGATTTACTCATTTGTCATGCCAAGTTCTAATTTTTAAAATATGATTTTGATCCCTCACTATTGTTGACAAACCGGAAACAGTTCGGAAAACCGGAAGTAGTTGTATCATCTGTTGACACGTTAATGTTTGTTTTTTTGTATGGATATTAAAATTGTTGCGTATTGATGTAATAACATACGACAGAATAGTTATTATTGTTTGTAGGTAGTATATGCTTTGCAATAGTACATTGTGTTGTGAACCCGGGCGTCTGTAATCACCGAAGGCTAACGAAGGACACTGATGAAGGCTGACGTCCGTTACGTCACAAATCCCAAGCAGAAGTATACCGCTGCCAGTGCCAAAGTGATAGCCAGAGGACTCTAGTTTTCTGACGCCAACAGCCATTGGTGGGCGACCCCCATACCCCATGAAATTTGTGCGCAAAGTAACCCACCCCCTTTCGATTTGACCAATATCCGCTCATAGCGCCTCAACACTAATAGGAAGTCGACCACGCATTTTCCAACGACAGCTTCTTTGTGTGAAAACTTCCAGCGGCAGAGTTCTAGCTACATCATTCCCCTATTTAATCTCCATAGATGGATTGCGGGTGTCGTGCCCATTTACCCAGGATTTGTGGTCAAAGTGACCCACCCCTTCAGAAAATGCAGATTTCAACAGATTTTGCTTAATAGTGCCTCAGTCGTGAGAGCTAGCAAAAAAGGTTCAATTATCACTAATAGGAAGTCGACAATGCGCTGTCCATCGAGTCATAGATGAACCCTGTGCATTACCCCTAATTCTCCCGAGGGGTGGCTCAAAACGAGAATTTTTACATTTGGCGTTGCCTTTCATATCTTTGCTGCAAGTAATCAGACACTTCATATTTGGTATGTGAAACGCACATAACAACTCCTAGCCTACGGTTGACAAACCGTCCGTGAAATGGGTGTGATCATGTCACATGACCCATTTTAAATTTTTGGTCCGGAGATATCTGTGGTATGGCTTAAGCTAGAGACTTCAAGTTTGGTGTGCATGTTGATCATAGCTAGTCCCAGTTTATGGACAACAAACTGTCCCTGAAAGGGGCGTGGTAACTGTCACGTGACCTCTTTAACTTTTGGTAAATAAGCAATAATGTCTCAAAAACGGAGCACGATAGACTCATAGTTTCTATTAAATTCAAATAGAAAGTCATATGCGCTGTATCGAATGGTTATGTTGCCGATGACCTTGGGTGACCCCCTATCGAAACCATGTCAATTTCTACATTTTGCATTGCCTTTTGCATCTTCATAATTGGTGATCGCAGACTTCCAAAATTTGATGTCCAGGTTGAATGTGCAAGTCACAGCCTACGGACGACAAACCATCCCTGTTAAGGGCGTGGTCACGTCATGTGGCCCATCAGGAATTTTGGGGGTTGTAATCATATCACTGGAATGGCTGAACATAGTTGTCAGATTTTGTACATAGGTAGGCTGTATCAATTTTTGCAACAGGATGACGTCACCCACAAAAGCGGCGTGCTTAAGGTCACATAACAGTTTAAAAATTTTGCCAATTTTGCTGTCATGCGGCGCGTCGCGCGGGTTCGTCAGCGACAGCCGTGCTACTTGTTGAGATATCGTGAGATATTGGTCGAAAGTTGCTGGCTGATCTGAACCTACCCCACCTCTTTTTGGCACCCCCGTTGTGGGTGACCTCATCAGAATTTTACCGTAGTGACAAATACTGCGTTAGCATAGCATTACACGGTGAAAATTATCAATTTTATTGAATGAAAATAGAAATTACAAATTAAGAATTATTTCAGGAACTATAGTTATAGTTAAATTAGAATTATAAATGAAAATTTAATGGAATTAGATGTAGAATTAATAATTACTTTAGAAGTAAAATTTGTCAACTGTTTTAACAATGTTTGTGTTCAAATTTTGGTTGAAACTTTCCACTGTTGGCAACATTACACAGCGCTGATAGCTGAAATATTTCGTGCTATGATTCAATACCTGTTATAAAGTTTGAAATTTGAACTGTCAGTGTCGCCTATATGCCTAACATGCTTGCACTTATACTGTCTTCCAAGTTCCAACGTGTGAGCCTTGAAGAACATTCTAGTCAACTGTACAGTCTGTACTAACTTGCAAAATAAGCGTTAAAATGCAGTGTCCTTACTGTAATTTAAGTACAAGCTTCTACCATTGCAGTGTATATTTTGTTGTGTGAAAAGGCAGATAAAAGAAAGTAATATATGGAGGCACTGTATCATCAGACACACAAGATGTTACAGGATGTCCAAAATCAGTTGGGTTATCTTGAGCGTGCTACTGTGCCTGAAGCAAACCAACAGCTGGATGTCGAGTTACAAGCACGCATAGATCAGATTGTAAGCAGTTGTGAGAGACTGGAATTACTTGTCAACAAAGAGCCACCAAGTCGACGCTCCACTGCCAAACTTCGAGTTGATCAGTTGAAATATGATTGTCAGCATTTACAGGCAGCAAAACGCAGTGTACAGCGTCGCAGGTTTCCACTACATTTTCTGTATTTTAAGTAGTGCTATGACGGTTCTGTTTTATTGAACGATCAATTTCGATCCATTTTTTGGGAAAAATCGTTGATTTGATTCGATTTCGATCTCAATTTTCGTACCGGCAGCAGACTGCTTTGACTATGCCCGAGTTTACGAACATCCAGGTCCTCCAGGGGCGTTCGTTAGATGCACCGTCGCTGCTGCTCCACGTTGCCGCCGCAGGCGGGCAGCGTACGTCAGTCTAAGTGAATGGTAACAATAGCACACTCACTCTCTCCCCTTAAAGTAGGAATGTTAATTCCCGAGAAATTTCATTCCCAAGTCTTGATAGGCCTTTGCCGAGACTCCATTGAGACTCGATTTGGACGGGGAGGAGCCGTGATCTCGGTTTCATGATAAGACGCCCGGTAGCTGAAAAGAGCCTATCCCACTGTACTGAAGTTGCTTGTACGCTGAGAAAGCCGCAGACGACAACAATCGTCGTCAGATACACTGATTCGTTATCACACCGCCAATACGCCGAACTGTTGTCAACGAGCGCCAACCGGTACCGGTACTTGTGAAAGTCAAGAGACCCCACCTACTGACCAATAACAGCTGCAGGAAATTCACTGCTGCCACCCCTTAGGCCGTTGGGGTACGAATCATGTCACAATCCTGTCCTAGAACATGGTCATTCTTTTCATCTGCTAGTGAGGGTTGATCGACGGCCAGGACCAAAGACAGTCCGCGGAAGACATTGAGCAAACATTATCCCGGGCCGTGCATTGCAAGCCGTTATTGACACGTTCTGACTTCCGTTAAATGTAGGCCTAACAGTCAGTGAAGTTAGCATGCGAGAAGGCGGTAAAAACCGGTAATCCTTCAACTCTCTACTCATGAAGACCGCTGCAGCGGCCACGTTCACACGCTGTACACGGTCTGGCTATATTGCCATTGTTTCGTCGTCCCGTCCGCACTACGTCAGCAGTCGTAATCTCCGGAGTTAATACAGACTGTTAAGTTATCAGGGACTGACTGCTGATCCTTGAACCAACAGACAGGGATGATCGTCGGCTGCCTCACCTGAAGACTAGGATGGTCGCGTATCAGTCTGTTGGCTGTTAGCTAGAAGCCCTGCCTCATTATCATCGGTCCGTGAAGAAAATCGTGCGTTTGGTTACGCAAAATGGCGATTTGGATTCCGATTTCAATTTAGAAACAAATCGTGATTTCGATCTCGATCTTAAAAATCGTTACAGCACTAATTTTAAGGTTATCATATATCACATCGATAACGGGCTTACGGGCTTTTGCCGAAAATATGGGAGCGACCGCTATAAATGCTATAAATAATTGTGTACATTATTGCAGCGTAAAGGTATAACATCATGGTAAACAGACTGAACAACTGTGCATAAATGCTGAATTTACTGATTTAACTAAATACAGATTACAGAAGGCTGTCATATCAGGGACAGTTTATAAACATTATGCATTATGATGATTTATGATGACTTTTGAGCCAATTGGATAACTGTATATGTGTAAATGACAACTGTTTTCAATCCCGAAATCCCGGGATTGCACATTCGGCATTCCCCAATCCCGGGATTTCGGGATTGAAAACACATCATTTACACATACACGGTTAGCCATTTGGTACAGTGCTGGCTTGTGACAGACTGACAGGCAGACACACGACGACAGCGTATACCGTGCTAGCATAGCATTGCGTGGTAAAAAATAGGGTTGTTGAGCACGATTAATTTCTTTAATCTTTCTTTAATTTTTTTAATCACGTGATTAATTATTTTAAACATAGTTTTAATATGCACATTCAGCTTAATGATTTAATGATTTCACATGACAATAAATTAAAATGAATCGACTTTTTAGCATAGAAATGAAATGGCATTAGCAGAAAATGTCGTCGTAGAATAGTAAAATCAAACAAAATTTAGAGTAGTGCTGCAACCGGAAAGTAAATGTTTGTTTATTAAGGGAGTAAAGTTCGATTATCCTGAAGTTAATAATCTTGCTACTGGTGTGATCAGTTTGCATTAAAAATTTTATTGGCGTTAATTTTGTATCAAGATTAATTCCTTAACACATTAACATGTTAGTGAATTCATTAATTCAACAGCTGTATTAAAAATAGAATTTTTTGAATCATAATCAAATTATGCCTATACTATTTTAAAACTAGTTTGTTTTGCTGCCTTGTAAGTTGTAGTAGAAAATTTACTGTTGTAGTATTAAAATGTTCCCATTATTTGTCAACAGATGCCTAGCATAGTTTGATCTCTCAGGTGTGTAACATTAGTTGTATTTTATGCACTGAATTTTTGCACAGAGAAACATGAGAGATTTAAGATTTTGAGGATGATGGTTGATGTGTAGTTTGTTTCACTTGCATATATGTAATGTACAGGTACCAGAAGGAAGAGGAGGAGCGAGAACGAGAATTACTAATGTCACGATCATTTGGTCCAAACGAGGACACATCAATTACAATAGATGCTGCATTGCAGCACAACACAAGGCTCCAGTCAACAAACCATGGGATGGATGAATTGCTGCACAGTGGTTCAAACATACTGTCCAACCTTCGTGATCAGCGCAGTACATTAAAGGGTGTTCAACGCAAGATGTTGGACTTAATGACAACACTTGGTCTGTCTAACACAGTACTGCGTTTTATCGACCGCCGTACTCATCAGGACAAATTCATTCTCTTTGGCGGAATGCTACTGACATGTGTCATAATGTTTCTAATATGGAAGTACCTAGGTTAATGAAGGTGCTCGTGCATTTCCAACATTTAAAGCAGTTAATGAACACATTTATTTGCCAAATGGCACTAAAACAGACTATGTTAATAAAGTGAATAATATGTCACATTGTTGTATGACCAACTACTGTGTACTCCATCGATTGATCAAAACACTGGTAAATGCCTGAAATTAAGTATATATTGTTGAAGTTGCATTTTGATGCAAAAATAACTGGACAAAACAGCAATTTGTTGTCTGTCATTTGCTAAGTGTTGCCATGTAACTGACAAAGGAACAACACTGAGAAAACTAATAAGCTACCGCATACACAACATAACAGGAAAGAAAAATTTCAGTAGTTGGTCATATGACAAAATAGATGACACACAATAGTTCGCGCAACATACAAATTTGATATATTTAAGTTAAAATGACAACATGATGGCTTTGCCGTCAACATTGACATTTTAACTGCAATATGTCAAATTGTCATGTCAAATACACTATTGTGTACCATCTGTAAGATGTAAATGCTTCATTAAATGATTACATTCGTATTTGTGATATCGGTTTAAGTTATTTATCCGCTGAACACGTTTTACTTGAGTATGTGCTGATAGATATAGTGAAGTCAGATTCAAGAAGGTTGAACATTGAAAGTTTTCAACTGCTGTGCAGTTAAGTAACTGCTGTGTAGTTCTGCAATCCCTCAAATAGGGTTCGTACAGACATAAAAATGCTTTTTTCCAGGACCTGCAAAGACCAAATTTCAGGGTTCTCCAGGACTCCCAAATTCTGTTTTCCACGACTTTCCAGGACACGTTCCATTCACAAACATGGGTTGCATGAGGTCAAAGAAGTGCATATACAAAATCAGCTATCAGTGTATCTGCATTACAATAAAAAAGCGGAAATGCAATACCTAAGGTTGTATTATTGTATTTAACAGTATAAAGGTATTTCTAATACTTTGTTTGACCCAAGAGGTGGCAGTGTATTAAAAGGAATTGCTTATCTGTTTATCGACTACTCAAACCAGAACTAAAAATTCCAGAACCGCTGATTTATAATTCCAGGACCTAAGCCTTTTTCCAGGACTTTCCAGGGTCTGTACGAACCCTGCGTCAAACGTGTGCCATCTCTCATTGCATCTTAGTAGGTGGAGTGAGCGTTCTGAATCGAGTATATATAGCTTGGTGTTGGGACGTAAGAGTGATGTTTATTGCTGAATGTCACTGTTAGTGTTAACTCCAAATGATCCGTTTAAGAAAACATCATTGCAATGAATTTACATTGTCAGTGACTTGCTCTGCACTTGCATTTTAATTTAGAACTTTAGATTCTTAAGAATATCAACATTCAGAGTACCAGGAGTATTTCATATTATGAAGCATGTAATGTAACTGGTGTAAGACTTAATGATGTGACCATGTACAACATTAGTAGGTTGTAGTGATGTTTTTCTGCTGTTTGACATCTAAAATTTGCTCACATTGACAAATATATCAACAGAAAAAATTACATAGTTACGGCCGCTCAAGACTCGTTTGGCCATCACACTCCTATATTGTACTGAAATGGTTGAACCAGTCATGAAGCAGGCTGTGACGAAGATTTTTTCACACTGAACACGTTACCAATATCAGTGGGGACTGGGGAATATCTCTCCAAATACCCTCCTTGGTAGGGATAACCACTTCAACTATTTTGCGAGAGTGCAACTTTATACAACATAACATACAAAAAGCACTAATGCAAATTACTAAAAACAAGGCTTAGCATCATTTCAGGTTAAGTTGTTCATGGTGAACATACACAGCATTTCAAAAAGTACCACTTCTTGAACAGTTGGTTGTGAATATTAGACAATTTCGTAAGTAATCTGAACCAAATATTAACACGGCCTAATTATAACCACACGTGGAAGTACTTGAGAACTAATAGAGTATTTAGTAAGTGCTGTACTTGAAAATACCTAACAGTGCTGAATGGCACCATTTCCAGTGGCAGTGAACTTCAGTGACTGTACCACATATTTAGTAAATTTTAAAAGACTTCTTCAGTCATGCCTTTAGGATGAGAGAAGCTGGATATTTCAAATTTGGTAAATAAGTTGGCCATTGTAAGTACTGAACCACAGGTGGTAAATTATTCCAAAGGGGGCATAGTTTGTGTCACACGACCTAGTAACAAATGCTGGGACCGCCATTACAGTATAGATGCCATTTATGAGCAGAACCAAGAGTCAGTAGTCAAAGGTCTCCCAATTACTTGATTCCCGAGTCATTGTTTCTATTCTAAAACTGTAAAGCTTGTGTTGTAAATGTGCACTGCATTTTTGTGTTTTATATAATGGTATTTCTTATTACCTGTTTGCATTAATAAGCACTGCAGTAGTTGTTGGTGACTTCTATCGCAGTATTATTGTTGATCATATTTTGTCTAATAACGGTGTTTGGCATTGTTTTTTTTACTATAAACCAGATACAGCACAGTAGCTGTGCGACAGTGTAGCTGGTTCAGCATGCACAACAAGACATACTATGTTTACTGGCTTGTAGATATGTTGAGCATACTGACTGTTGTCCAATGATGTGGTACTCTAGTCCATTAACTACACACTACTAGAGTCCACATTTTAGGATGTGGGATTCGACAGACTTAGTCATGCCACTGATTTAAACTAGGATGTTTGGTAGGATTATAATAACAACTAGAAGGGCGTTCAGTAGAGCACATACCTCCCACACCGACCCTGACATTCCAAAATTTAGTCACCTCATACCCTGTGGCCAAGGGTGATGAAGTTTGGTGACAATCCGATTTGAATTGGCGCCAGGAAGTTGTTCACAAACATATATACCTATGTATCTACCTACATACTGACTCCGACGAAAACATAACCTCCCATCACCTTTGGTGGGGGAGGTAATAATAGGCTAATCTAATTTATAACACGCAGTGTCCAGGAAATTTTGTGTTTATTTATGTAAGTGCTAAAGAGTGCAGCCTTATATTCACATTTTATGTGGTAGCCAACAAATTTTGCACGTCTTAATCGCACAAAAGACTTGATGTGAATACTGTATGTATGGTTTTGCAAAAATCACAGTGCTACATTGGATAACTCATAGCCAAGTGGGTCCACGCCAGCATCTAGCAACGCCAATGATGATTCACGAATTTTCTTCAACAGATTCTGCAGTTCGTCGGGACGAAAAACCTACAATTAGAACCAGCAAAACCATGAAAACAATAACGTTGTACAAGACAAGATCAGCTGAGACGACTAGCTTGACTACTGATATAGAGTGCGGTTATAACACAGCATGTAATCTATATCTAATAATTATAAAAACAAAAACTGGCTTCAGTTTCTCTTTATTGTAAAAGCCGCCGTTCTAAAACAGCAAATATCAAAATTTTATCCGCAAATTCAACGCACAGAAGCTAGCGATC
>Ga0209780_1003603_pt1 | contig 11635 bp, 6 predicted proteins | sample WorMetexBAHAMAS2_FD_187384 | JGI IMG/M metagenome (GOLD analysis project Ga0209780, IMG submission 187384) | Marine gutless worms symbiont microbial communities from Max Planck institute for Marine Microbiology, Germany - Inanidrilus exumae... | ecosystem: Host-associated > Annelida > Digestive... | reverse complement strand
ATATATATATATCCGGCGATGTTGCCAAAGCTCCCGGCGACAGAGCCATCATTCGCCGTTGCCATCGTGCGTAATTAGCATATACAGAGAGTGTCTGCCACCGTTAGTGTTGCTGCGATCTCAGAATTTCACTTTCGATACGATATCGATATTTTAAAAGTAAATAAGCAATGGCCTGTTCAACCGAAGCAAAAAACGTATTGAGTTGATATGATGCTAAAATGCATGTTATTTTTGGAAACGTGCATCAGAAAGCGTGTGCGAAGAGACAATCGCAGGCCAAATCTGTGGATGAGCGTGAAGATAGTAGAAATACATAGGGTGAAGTGACGTCACAGTAATCTATGGTCACGATGCGATCTCCAGGTTATACGGCATGATGTCGCACTGTGCGAAGTTAACTGGTGAAGATCTGTCCCGTTATTTAGATAAAACGGAATCAGCAGATTTAAGAAAAGCTTAGTGCAAGCGCCAGATCGGTGATCTGACTGTAAGAGCTGCAAACTGTTTACATTTCCGTGCCCTACACCACGACGGCTAGAACAGGTGGCATAGATGGAAATGAAGAAATTGCGTCACTGTCACCCTATGTAGATATACTGCACATGCCTCGTGGTCCGTCTGGCGCCATCACACCTCGCAGAGATGCTTGTACCACTGTCACATGTGATCTCTCTGCCTTTTACGCATTAAAAGCGATAAGATAATAATTATGCTCGTCAGCAGCCACAAAACAATATCGCGAAATATCGTCAATTTTGATGCATCGAAACATCACTAGTCACCGTTCACTGTCCGGTCAACGTAAATCTAATATGCGCTACGCATAAATGTTGCTACTGGCGTCATAACCATCAGCAAAATGACCAAGTCGTAATGTGACCGCGACAGTAGGCAGGCGTAATTACGAATGGAGCTGTTCGGCCAGTTGCTAATATTTTCGCATTAAATGTACATAGGTTGACAATGACGTATTTCTTCATTCCTACCTATGTCAGCTGTTCTGGCCGCCATGATGTAGGGCAAGAAAGTGTAAACATTTTGCAGCTCTTACAGTCAGATCGCCGATCTAGCTCTAGTACTATGCTTTTCTTAAAACTACTGATTTCGTTTTATTTCATTAACGTGACAAATCTTCACCAGTTAACTTCGCACAGTACGACATCATGCCCTACAACATGGACATCGTATCGTGACCATACATACTGTGACGTCACTTCACCCTGTGTATAATTGGACAGACACCATACGAACTAGAACAGAAGTGTTTTCAATCGCGACCGAGAAACACTCAGTGAAACTGACGAACACAGCGCATGCAACGTGTACCTAAACTGCTGTCAGTATAGCCATGGTATCATTGTTTATTCCAAAGAAAAGAAAAAAGAAACTGATTAAAAGTGATAAAATTGCACAAGCGGAAGCTTTAGAGGTAACTCCTTTCCCAAAAAGAATATTACCTCACAGAAAGTGCGGGGATGCAAATTATTGATGTTCATTATAGATCAAAATGCTTCTCCAGCCTCTCAAAATCCTCCGCAAAGTCAAGATGAGCAGAATACGCACTGCATGCTATGATGACGCTGATACTTTATTAGAATAAAGCTACAAACGCGCGAGATTGTACAACGAAACAGAATGTCACATAGTGTAAATGCACAAACAGTAAAATAAAAACATTAAGGAGATGTCTAAGAACAACTAAGCACGGTTTGTGTTATGAGATCACGGAATAAACACCAGTTAATAAAAGATCGTTTGAACACATTATGTGCGACATGCCGCTTGTCTGCGCCTGCAGTGTTCAGAAGCGATCGACGCGGATTTTCAGCGAGTGGAGAGAAAGCGGCAAAGCATCGGCGATGACGACGAAGCGAGAGACAGGCGGCTTAGCGGGAACGGCGCTCTGGTGCTCAAGGGAGCGAGACACTGCCCGTCTGTCGGCCAATCCAACACCGCTCGCTGTCAGACAAGGCGCGGATTAACATGAGTCGGCAAACAGTGTCTGGCCGTCACGTCGACGATAGACGAACGTAACAACCTGTTTATAATGTAAACAGATTCCATCCGACGCTCAGTCTGCATCAAATAAACTGGACAGACTCTCGCAGTGGCTTTACCATTATGACAGCACCTTCAATACTGTCGTGGTATTATTAAATTATTATAATAACTATTGTTGTTATTATTATTATTATTATTATTATTATTATTATTATCGAACACGACGGAGTATCACACGGCGTCAAATGTAGCCAGGAAGGCGACCGCATTCCCGCTTTGGAGAGCAATGGACATTCGGTCGCATCGCCTGCACGTAGTAAGAAGATGCGGCCTATTGCTACATATGTCGCATGTAGCGTGGTCTGTGTGTCTGTCTCTGTGTTGGACGCACGGATGTACTGTTGAACCGATCGAAATGGCGTTTGGGGGCTGACTCCTGTGGGTTGAAGGAACCATGTATTAGATGGGGGACAAGGTGGGACGAATCCATTCGCAGCCGCGACGGACACGTTGTTGTTGTTGTTAATGCGCGTTTTCTCGGCGACAGTCAAGCTTCTTATTAAGTCAACGCAACAACAAAGGAAAAGGAAAAGAAAAGTATTTATAGCGCCATTTATGTACTATGTATATCTCAAAGCGCAAATTTTAGCGGTTTCGAATACCATGTATCTGAAGGCGCCGGTATGATCAACAAGGTCGTATTGCACAGTATCGAGACACGACAGCAGTCGTCGAAGCAGGTAATAATAATAAAAGCGCAGCAAGTGATTTCGTGCGAGCATGCGTCGCGGCGACGGCGCGTACAACAAAGTCGTGTTTGGATTGATTAGTTTAGCGCGCTCATTGACTCAAGCGGCGGGTCATCGACAACGTTTGTCTTCGAGCGCGCTTCGCCGTCGGTGGTTTTAATAAGTGCATCGACTGACGTACCGGTCGTTGGCGCTCGACACATGCACGGATCGATAGCGGGCGGCGCGGCGCCCGAGGCGGGCGGCTAGTCACCGCCGCGCCGAGGCAGACGCCGACGTATCCTACCTGTGTGGACGAAATATCCATCGACATCGTAGTCCGCTGAAGGTCGTTATTGGAGTACTGAGTCTCCAACTCTACTCACCACCACAACCACAACAGTACACCACTGACACCACCGTCGCGATAGCAATTCGTCCTCATATAATAATTGTTTATTATGCTTTATTGCGATCAGTAGCATTTATAATGTGCAGCCACCCAACGTTTCAAATAGTGCATTCAAAGGTTCATTTTCTGCGTCAGTTTACCTATAATTTCTGTATTACCTTCTTTTTCACTATCGTTTTAATGTGTTGGTATGCATGTACATATTTTTTACGATTTTGATTGTATTTGTATTATTTGCTGCCATATGAGTGTCGAGAAAAATGTGTCCCCTATACATTTTGCACTGAAATATACGAACACACCCCGTATTGAACAGAATTAAGCATGCACACGTCCAGAAGTATTCGAGTTATTGTCGCCAAATTTCCCGCCTCGACTTCATTATAAGTCCACATTACTGGTCATCACACAGACCGGACCTCAATCCGATTAACTACGCGGTCTGGGGCATTTTGCAAGAGCGAGTCTACCGTTGCCGCATCCGTGATGTCAATCATCTGACAGAACGACTGATTGAAGAATGGCGCCACTTTGATCAGAGCATCATTGTCAAAGCTGTCAACCAATGGCGGCAGAGACTGCGTAGGTGTATCAGAGAGAAAGGAGGACATGCACTTTAAGCACCAGATTTAAACGATCAGACTGTTTAAAATGACAGCATCTGTGTTGGCTACTCGGATTTTTGGATGGTTTCATTTAGACGTTGATTTCTGGGTAATGTTAAGGCATATTTTCTAGAAACTTTACATCATTAGCCTACTTGAAATACGTGTAATTAACCTTGTGTAAAATTATATTTAATTCGGTGAAGTTTTACTCATCTTATTGCAAAATATTTAGGGGCTCGACGCCAGCTTTGGAGTTTAAAGGTCAAAAGCGCGGCTGGAGGAAGTCCGGATAACTTTCTAAGAAGATAATCAAGTAATGAAAATTTTGCAATCAAGTACAGTAGTACTAGGACCCTGTCTAGCAAACTGTGACGAGTGACAATTACATATCGATTGCATGATATGTCTACACACAGTATACGTAATGGCCAAAAGTTTCCGTTTTAAAAAGTAGCAAATTTACTAATGACGCCCCTAGTCAAAATCCCGCTACTTCACTACGAATGGTTTACATTATCTCGCGCGATTTCAGAAGCTGTCGGCGTAATATGTGTATATTCGATGCGTTGTCTAAATGGAAAGAATTTCACCACTCGCGGGCATGGAATAACAGACATTAACAGTCACGTTTTAATAGAAAGTATAGGACTAGCAAAAAGTCTGGTGTTATTATTCGCCTCGAAGTTATGCTTTGAGACGAATATTGATTACTTTGGGGCGCAATCTGGCGGTGTTTACACGTTAACGAGAAACTGAGTCATGCATTGCATATGCCGTAAAGCGATATGAATTTCGCTATGAAGCACCGATTTCACTTAAATTTACTTCTTTACCGTGAAGTCGGACAAAATTCAATTTCCGACTATATAGTGACTAACGGCTGCCAGGCCGTTACATTAGGCTTACCGCTAAACGCGGCCAGCGTAGTAAAACCGATAACAAGCAAGATCGAGTTCGTTTTCTCGATCATGAAGGCAGTGTTGAGGAAAACGTGAGTCTAGTGTGATGAGCGGAGTCTATAAGACTATAACTTATAGGCTACATGTAGGCCTATGTTTAGTTCCTTTTGCGTTAACTTTAAGCTACGGCACGTAGGCTTAAATACTACGTATCGTAGCGGTTTGTATCACGTGGATACGACCCGATCGTGTTGATGAATTTAACGCCCATACCTCTATCTTCTTCGATTCGTGACTGATTTCGGATTCTAGCGCTGCTGCCAGACATTCTGTACGACACGTGCGACGGCTGATCACCAAGTTATGTAAGCTACTTCATCGGTACCGCTCGCGAAAATTCTGCAATTTCGACATCAAAAAACACGTATACAATGTAAGAATTAAATGCTTTTATTCATTACCGCGCGACGCTATGCCTGCACGGTATATGCAGTCGTCGTGTGTCCGTCCGTCTGTCTGTCACACGACGGTATTGTATCAAAACTTGCTAAATGTATATAAATCACGCACATATACGTGTGTATTTATGTAGGCCTATATATGACATTTGTGTTGAATAAAGATTTCACGTTTACCCACGCATAGCATGCGGTCTTTTGTTGGCAATGCGCCTGATTCTAACACAGAAAAGTACGCTCAGTGACGTGCATCCGTCGCACCTGCTAGAACTGGAAGCTAAAGATCGTTAGATAATTATCGGCGTTTCGACTATGAAATCGCTAATGGCCCATTAAATATAACGAGAGGTCGAAGAATTTTGACGAGATGCCGCATTGCATGGGGCGGTTTTTTCACGGAGAAAAGCTAATGTGACACCGACCAATCGGAGGAATGCAGTCCACTGCGGCAGTCGCGATGATGCCAGTATTGATTTTTTTGCTGCGTACACCGCACCAGTGACTCACAATGCTTTTCAATAGGCTGGACAACCCCCAAAATTGTCTCTTCCGCTTAGGAGATCAGGACTCCCATCTAATACGTGATTCCTTGGGCCTACCTGAGTGAACAAGACAAGCGGCATCTCGATCGCTTCAGCCATTTTTGCAGGGCTCACGAACGTGACCAACAGACAAACAAACATACAGTCAAGCACACATACAGACCACGCTACTCCGTCTGTAGCAATAGGCCGCATCTGTAGCTATTGCTGCTATGTGGCCCTAAACGTATTACTGCTTGGACAGTAAGCGACAACACCGACGGACAAGTAACGTTGATCTAAGTACGAAATACCAGTAAAAGCCACAGCTTTATAAACTTTACAGCTAAAACTGAACGTGACAACAAATTTGAAAAGGTGTTCTACGATTTTGTACGTTAGACCGTAAATAGAATTTCCTAGTTATAATATGCAAAAGAAAAAACCTGTGACTCAGTCTTGAAGAATTACTTAAATAAGCCATCTTACTAACAATCTATGCTGTTATAATTATAACTATAAGCAATGACTGGTTAAGTCTGGCAATGTAGTAATACAGCATTTAAGTGACAAATGTACACGTATGACATTTCCGTGTTTTTGTGTTTTACAGGTAGTATAAATATTTGCATACCGTGTGCAGCGGCATCTCTTTGTGTAGTATTTTGCTGTGATGTTTTGTGTAGTTTTTGTGTTTTTATTTGGATATTTTATGCATGTATGTTGTGCTGCTTCGGCGTAATACATGAATAAGCTTACTAATAAAAGCATTCGTCAGGTGAGGTCAGAAAATAATTATTGATTGCTGAATTTGTCAGTAATATTTTCGCCAAAAATTATTAAAATCAGACAATTCTTGCTAAAGTAGCAGCTGAAATGTCGTGGATTGTTTTCTGAGACACGGTGTATAATTTAGATCAAAGCGATCGCAGATGTCGCTAGAGTTTTCATTCTGCGACAAGTTCAAAGCACCGGCGCCGCGGCGTTATTGGCACGAATTCGGCGTATACTCGGCGAATTTTAGCTGTCTGCGAAATGCATCATTTCTATTTCCGGGCGGCCGTCTGCACGTAGCGGAACAATAACATACATCAATGTCCACAACGAGCTGCTGCATTCACAGCTGCAGTGGACGTCGACGAATTCATTCAGTAGCCACTGAAAGCTCGCTCACATAGCTCGAATGGGCCTACTGCGGCGCGCCAACAACCAATTTTCTCGACAGTCTTCTCTCTTTTCCTGCCACGAAGCTGTCGCCGCTACAGTAGCTGAAATAAATCTGTAAGTAAGAACACAAAAGGACTGACTGGTCCAGCGTTCACTGCACTGCACACGACATCTGTTTCCGGCTTCTGTCGTTTACAGGGGGAGGCCAGAATTTAATGTTTGGGGAGCTATATTGCCCCGAGTCATGGCGAGCACGGTAACGCGAGCCTATAGAGAGGGTCTGGGGACTATGACCCCAATGGGAACCAGGGGCATAGCTCCAGCTCAGGGAGTCAGGGGAAGCCCCCCGAAGTTGAAAGCAATTTAAAAACTAATATTGCATACTGGATTATTTGACATTTTGATTTCAGATATTTCGTCCGTTTCTGCCGCTAATGTAAAAACGTATATTGGGCGGTAAAACAAATTTATTGGAGTCTCGTGCTTTGGGGCTGGATCAATCATGTTTGGGAGTTATCTTGGGGATTGGGGGTTTAGCATCCCATGCTCCCCCTTTTCCTCGTCCCTGGTCGTTTCCCATTATTCGACCATAGTTCATCCCGTCAGCCTCATCTCTTCTAACTCACTTCTTCTCACGCACGTCGGTTCGTGCTTTTCTGTCCAATCAACACGTCCACTGTTTGTCACTCCGTCATTTCTCACTCACGCTTTAAAGTTTAAAGCCCATTTGTTTCACAAATCCTTCTCTAGTTTTCTTCAGGACTGTCTTCGCGGACTCGAACTCCGACTGCGTCCGGATCTTCTGCGGCAATTGCACTCTATTTTTAGTTCTATTCACGGGTTAAATTACTTATGAAGGTTAGTGAAAGCCCTACCAATCCAATGAATCCCAATGTCACGCCTTGATTGTGCATGTGAAATGCATATTGAACTATTGGAATTGTCAGTCACCTGAAAAGCTTCAGTGTGGTACTTTTTATCCACACATGCCGATAGGCAAGGTGTGGATATATCGTTTACTGTTTGTTTGTTTGTTGTAAGGTTACGGATTTCTACGCCGAGGATAAAGCTAGCGGCGTCAAATTTTGCACAGCGGTTCATAGGCATTCAAGGTAGGGAATCTGCAATTTTTTGAACTATGCTCCCCCAGAAGCCAAAAATCGGTGCAATCGGTCAGCTCGTGAAGGACGATGAATGTTCCAGTTGGTGACTCTACGGCGTACCTATCAAGTTCGCGCGGCGTGTGATTATTATTACTATTATTATTATTATTATTATTAATCATCCCATAGCTATCGTGATATGGATATGAACGTAAAGTCATAAGAGAACTAGGGTGTGGAAGCCGGCAAATGGGGTGTGGGAGCTCAATCGAAACGTATAGGATACCAGCTCCCACTGAATTTAACTCTTAAAGAAGTTCTTTTCCCGCACAGTTCCGTGCGTTCTGGCTGTCTGTCAGCATTCAATCGTTTGGTGTCGTATGTCGTATATTTTCCACATCAGCAGTTAGTCGATCGAGATCGTACGCGAAGCGTCTGATTCTCACAAATATCGTGTCTCATTGACCAGTGTACGAGCTCGTATCGTCTAGTATAATCTAGTAGCGAATTCGCATTTTAACGCATCGATGTCCGCCTCTTCACGCTATTGATAGCGGCCTATTGCTACTGACGGAGTAGCGTGGTCAGTCTGTATGTCTGTGTGTTGGTCTCGTTGGTAAGCCCTGCAAAAACGGCTGAGCCGATCGAAATGCCGTTCAGGGCTGACTCGGTGTAATCCCAAGAAACCATATGTATTAGATGGAGTCCAGATTTCCCCAAGGGAAGGCGCGATTTTGGAGGTTGTCCGACCCATTCAAAAGCACCATAAGTCTTTGCTGCGGTGTTCGCTGCAAAAAGGATCATTTAATACGCCTGGCACAACCAATCACTAGCAATCAGTTCTCAGTAGTCTCAAATAAACAAGATAACGCACACGTTTATTGCTATAGTGTTGTTGACGTCGCAATGTACATTTGTAATTTTAGTGTCATTTATCGTTTCATTAGCTGTTTATATAGTTTAGGTCTAGGTCTATGGATTATGTGCTTAAAGTAACCTCATGTTTACGATGACAGTGATTAAGTCCTACAAATGTTCTTAAGACGGTGTTTCGGTGTGTTATATTTCCAGACGTCGTAGTGGCAGCTGTTCTGCCCACCACCGCGTCGCGCTCTTACCTTGTCTCATGTCGATCGACTGTATGCACATCGTGCGGCCGTAGAAGCCGGCGACACCTCGTCAAATGCTGCTGAGCTGTACGGCTCCAGCAGCTGGCAGAGTCAGTTCATCACTGCGCTCGCTGACGTCAACGACCATACGCCGGCGGCACGGCCACTGCGCCACGATGGATCTACTGCTGTCGCCACCAGCGCTTCTGCTGCTGCAGCTGCGCCTGCTGCACTCGACGAGAATTTCTAGCGGGGCCGCGAGGAGAGGGGTCGAATGATGGACAGGGGGAGGAGAGGCCGGTGCACCGACGGCTGCTGACTGCAGCGCTACCACGGAGGCAGTGCGCTCCCGTCTGACTGTCAGCTCTCATATTGCCACCCGGAGCGCAACGCCGGCGACCGTCGTCTTTTCCGGCGTCTCGATCGACTCTGTGCCGTCGTGACGCCTCCGAGTGTTTCGACACGTTGGATAAATGACACCGAGTACCTGCTTTTTGAAGCTACGTAAAATAAATTGCGATAGCGTTCGAATTACAGTACCGTTCGTTAGTTCGTTCGGTCGTGGCTTCTTGACGTCACATCGGTAAACAAAAGGCCATGTATTGCCACAGGAATGTTAGACTTATCACTTCTTCGGTTCAGTGTGTGTACACGGTGGGCCAAAAACTGCACGTATTAATTCACCATATCGATGCAACCGTTCAAGTTAAAATGAAATAGTTTTCCACAATATGTTATCAGATTTCGAGAGTTAAAATTGCAATACAGTTTTATACAACTGTTAAACATTCTTTGTGAATTAGCTCAATTTTACTATACCCAAAAACGTTATCTCCGACAGTTTCAGTTAAGGTTTTTTTCACCAGTGTAGAATATATGTTAAAATATTTTCCAGTACACATTAATTAAGTTGTCATTTTACTTTATTTAGTCACATTACGTTATTATTATATTATTAGGCCTATTTTTCAGGTAAAGTAATAATTACAGTCAGATGCGGTGGAAAAAATTTTGATAGGTTTGTACGCAAATCATTCACAATTATAATTGTGAAATAATATAACGCATTTTAACGTATTTTATAATGGGTATGAACGCATACGGAACAACTATGATGCTTGCTTCTGCCGGTCGACAAAGCTGCGAGGCCGAGTTTACCGATGAGCTTTGCAATAATCCATAATAAAATTTTAAAATAAAATGGTGGAATACCGCGAGGGCCGGCGAGGTGGCGGATGGACGCCAGCTGGTGCTCTGATGTCGTCCCTCTACGTGGTTAGGATGCTCTGATGGCCGCCGGCACCGCGGTCCGCCAGGACCTGCATGCATTGGTGGTCCTCACCATGCTAACGAATGACCACCACCTACACCGGGCATTGTCGACGATCAAGCGAACGAATAGTGACCCGCCGGGTCTCGACAGTGACAAATCGGGGATTTGTTGACGCTCGGTTGATACACGGTGGTGGTGGCATAGGTGCCGACTTTTTAGAATCATTGTTTGGACGATCTACCGTGGCCGACAGACACTTCGGACCCAAGACACTTCGGTACCAAGATATTTCGTTACTAGTGCCGAAGTGTCCGGATCGACAGTTCCGACCCACCAAACTACTGCCGAAGTGTCTTGGGTCGGAAGTGTCTGGTTCCCTGTCCCATCCCTCTCTTCATTACCCTTCCCCTTCCTTCTCCATTCCTCTCCCCTAAGTCCAGCTAGAATTCTTGGAAGCTCTTTAAGTTTTTCCAGTGTGTCCGGGCCGCCAAACGATTTTGGTGCACTTTTACGCTCAAACTAAGGTTGAACAAGACTCCGAGGTGCAAAACTGGGCTTATTCTGCATGCTGTTGCCAACAATTCATTAGCATCGAACGCTGTGAGGGCATCGCCACAACAGGTTTCCTTTACCGCGCGACGCTATGCTAGCGCGGTATGTGCTGTCATTGTGTGTCTGTACGTCCGTCCATCTGTCCTTCCGTCACAAGTCGGTGTTCTACCAAGATGGCTACACATGAGATCACGCATATAACGCCATACGATAGCCCAGGGAATCTAGTTTTCTGACGCCAAAACTCTTCTCTCCGGACAACTGTTGATCACACCCACCGTCGAGATCTGTATTCAGCAGCTAGGCTGAGTAGAAGAAATGGTTTGTTTACCATATGATGCGATACGCAATATTTAGCACGCTCTGAGTCACTGCGTCTGTCAGCGGCAGCGAAGACTCTTTTTTACGCTGGACGCTATCGGCGGCAGTTTGCTTTAGTTTGGTAACGGGATTTGCGTAACTCTGCACAGTTACTCTACGTCGAGCGGGATGAAAATGATTACCGTCAGTGCGGCGATGCTCTACGGCTTGAAAGTAAAGGCAATTTATGTAAGTAGTTATATAAGTAAGTAAAAATATTTGTAGTTAACGCACTAGGCGCTAAAGTTTCGACGAAGAAGTGCATTATCAGTGACCGGTAAAATCATATTACTTGCTGTCAAGTCAAGCTTTTTGATATCGACGGCGGGCTGTTACGAACTCAATTCAACGTGACGGAGTTTGCTGGACCGTGACTGACGCATTCGAATCGTGGAACATCTGGCCGAAGGCATCACAACTCAGCAGTGAAGCCCCGTACTT
>Ga0209780_1003602_pt1 | contig 11638 bp, 7 predicted proteins | sample WorMetexBAHAMAS2_FD_187384 | JGI IMG/M metagenome (GOLD analysis project Ga0209780, IMG submission 187384) | Marine gutless worms symbiont microbial communities from Max Planck institute for Marine Microbiology, Germany - Inanidrilus exumae... | ecosystem: Host-associated > Annelida > Digestive... | reverse complement strand
GTACTTGGCTAGCTATCGTCTAATTGGGTAAACGAAGTAGGTTCTCTTTTTTAGTATTTTGAAGTACGTACGTGCCATATCGTCGTAAAAAGTTGACGTTTGCTATCTCATCTCCTGATGAGTTCTCGTGTACTTTGCGTCGGCGTACGACTTTATAACAAGCGTTTGTGATTTGTTACTTTAAGTAAGATGCAAAAATAAGAGTGTGCCAATCAAATCTCGAAAAAACGTCCACCAACACTGTATCAACAATCAGCATTAATAACGTCCATTAATCTATATAATGAACGCCTGAATAGAGGCTGCTAGAGAGACACTGGGATTTAATAGTAAACAACGTCCAGACAAGAATGATGTCATTTGCTTCGTCTAAGAATCCGCAAATTGGTTGTTTAGCAGTAAACTGTTTAATGTTTATGTTTTTATCACATGACAAGCAAATGAATTTGCAGGTCTTTCCAGAACAGGAAACGTATCAGCTGCTCGTGTGTGGGTAGGTTATACAAAATTTCGGCCATACGGCGGATGAATATACGCGGTTCCGTGCACCACTGGTCACCGTCGCCGTGTCTTGCTATCGATCGATTCACTAGGTGGCGCTGCTGCTGCTGCTGCTGCTGCGGCGGCTGCTGTGGGGCAGTGCTAGCTGTGATCCCGCGGCGTCATCCGTGCAGGCAGACGGATGCAACTAACTCCGCCGTTCTCGATCACGAAACCAACGTCGTTAAGGCGACTTCTTCCGTGGTGGTTTAATGATGGAACGGTTCAGTGACCGCAGTTTCGCCGGTTTGCCAGACTTTATCTCTGGAACAGACTGCCAGTGTTATCATAAAAATTATCTGTCCAAAGTCGAGTTTTTAGACTAATATAATGCTGCTATTTTGCCTTCCAGACCGCAGCACATGTTTTTTTATCAACCATTGCCGGATCGAAATATTCTTTGCAACAAAAACTACAACAACAGCAACAACAAAGAAATAGACCGAAGTCATGATATGTATGTCATGATACACAACTCATGCGTCCTTTTTTCACCAATGTTTACAGTATTGCATAGGTCTACTTGTGTGTTTTTATTTGATTTTCTGCTTTGATGTGGCTGCCATATTGGCGTACCGGTATTAAAACGTAACAGAGTGGCTGAATTGACACTGAATACAGCAATGACAACAAGAGGCTTAGCTATCTCAGAGGGATCGCGCTATGCTCTAAGTCAGTTGGAACCTTGTCAACTGATGGACAATTCTACGAAAAATCGCACCTAAAAAGGCTCCGCTTCCAATAAATGAATGACGATTAAGATCACTTCTAGTAGTCTGTAGTAACAAAGCCTCTATCCTGCACCGTTTCCAAGATATTATCACTCTTACATTGCATACTACTACTACTACTACTACTACTACTGATCCTTATTATCCACACATGACGATAGGCAAGGTGTGGATATATCGTTTACCGTTTTTGTTTGTTTGTTCGTTTTTTGTGTGTTTGTACGGTTACGAATTTCTCCGCCGAGGACAAAGCTAGCGGCGTCAAATTTTGCACGATGGTTCTTCGGCGTCCTGGGCAGAAAATCTCCAATTTTGGAGAACTTTGCTCCATAGAAGCCCAAAATCGGACGAATCGAAATGACCAAGGTCACTCAAGGTCACTAATATTGGTGCCATTCGATAGATCACATGATTTCCAATCAGTGGCGTAGCTAGGCTATAAGAAATGGGGGATGTTACAGCCAACTCTGCTGAGGCCTAACCAACATATGCATATAATTACAGGGAGGTCCTGGGGTTCAGACACCCCCAATTAAAATGTTTTGCTATGTAAACATCACTTATTACGACACAGCGAAATTCATCTATCTTTGGCAGTAGCCCACGCACCGCTAAGCAGTCCATAGTCGACTCTTCTACGACACACTTTATTTCAGTCGGTGCAAGGGTGGGGCATAATTATTGGTTTTAATTGTCATTGTGCGTTTATTATTGTAGATTTAAGATGAGAATTTAAATTGATAGCTTGTTTTGTAGAGTTGTATATACTGTGAGCTATATTAGGCTTACTAATTTGTATCTAGGGCTATGTTTGATATTATTATTTTTTATAGGCGGGAAAGAAGTTTATAGCGTGGATATTGGTACATAGTTGTTAGTGTAGCATGTAGCTTTATTGAGTGTTGTTGATTGTGTGCGTGCAGTCTTATTATTGCGGGAAGCTTTATAATGAGTCAGCTTTAGCTATTAAAATTTGGGTGGATTCGCTCGAGGAGTTCCGAAGTTATGGGGTTTTAAACTTACGGTGTGATTTTCCCCAAATTTTCAGCGCTGCCTAGCGGCGAAACTATACGTCGAATGAAAACACGTCTTGGAGCCGGAAGATGCTAGAATGATACAAGGCTCTATCATCATTCCAAGTTTGCTGGAGCTCGGACCTCGCATGCCGCGTGGGGGGAGGGTGAAAGTTCGATGAAAGTTATTTAAAAGTACATCGATACTGTTGTTTGTGTTTTAAACGGTAGTGGAAACAAAAATGTGGACCAATAAACAGCGATTTGCGGACAACAAGTACCCCGAAGAAAACCGGGAAATGCTCACGCCCCTGCGGTATCCGTTTCGTCTTGAGGTTTTGACAGAAGCAACAACGCCGCGAGACAAAAGACATACTTAGATGATAAGAAAGTGGTGCGTAGACCGAAAAGCGGGCAGTAATCGAGTGAAAATGGTACATTAGCTAAGCCCGACTCGATTATAGGCTCGTCGATCTAATGAATTAAACATGATGCCCCACACGAAACAACTGAGTAGCTCAGGGATGCTCATCGACGTCTTGGCAATAAATGACTTGCCGACGAAACCGAGTTCTTAATCACGCGCAAACTTACATAAAAACACAATCTGTCTTCGGTCGCCGACATCGGTGAGTGCTGCCAATATAAATTGCAGGACACGACCTGTATTTGTCTGACCCAGACAAACAGTCTATCGTAGTATATATGCTACGACAGACTGAAATACACGGATATTATATAGTCAGCTGCGTTTGTATAGTATGGAACTGTTAAATTTTTAAGAGAATTGCCGTAAGAATATGTCATACTAAAAACTATTGTTAGACCAATGTTGTATAACAAACCTCAAAACAGCAAAAACGAGAGAAAAAATAAAAATAGTTTTAATTTTTGATAGTATTCGTCATTCTTCGATAATACACGAGATGGATCTCAATTATATTTCAAGGTAAGCATCATTCGGTATGGGGAAGCGCATGATAATAACCTATATGCTAGTGCTAGAAAGGAAATGAAACCGGTTGCAAAAACAAATGATAATATATGATATATCAGAAACTTGTACCTTCAGGCATGAACAGCGAGTGAAGGAGCTAATGAAGGAGCTAACGGTTTCTAGTACACAACAGTGAAACACTCAAATGGATCCTATCTATCAAAATCTTTGTCCAGTCTTCATAAATATGAAAAAAATGCCTCAGACAAAATGTTAAAATCCAAGGTTACTGTACAACGAAAGACAAGAACATTCCACAGAATCAGAAATTAACTTCCGAATTTTCCATTACATAATGTCGTGTTATAGGCCACATATTTTTGAATACCAGCATTGTTATATGCTACGACAGTAATAAACTTACTTACTTTTCGAATTTCATTTACGCCAGCTGCTCACTTACAGATCGATTTTTGAGAAATTGCGATTAATGATTTTTCATCGGAAATATGCACCGGGAAATTTTAAAACTAGGCAATCTGATGAAAGAAGAGATCAGATGACCCCGCTACCATGGTAACCATGACATCAGCGTCAGCAGCAGTTGCGATGGCTGGCCGGTAACTGGTGATGGTGACGACTACAGCACGGCGTTGAACAGATGCTGCGCACTGCGGCGCCACCCATTCAGCTGGCGTCATAGTTCGGTGTCAGGAAAAATAACATATTTCCGAAAAATTATGAACAATCAAAGCGGTAACGTCATTAACAAAAGCGAGTCACAACGCGCACTAGCTCGCTCAAAATGCGCCAAAATGCCGAGTTAAAAGGATTTTTTATCGGGAAAATGCATGCTCACCCCCGACTGGGGAGGGGGCACTGCTCCCCATATCCCACTCCATATTGTCAATTCCACAAAATGACCTTTAACGTAGACGCTTGACAAGCCGGATCATCTTGTTCCTGTCTATAGGTTAAGTTCGTAGATCAAGGTCATAGGTCAGAGTTCAAAGTCACCGGAGGAAATGCTCCTTTTTTCGGCTAAAAGTGAAAAAGACATTCGAAAAAAACAGGGCGCACTGCGTGCTAGGAAGACACGGTCGGCTAAACGCAGACCTAAATTTGAAGCAAAATAAGTAACTACTAACAGGACTTATGCCTGTACTGTTTCTTCTAAGCTAATCGGTTTTTGTTTCAGTTTTTCCATATTTTTGTTTCTGTGCCATGCGCTAGACTAAGCTGGTTATTTTGTCACCTTTGAGCGCACGTAAATATATCGTATCGAATCGTATCGTATCGTATCGTCATTTTCTGTGTTTATCGACTTATTTGTGATAAAGTGGTCGACGCGACCTTGATAGAAGACTTTTTAGTAAACAGAAGAGGCGGGAAATCAACTTGAGCAGCAACATTGGCGATACACAGAACGTATGTTTGCAACTGCTTCGCAGCAAACAACGACTTCATTGATTCGTTCAGTGTAAATGAAATACACGTATCAGTTTAGGTTCAAGTTAGGACCTACAGTGCCTTAAACTGTTTACTATTTAATATTTGTTAATTTAAAAGTCAGCAAGATTATGACGGGATGTGGAAAGCAATCTTGACGTCACGCCCACATCTGACAACAGACTAAATGCTTAGATCTACAATAAATGTCGACATTAATATACTGTTCTCGATGTATCTGTGAATGCGAGTCTGTGACCGTAGTGTAACCGTTTCATCATTTCAAGGTGCAATACTAGATGGAAAGTACTCTGAGAGAGTACAAATCCCCTCGAAAGCAATCGCCGAGTTTTTTGACCGTTACGTTACGTTACCGTTCGCGGATATGATTCAGCGTGCAAGTGTAAAATGTAAACAACCGCCGGTTTACGGAGTGTTTTTGTACTGTTACTTCCACATCCCTCTACCGATCGTAACTAAACACGAACTTGATCTTCCCCTTCCCCCTACGAACATTCCCGTAAAATTTGGTACAAATCCGTCCACAATCTTTTTAGTTATCGTGGTCACAGACAGACACACAGACACACATACAAACCAACGCCGGTAAAAATATATTCCCTCGCTTTTGCGGGATAATAAGTATCCTAATGTATCTATACTGCTGCCGCGGATAACTTGTTAAATGAATTTGAAGGCAAGCAAATTAACCGACTGCGTGACGATCGATGCGTCTGGTTGCATTACATTCCGAACTTAAGCACTGTCTATATTCGTCTCGCATCTTAATACGATACGATATGATACGGTCGATTAACGTGCGCACAAAAGCTAACAAGATGGACAGCTTAACCTAGCGCACGGCTCAGAAACGCAAAAATAAAAACAAAAACTGAGCAGCTCAGAAGAAACGGGCCAGGGAATAGTTTCTTTAACCGTTCGCTCCATGTCCGGACAATGCATTGCACTTCCGTGAGCGTTAAATGAGTGGGCTTATACGGATCTGTCTCGGCGGTCCAAATTGGCGGATTGACTTCGTGACGATAGGCCGGCAGAGCGACAGAATTACGGCCGATGTCACGGCCTCTGAACAAATTTACAAGTTCGCCAGTCGGCGACGCCGGCAGGCCACTTTGACAGATCTGGGTCTGGCGGTGTTAGGTCAGAGGTCCGAACGGACGGAAGCACCGGAGAGACCACCATGTCGGGAAGATTTACGGTGCAACATTACAAATTAATGCACACGACAATTGATCACGTGTACATACACACGTATAAGCAGGCATAGAGGAAGGACGGGAACCAAGCGGTTGCGATACAGACAAACAGAAATAGCCTAGAGAGAAACATGGTTACGGACACTTGCGTATGCGGGATTCAACAAAGAGGAATTCCAGATATGCCAATAAATATGACAGACTGTGTACAATCAGTGATGTATTCTTTTATCGTTGTCTAGATCTAATTGTGTATATTGTTCTTATCATTGTATTGTATTTATCTATTCAGCTGCAAAGCTGCCAGTCTGTTTGAATAAACTTACTTACTTACTTACTTACTTACTTTCTAGCGAGTCCATAAATCAGTGACATGTCGGAACCTACAATCACGCACGGCCTAAAATAGCTAAAATAATCCCAGATTGAGAAACTAATCGAGCGAGCGTAAAGAACTAGAAATTTTTTGACATTATATGCAGAATTTTATTATTTACTGACTATAAATGAAGCACTTTGCAGCATTTTCTGCTGATTTTCATAATAATAATTATTTTTCTGCCTGATTTTTTCCCATTTTGTGACTTTCAACGGCCTACTGGTATCGCCCTGAATGCATCACTGGTTACAGAATGACGAGTCGGAAAGTAACTCGTTCTGACTGCAGACTCCATTAAACCGAGTCTGTATTCGACATGTGCTTGTGACAGCTGTCGACACTGGGTCATCAATACGGCGCAGCAACAGATCTAATACAACGAGCTGAGGAGCTGCTCTGACAACGCTTTACTATCGACCGGTCTTTTCAGCTCCGTGCACACAAACCGAATACATAGGGTGACACTGACGTACGTAATTATTATCTTTATTCCTATCTATGCCACCAGCTGTCCTGGCCGCCACGATGTAGGACAAGAAAATATAAACTTTTAGCAGCACTTACAGTGGGATCGCCGATCTGCCGCTAGCACTAAGCTGTTCTTAAACCTACCGATTCAGTCTTATCTAAATAACGTGACAAATCTTCACCAGTTAACGTCGCACAGTACGACATCATGCCGTAGAACATGAAGATTGTATCGTGACGTCACTTCACCCTATGTATCCACTGCCCGTGTTCGTGGGTGGCATGGACAGGGTCCGGTTAACACGGCAGGTATCGGGTCGTTTGCTGGCCACGGAGAAAACATGCACGACGTCGTCGAAATGTGACCGATCATGCGTTTTTTCAGTCAGACCGCTCTAGAGCGATCCAAATAAAGTCCTATATAATAGCATCTATTATATAGGACTATTTGAACGATCCCGTCTAACATTAGGCCGTTTTTCTACGCCCGAGCGATTCGTTCCGCATTTTGCTGCGCGAAGCTACGCTAGCGCGGTATATGCTGTCGTCGTGTGTCTGTCCGCCCGTTCGTCTCATACATGTACCTCGTGAAGGATAGGACGAATTTACTAACATAGCGCGTCGCGCGGTCCCTCTGCGGTAGCTGGGGTTTTTCTTTTAACTCCAGACGAGATCAGTCCGACCGCTCTGATTTCGCTCTGATCAAAACGCGCGACGAAACTGGACGGCGTGCCACGCCCATTTGTTTACTGTTTTTTGCGCGGCTTAATGCGGAATGTGAATTCTATGGAAAAGCATGTATACGTGGTGTTTTTGTTAGATTTAGTAATGTCTATAAAATTGTATCTAATGTGATAGCTTTCCGTAATCAGTGTTTATCAAAATCTGCGAAGCAGGTTTGGTATTGAGCGTCACCCGTATACTAAGAGCCGCATTGGCCAAATTCCGTGTGTATGCATGTATGTTTGTGTGTAACTACTCCTCCCAAACCACTAAACCGATTTGCATAAAAATTATACTAGCAAATAGAGCGTCTTACGCTGATTGTTATAGGCTACTTAGATTTAAAATATTTACCACACCATATTTAAAACCCCCAAAAACCCCAAAAAGGGGCGTGAATAGGCATTTTCAAGCTAAACTAGCATAATATTGAAACTCACATATATCGGCCGCGGTTCGAGCGATTTCGATGAAATATGGCACACTGATGCAGTTTTACCTTCTTGACCGTTCCCACCGTTAAAAATTTGAAATTTTTAAAATCCAAGATGGCGCGACCGCCATCTTGAAAAATCGAAAAATCGCCATATCTCGGCCGCGGTTAAAGCGATTTCTACGAAACTTGGCAAACTGATGCACTTATCACAACCTGCCCTGGTATTGATATTGCGTTTGAGGGAGGGTTCGATTAGGCGGGAAAGGCAGGTTTTGGTGTGCTGCGTGCAAGTCAGTTAATCGGAAATGCAGCACGTCTACTTTAGTTAAATTAGTAAATTTGGCATTTACGCACGTGTTGTTCCAGTCTGTTTACAATGATACTGCTGCTAGCAACGTCAATGTAAACAAGCCATAACTAACTGCTTGTGTCGTTTCCAACGCCGGAGCAGATTAATCTCGTCTGATTGATCTCGTCTCAGACTAGAATAATCAACGTCTGGAGAAAAAAGAACGCAGCCAGAGACACCCATGACAGCATGATGACTTACGAAGTGTACTTATCAAATTGTCAACAGAGTAGGCTAACAGAAATTAGTAGGCATATAATATTAGTACAATACGGGGTTGTACTTGGACGACATTAATGTGCATCATTTTGCCTCGTTATCGTTCGACAAACTGAAAGCCGTAAATAGAAAAAAAAACGATGGTAATCAATAACCCGAAGATTAGCACAGCGCACAAAACGTAGAACTATTTTGAGACCAAATGACGGGCAGACGAGTGAATGATGGAAAAGCCGAAGACTGCTGCATGCGGTGGTTAATCTGAGCTGATTCGATCACGGCACCACATGGTCTCGCTCGTGTGAATGGCTGCGTCGATATCTCGCACGTCTTCCATTGCAGAGCCATCAACAACGCAACGCAACGCAACGCAACGCAAACTAAACCAGTATCGCCGCACTGACGAGTGTTGATTCTCCACCTCATTGCTACAGACAGACGCAGCGAATCTAAATTTGCTAAGAGCAGGAAAATCATTTTTCTGCGATTGTGAAACACTGTGGTTGTTACGGTATGTGTTAAAGTGAGACTATAGCACTTCGCTAGTCAGCTTTGCAGTTTGTCACCGCAAACCAGAAAAAAATTCCTACGCCTCTCAGCGTAGACATGGCTGCCTTAAGCTCCGTCCACACCAGCGACAATGTCGCCAAAAACGGCGACATTGTCGCTAAAAACCGCGACAATGTCGCCGAAACCGGCAACATTGTGTTTTTGGCAACAATGTTGCCGGATTGTTGCCGGTTTCGGCGACATTGTCGCTGGTGTGGACGGGACTTTAGCCACTACATACTTGAAGCAAGGTGTGACCTTGACCTTTGACATCTGACCTCCAGCATCTAACTAGGTCATCAGCAGAGGCTAATGAATATTCCCTGTCAGTTTTATCGAAATTGTTCGAACCGTTCAATAGAGATCGTGGTAATAATATCTGATCAGACGAATGGACGAGCGGATGAACGTTCCAATGGGACAGCCTAAAAGCATGATGTCTTCGCCGGCACTGTCGGGTGGCGAAGACAAAAAAAGTTCAAGCAGTCATTATTTTCATTTTAATTTAATTCAGCGTCGTCGTGAATGTCTGAATCGTACTGTCTGCTTACGGTTCTGCGGTGACGTACGGATGCTGAATGCTGACAAATTTTCATGAATTCAAAAAAATCCCAGAATATCACACAATTTTACACGTTTTAAGACAAACCGCCTTTCACGAATCATTGATCTATGCCGACCATAGAACTAAAATACAGTTACGCCTATCGATGATACTAGAAAGCCATGGCACCGGTGATTTTAGCGCGTCAGCTCGTAACGTGCATTCATAGCCAAAAAAGGAAATTTTAGGCTGTTATCGTAAACTTTAACATATGACCTCGACCTTCTAACTTGACCTAGATAGTAAATCGGCAAGCCAAACGTCTAGGTTGATTGCGTGGTACAGTGGTTAGAACGTTGGTCTTTGACCGGCGAACTTTCCCTGTCCCACGCTCGACCTGCAGCTGACGGGTGACCACTTATGTGGGTAAGACGTCCGCTTCAGGTCAGTCAAATAGGCCAACTCAGCCTTTCATCCTTTCGGGGTCGATAAATTGTGCATTGAGCTACTTTGTCGGACGTGTACCGGTCGCGCCATGTTCACGAGGTTAAGCCGGTGCAGTTTATTAGCCACTGTGCGCCGTATGTGGCAGCAGTTTAGCAGTGCTTAACCCTTCTGTATATAGTTTCTGTTGTATCCCTGCGTGGCGTATGTTGGTGTTGATTGTGCAGTTTGTCATCAATCAAATAAACGAAGATTATTATTATTATTATTATTATTATTAGGTCGGGGCTCATTTAGTTCAGAAGTTATTGTCCAGACACACTGTGCTGATTGCTATACCCGGACCAGTAACGTGGTTACAATAAAAGGTTTAGGGTACGAGAAGTATACGATCTGACTGCCTGCGTAAACCAGGCGGCATGGCGTAGTGGTAACGCGTTGGTCTTGATCAACGAGGTTAACCTACGCTGAGCCCGGTTAGTACTGGGATGGCTGACCGTGTCCGCTTTCGACTCCCTTCATTACGTAACCAACCACCCGGGTCGGCGCAGCCTTCTACCCTCCGTGGGACGGTAAAATGAGTATCAGCCAAAGGGCGGTGATGTTGTGCGGCTGGGAGTAAAGGCAGGCATGGTGCAGTTTGCAGGTAAAACTGTGTGATCCATGTCTCAAGCGCATTAGAGGTAGTTACGACGACGCGCTACACAAATCAACGTATATCCTACTTTACATACTACTTTACACCCATGGTGTCACGCTCTTTGCGGCACACAAAACTGGCCGCGTGTCTCACTTCTTCTTCTGGAGGCGTTCGATGCCAGCCGTCTCCATCTGCGGGCATCGCTTCACTTCAAATTGACTCCATAGATCAGTCACGACCAATCTCATGCGCCGTTTCTTAGCCGTCCACGGCGAACATGCCACTAATGCACCGCATCACGAACTGAAGTGGGACGCCGATCGCTTCTGTAACGCAGGCTTACACGACGGACAAACCAGCACTCATAATTCAATGCGCAGTTTGTCTCTATTCAGCGCTCCGAATACAGAGGTATTTTGTGTCATTGTAATACAAATGCAATAAGTAGGTACCTGGCCATTCCCAGGTTGTGGTCCTTGTATGTTTATCCATATATTTTTCTTGTGTACGTATCTGTTTGCCGTGTTTTTCTTTCCCTATAGTTCTACCGTGTGAAATTCGGTGAATAAAGATTACTACTATTAACACTCACTTTTAAACGTAAGACGACCCTGGTGTCGATAGGCTCAGCAATAGGCTACTGCGATATTTGTCGTTTCGCGATTATCAAAATAACGAAAAGATATTGACTAACAGCATAGTGTCATTAACATCTGCGCCTTACTATTCAATAACACAAGTCCGTTATTTTTTACCATAAATAATCGATTATTCTTTAAAAAAATTCTAATCGATTAAAAATTTTAGTTTGATTAACATTAACGTGTCTTATTATTTACTTTTTTCATTCCGTCTGAAGTGTTTGAAGGTAACCAGTTTGTATTCCGGTGATAGATAACACAGTCGCTGAAAACTGAGCCAAGAATTAAAGTGGAAAATAATACGTTTTCTTGCAGAATGCACACCTGCAAAAATGGCCAGTCGTAAAAGAGAAGCATAC
>Ga0209780_1003601_pt1 | contig 11640 bp, 6 predicted proteins | sample WorMetexBAHAMAS2_FD_187384 | JGI IMG/M metagenome (GOLD analysis project Ga0209780, IMG submission 187384) | Marine gutless worms symbiont microbial communities from Max Planck institute for Marine Microbiology, Germany - Inanidrilus exumae... | ecosystem: Host-associated > Annelida > Digestive... | reverse complement strand
GTTGAGGGGTGTTGATTCTGTGGGGGGTCGAAAATTGCCCTTTCCCATTGACAAAGCCAGTGGCCGTTAACACAGGGCTGGCGCTACCGCGCAGCCTGTGATGAAGTCTTTTCCGAGCCTCATGGGCCCATCGGGTGGTGCTGATCTCCATTTCTGTAGCCTTCAGCCAGACACCAGCTGAGAGACCATGGATATGGGGCTCGTGCATTGCATGTTGTGCCCGCTTATGTCCCAGCTTCTACCATATCAAGTTATACTGCTTGTTGACAGAGGTACATGGGTGTGAACAACTTACCTGAGGTTGTTACCCGACAACGTAGTGGCCGGGAATTGAACTCGCCACCACCGGCCATCTAGTTGCGAGTCCAATGCCATAACCACCAGACTACCATCCAATATTCTATAAACAGACATTATGGTTTTGAGTGTGTATTATATGCTTTGTTATGTAGCAGTAGTTGAACAAGGCGTCACCCTAATGGGACGTAACACTACTGGCCCTACGCCGCGTGCTGCTTCCTGGTGAGTTACGTTGCATATGCACCAGTGTTACAGACGACGACAGACGTCAGCGACCGTTACTAGTCTGACCCACGGACACTGTGTGTAGGTGGACCAGTAATAATGATGAATATTTTGCCCAGGTGCAAATGTAAGGTGACGGCACGCAAAGCTTTCACAATTCACCATGCACCGAACGTGCTGACCATTCAGCTGAAACGGTATTGAACAAATATCATTTTATTTCTGTTTTATTGTCAATGTATGTTTTCAGTGCCTGGTTTTTAATGCTAACATTTTATAATATTTGATCGATTTTGTGTGTGATAATTTCACATGGATGCCAATGCCCACATTTATTGTTATTGCTTTTCATTGATGTGAATGCATTATTTTGATTGCAAAGAGTAACTGGATATCTGCTCTAGACTTTTTTGATTTTTGAAACGTAGCTTTTTATCCAGTGGCTCATAAATCTAATTGTGTATTTGATGCCGTCATTTTTTTTCACAAACACTCACCATTTTGATGACAATTTTGCTTGTAGACCTGTGTCACAAACAACCCTGGTAAGTTGTGTGAGTGTGTACAGGTACAATTAGTCAGTGTTTGGCTCCAGGTATTTTAGTTTGATTGTTTTTTTTGGCTGCTTTTAGTTATTCTGTTGGCTTAACTGCTTCAGGCCTAGTAGAAGAAATGTTTTGATTGCCATATGATGCGATGCGGAATATTTAGCGTGCGCTGAGCCAATGCGTCGCACGGCTGTGTCCGCGGCAGCGGAGACTCTTGTATCATGCAGTATTAAGCCTAAAAACCGTCATTCATATCTCGACGATATTAAACAGAATAAAGCCCCATGAAGATTCGGATAGTGGGGTTAAATATTGGCGGATTTTTCTAATTTTAATGTATTAGGATGCATTCCCATTGTTCTTAGGTGTTTGTGGTTGTCGTCTTCACCACAGTGGCTGCGTATTTTTACATCAGGTATGGGGTCCATGGCAGCAAGGTTACGAGACACATCGGTTTCTCGGAACGACTTGATCTGCGGCCGTACATGTCCGCAGCCAAGTTTTCGCCGGTGTGGTATCGTTTATACGCCGTGCTCGTCCACAATGGCTACACGACCAACTCGGGCCACTATTACTGCTATGTTCGGGCCCCTGGTGGAACATGGCACTGCATGAACGATTCATCGGTATGTGGCACTGTATTTAACCATAAGGTACTACTAATTTATGTCTATTTTTGTTTGTAGTAGGTCTATTTATTTGGTGTTTTAAAGCTGCTGGTGCACTTTATCTTTGTTTTTAAACTGGTCGCAGATGTTTGTTGTTGCTAGATTGCATATTTTATGTTTATCTGCATGTCTGGTGGTGCAGCGGGTAGAGCATTGGAGTTGCAATCAACAGGTCGTGGGTTCAAATCTTACTCGGGGCAAAGCTGTGTAACAACGTTGGGCAAGTTGTTCACACCTAGGTGCCTCTGTCACCAAGCAGCATAACTTGGTATCGGCCAAGGGGTGGTGATGCTGTGCAGCTTGGAAGGTAACTGCAGTCTTGGCGGAAAGTAATGGCACCCTACCGCCGGGTGGATGACTTATAGTCACTTGCGGGCTGAATGCCTGTACACCGGGATCAGCTCCAGGCCCAACGCTCGGTAACGAGTATGGGAAGCATTTACATCCAAAGTGTGTTAAGTGCAATATTAAATTCCGCTGATATAACTTTGTGGCATTATTTGTATAAGATCACATTCTATCTCATAAATGTTTTCGCCTGTTAGAACAATGTGGTGTGTACTGCCATATATGAGTTCTTTTTTAAATTTATTCAAGTTCTATATGTATGTCCTTACTTTCTTTACTTACAATTAGAACTTTGTTAGATTTTGTCTAATTGAGAATTAATTAATTATTGTGGAATATGTTTTGCCAGTTTAGTTACTCACTGTTGCTTTTTACTGTGCAATGCTATGCGAGCTCTTTCTTGGTGAGCCTGTGATGTCATATTGCCCCCTTAAGTTCTGCGAGGTATTGAAGTAATATGCTATCAGCAGTGTAATAATTAGTTCAGTAGCTTGTGATGTTCACTGTGCCGTCTGTGATTTATCAGGTTCATCCGACCAGTGTTCAACGAGTCCTTCAGGCTGAGGCTTACATTCTCTTCTACATTCGAAGTCAGCTGACATCAACAAAATCTTCTTCCAGTTTGCAGGTTAACTATGCATGATTTTATTCTGTCTCAGAAATGCTCAATTAGGCATGATGCAACAAGAGCAACAACCGTTTGACTAAGGTGACCATAATTTGGGCACCACAATCTGGGATGAGCACCGAAGGCACGATTTGTAGGATGCGAGTGCCACAGGCGCGAGCCGTTGGGAGTTCAACTTGAGGGTCTGGGGGAGCGTCGTGAGCTCCCCCAGTGGTGGGACAGGTCCACATGCCCTTGCTGGTGGCAACTTGTACGTTTTGATTAGAACAAGACACTAGAAGAGTTCTCCATACCTTACAAGAGGACATAGTAATTAAGGTATATCGACGCTTATACCTGTGTCTGGTTTTATCTGTGTAGAAGAATTGTGGCTGACTTTTTAGTGGCCATGGCAGGATGGCATTTCTGTACAAAGAGTATGCAACAACATGAGACTCGTTACATGGTCTCGTCATTTCAGGACCACCAGAGTGAACTTTGTCATGGTTGTTGAAGAAATCCGTCATTTGTTGTAACCGCTGTCGGCCTGGTTACCATAATATACTAAGTTTCTCTATTTACTGTGAACCACTGTATCTTCTTTATTTAGAAATCACCAACATTATTCTAACGACCGTTTTCTGTCAGCTGGTTTTCCTTCTACAGTTACTTGAAAATGAAAGCTTTGGGGGATAAGTGGCATAGGTTTTCTATGGGCCTATCACCCAACCAACAGTGTCAATACACTGATGTCAACGAGGAAGAAAACATCCGGTGGCCTCCTCCTATCTTTATCCACCAATGGTCTTCTGATGGAAGGATGTGGATGTTACTCTTTATTAAGACACTGAGTTCTGAAATTATTATGGACTTTTATGGCTGCCAAAGCTGTAATCTGTTTTTTATTTCGTCAGCATAGATGAAAGACCAGTCGTGGGATCTCAACCAAACTTGGCCAGTAGGTCAGACGTGGTGTCGAATTACAAATGCCCCCCCCCCAAATTTTGGGGCCCTGTCTCTAAATTTGGGGTGCAAAAAAACGTTAAATTTTGGGCCACTTTTTTGCAACTTTCGCACTCCACCGCATATCTCCGGAACGAAACATCGCGTCAACAAACCAAAATGCTAGTGTCAATCTGCAATGTGTCCCCTTAAACTTGACCTAGTTTTCGTGACCTTTGACCCAGAAACGGCTGACATCCGTTCCGTCATTGTGACCCACCCTTCGGTGGCCATTACATTGCAACCGTCAAAGTTGCGTCTAGTTTATTCATGTTGCATAAATGGTGGCACAAATGGCCTTCCAGTATCGATTTACTGACAATTTTAGTGTCACGAGTGATTTGTGGGCTGCAGAGTTTGATGAGAATCTAGCTTTACACAGCGTGTGTCGTTTGTTGACTGCATAGTCAGTAACAGTTGTTGTTGAACTAATGTTTCAGGCGTCGCAGCAGAAGTCCACTGCGTCAGCCGGCACATTTTCTGGTAACATTCTCAAAACATGTACACACTGACACTGAATAGTTAATCCCAGAACAGAAAAGATAAAGGTATAGAACGCCATACCCATTAAAGAAGTGTAGCCAGTGTGTTCATTTTCTTAGGACATTTGGCCCATAGAAGGTGCTGAGTGTTTTAATAAACCTACTACTACTACTAAGAGACAGTTGAAATTATAAGCCACGTGTGCTTTTTCTGATTCTGAAGGCCTAGTAATAAGCACTATAAATAAACTATTATATCTTTATTACCACGTTAATTGTTTATCTCTGTAGTTGAAGATGACATCTGTACATGTCTCTTGCTACTTTAAATGCTGTCTACGTTACTGTTGTTGGTAACTAATGGTTCTCAGTCACTTAAACAATGAGAATCGAAGCATTGTTGGTTTTTGTATGCCACGTCTTCACTATTGCCTTTTATGTGCTGTATTTAGGTGCTACAAAGGCCACTGCTGTGAACGGAATTACGACTGAAATGGTCAGAGAGAAGCCGAGTGGTCAAGCGGAGTCAAAGGTCAAGTCTTTTGGTCATCTCAACGGCTTAGCTGTTCGTCCTCAGCTGCAACCAAACATGCCGGCAATGACTTCTGAATGTGGCAGTCGAGAAAACATTGCCATTGTTCGTCGGAAGTCTGACTCCGCCGTGCTGTCAATGAAGTCTGGTGTTCAGTCGTTGTCTGTAGATACTGCTGTGTGTCGTACAACGGTGAATGGTCAACTACCACAGTCTTCGTTAGTGTTGAAGTCAAGAACTCTAAGTGGCTATGAAGTGCCTTCTACACCTACAGCACACAATACGTCTGGCAGCATAAAGAGACTGGAATTGAACAATAGAGATTGTTTTTTGAAGAAAAATGAAGTTGCGACTGGGGAATTGTATCGCAACAAGAATGGTGTGTCTGACAGTTTCGTGGAGAAAGCCGTTTCAGGACAGAAAATGCGTGTACAATCCGAGCATGAGAGTGCATTAATGACCACATCAGATGTCGAACATTGTCTGTCAAAGTGGAACTGCTCTGTAAATCTTCATAAAAAGGACCAAGTTCAAACATTCGGCAATAATAGCACGATCGATGATGAAGCAACTGTCGCGGGAAGTACCTCGCATCACAAGTTTGTCGGTGGTTCGGAGAAAGCACGAAAATGCAACAAGAAATTGCCGGGGACTAAGCCGACATTGTTTCCTTCGACAACTACTTGGCACGTGACGCCGTATTCCAGTGATGGTGTTCTGACGGATGCAAGTGACCTAGTCCATGCGACAACTCGGTGGCATGTTGCGGACGTTACCGGCAAGTGTGATGTCCTTGTTGCCGAAACCAGTGACCATACACCTCAGTATGATACATCTGCTGCTAGTAAGGAAGCGGTGTATGGTGGTCTGGACCACACGCCGAGACACAAGTCTGTGGTACATGATAAGACTGGAGACAGCCGCTCTACTTCAGTTCGACGGACTGTAAACTGTATGTATCACCAATGTGTATCACTGTTATTCACTTATAATTTTTGTCACTTGACTTTTGATTCTTTGGCGTGGTATCTGTTCACCCTTTTCTCAGTCATACGGCATAATGTGTTGAGCAGTCGAGACCATCATGTTTAGAGATCGTTATTGGGAGCAATGAATGGACGGAATGTCAAAGAAAAGTGGTGTGATTTGGCCGGGGATTTGGTTATTTCACATAATCTCTGTGAATTATCTAATAGCTTATTTACCCTAATTTTATAATTACGCCAGTCATTTGCCAACAAATAAGCCTTTTTGCACATAGCATGTTTTAAATCTATTAATTTAAAAAATTTAAATATCATTCATTTACGAATTATTATGGAAGCTTGTATTAAATGGAAACTCATTTGCTATTAAAATGCTGTCTCAGTTTGGTGTTGAGTAATTTAGTGTCCATTTGTTTGTTTGTATATATGTTTGTTGTCTGTTCTTTTTATGAGTTTAATGTCGTTAATGTAATGTTATTATGTTTACTTGTTCACAGAGATTGCGCTGGTCAACCGTGTTTTTTTTAATAGAGATCACTAGTACTGCTACTAAATCATGTGATAAACTGTGACTGTCAGGCTGTGTTCAGCAGTGGGACGAGGTCTTGCCAAACGGCTATAAAACGTCAGGTTTGAAGTTGCTCGAGTCACAACCATCTAAACGTTTGACGTGGGATGGCACGTTCTCTAAACAGCGGTGCAGTGTAGCAAAGGAATTGGAGACCGGTGCCGTGGGTTACGGTGCTACTGGTAAGTTGTTGGCTACAATTTGTCATGTATTGCATTCACATGCTGCTGGAGGATTGTTTTATAGTAAAAAATTAGGGAAGCTGATGTGCCAGTTTTATATTGAGAGTAACCCAAGCATGATTATTTCAGATGCTGATGCTGTTGATTGAAACGGCTTTTGATACATGCTTTACGGGGGAAAAGCAGATATTTGCTCAGATAATATGTCTGTGGTTTTACTAACTGCATAAGTATTCTGCGGTTTGTTGTGTTATTTGAGATCCCTGTTCTGACAGAACATAGTTATTTGCAATGTATCAACCTTCATCACTGTTATTGTCACATGTTTTGCTGCCTGTAAGCATAATCACTAATCACAACAACGCTGCCAGCTTTTGTTTGACACTCTACATGCACCTGAGCTGCTGAGAAAGTTACCAGTCATGATGTGTGTGATTTAAGCAAATGATTGTGTTATATTTTCAGTAACATCATGGGACGGTGGTGAATCACTGCTTGATAAGGCACATGCCACTGATAAGGCTAGAGAACTGAAACGCCGCTTGTCAGAAATGGATGATGAGGAGTTAGACAAAGGACGGGTAAGTGGATACGTCCATTATAGGGAGTAATAATCTTTTTTGAATGTAGTATAAAACAAGAAACTTAGCCATTGCAAACAGAACAGTGGCAATCGTCAGACACGGCTCACATATGAGAACTTGCGTCTGAAGAGGTTTGCCAGACGTGAAACAACCTATAACAATATCGCGCTGTGCATAGCAGTTCTGTTCTAATGCGCGATAAAAACTTGATGATACAGTTAGGCATTTGGACGTTGTGCGTTGTTGTGACAGATTAACAAGTATCACGTCCTGTGATAATGACTGTTATTACTATGTCCGCTCGTTTAGAACTGCTATATTTTGTTATGCCACCCAACACTGCTGATGAAGACATTTCCCATTGTCTCGTTCGTCCGTCCGTTCATTCGTTTGTCTGGTCAAGTATTGTTACCACGATATCTCGTGAACGGCTTGAACAATTTGTTGAAATTCACAGACAATATTCACTAGACCCTACTGATGACCTGATAAGAATCTGGAGTTAAAAGTTTAAGGTCACAGAAGGCTTACGTCTGTAGTGGCGAAGGCAACCACATCGATGCTGGGGCGTTGAAGTATATCTTCTAGTTGGAAATATATTTCCATTGTTTTTGTAACGAAGTGTCGCCCTAATGGGACGAAGCTCTACTGGTCCACCGTAGAGTGTTACAGACGACGACAGACGCCAGAGAGCATCACTAGTCTGGACCCCCTACACTATGTGTAGGCGGGCCAGTAATAAGATGCACGAAAGGATTTTGTTTAATTTAGTAGCTACTGCAGTTTTAGCAGTCAGCGTGATGCTATTGACAGGCGAAGAAGGTGAAGAAACGTCGAACTTCAGATGCTGAGTCTAATTCACACGTCAGAAATCGTTTTCAGCAGTTTCAGAACTTCAAGAATATGGAGAAAGAAGCTGTGAGTTTGCCGTAATTTTTATATCTGCCTGCCCTTCGTGGAAATTTTTACTAACTGAATTGGCTGGGAAGATAAAGCAGTCGGAAGCGTCCTTCCATTTGTTTTCACTCTGTCTTTTGAACCAAGTGTGAAAATTAACATCATAGGTCAGACGTTAGAGATTGCATGCTGTTGTCCAACAGGCCAATACTTGTACGGTTTTATATGCAGTGCTTCGTAAAATTGTGAGGGATTTTTACCCATGGCCTGACCACATGAAAGCATCTTCAAACGACCAGGATTGCCGCATAACATTTTAGCCTTTATGGTTCAGGTTGTTGTCTGTAATCAGACAGATAAGTTGAAATTCAATAATGTATGAATATAATCTGGACTGGCTATGTTAAGTATTTTTATAATTTTGTCGAAATCAATGGTTAGTTAATCATCAGTCTGATTTCTGGGAAGTTACTGCTTCTTTGGTTTTTGGTTGTTCCAGTCTCAGTTAACTGTTAAAAATTTCCGTTTCCATCTCACATTAATGACAGTGATATGTTAACGTGGAAACATTAATGCATGGCATGCTAATTTCGACTCGGAACAATCTACAAATTTATTTTTTTTGTAGTTGAACTTTGTGTGAACTATTTACAGCAACACATTGGCTCAGTTTATCATATTGCTGTCAGTTTGTCAACGCCGTTGATTGGGCTTCCACGAGGTGTTTTTAGGAAACGTGGCAAGTGACGTGTTTAAATGACATGACATGTCCGCATTACAACTGTTGTTAACCGAAACCGTTTCTGTGTTGCTGTAGAAACAGACGGGAATACTCAGCTGGAAGAGTCAACAGTCCGTATAGGAGTTCTGATGTTTGATCGACATTTCCTACAGTGTCAACAATGCAGCTTATCAGTACTTATTCCAAGACTGAGCTCTTTTATTCAGAGTTGCAGCATGGACTCCAGCAGACCCACAATTATTTGGGGACTAATGGGAAGGGTGTCTGGCCTATAAACCATCGCTGCAGTTGACCTCACACGTTCCATTTCAGGGATCAAGCCCAGTCTGGAGTTTAATTCTGGTCAATTCTTTTGATCTGTTTTCCAGATAACTGTGTGTAACTGTCGCTGTTGCTTATGAATATCCACAGCACCGTTTGCCTTAAGTTGTACAAGACTGGTTCCGAGTACTAATATATCGTCGTACAATTTCATCGTTCTTGTATAGTATGCATTATGTTGTTCTCGGTGAAATGTGAATGGTAAAGTAAAGAGTAGAAGAGAAGAGGAATGTAGAGTGAGTGTTCATTTTAGTCCACTGAGCCATAGCTGAATCTCCCACAGAGTTTGTGATCGTGGCACACGAACCTGATTTTTATATTGCTGTTGTGTAACAGTTAGTTATATAAAAATGTGGCATAAAGGATAAAAACTGGCCAGTTTACAACTAAGCGTAATGGCGACAGTCATAGCTCTGAAACAGGAAATGTCATTTTGGTATGACTCTACCTATGACGTTAAGCACACCCTTACCAGCAAAGTCATGTGGCATATTGGTGGATGAGTGAGTTTCAGCACTCCACTGCTATTGCTGAAATGGCCATTTATTTCGTGTTATGGCTGCATTTGCTTTAACTTCAATTTTACACATGACTGCTTGTAAGGGCGTTCTGTGTGGAGTCCCACTAAGTGATATTTGCCATTTTAGAGCTATGACTCTGTTGCCGTTATACTTGGTTATAAACTGGCCAATTGTTACCATTTATATTTGCTGTTTTATTACTCAGATATGGTCGTTTGTGAGTATTTTTTAATTATGGGCAGTTTTTTATTTTGGCACTATCAGGTATTAAGCAAAATTTCACCATATGTGTGTGAAGATATGATGGTTTTCTTTATTTCAAGATGGCAGCCCTCCATCTTGTTCCACTTTATTGGGAGTAGTTTTTTGAAATACAGTTTTGTTCAAGATGACATCTTGCGTATCTCAGTGAAATTGCTGTGAGATATTTTGTTTTATTCATCTTCAAAATCACATCATTTGGCCTGCTTGACTTTTAATTAAGTTCAAAATTTGGTCTGTTATTGGGTTTCACAGAGGGTGTACGCATTATTTGGCTGTATTTCTTTACAATAGCTAGAATCACTAGAGAGAAATGACGATTTTTAAATTTTTTAACTGAAGGCCATCCGCCATCGTTGATTTGTTTTATTATGCTTGCCTTGGACCACCCACGAAGAATACTTCGTGGTTTTTATCGTTGTGCACAAGCTGGGTGAAATCGGCAGTGTAGTCTCGATAACTGGGTTTCAATGTTTTTCAAGTTTGGCTTGAAAATGCCTATTCTCACCCCCTTTTTGAGGATTTTGCGGTAAAATTGGAGGAAAACGGAAACACCTACAGTTTATCTCTATAGGAATGCAATAACCCGGGATTGGCGTCCTATATACAAGTCAAAACGTGTAAAAAAAATCTATTTCTGTCGTTTGTTGTTGGCAAGTGAGCAAAATTTGAGTCGCAAATTAAAAAAGAAAACTAAAAGCTACTCAAGAGTAACATGTCACTTATATGCCGGGTTATGCTCTCAGTGGGGCGATTGCTTTGAATTTTGGCGTGCGGGGTAATATTGCCTATGTCAAATTTTGTATTAGTCGATTCAGGCGTTTCGAGTTCTGATCCCTGGTTTTGCCATTCTCCAAAGGCTTAGCCGGTTGCCCTAGCGTGATAGGCCACTGAAGAATCAATCATTAGTGGCCAAAGTAGCTGCTGCCACCGCTAGGACCTCTAACAGTGTCACAGTAACACAGTTCGACAACTGTTGCAGTACAAAATCTGGGTAGGAATGCTGGAACAGATAATGTTTCAGCTAACGCCGGAAGGTCGACAGCGAATCGGCCAGAACGATGTCGTCAGGCAGGCTATTCCATAGTTGGGGAGCGGCAAACGAAAAGGCTGGACTGCGGACTGTAGACAGTTAAACTTGAAGTGGTACAACAAGACGGATGGACTCGATGAAAATAACGGTTTTCGTCCTCAGTAGAAGAAAGTCATGGAAGTGAAATTATACGTGAGGCCTGCAGGGTGATTACTAAGGCTGGAGTGTTCATACCATTTCATGACATTCATGAATGCACTGTCACAAGAATGGCTCATTTAATGCACTTTCATCATGAAATAATTGTTGTAAAGAGACACTTTATGTGGTGAAATGTCTTGTTGCTGCCCTGGACATGAGTCTGTCAACATTGTGAGTTAGTTAGTTCGAGTTTAACGTCCCCTTTCAGCAAAAATATGGCTATATCAGAGACAAGTCAACATTGTGAAGTAAACGTGTTATTCCACGTGACTGTAGTTAGGTTGATTCGTAAAGGGGCGTTCACACAGGGCGCCGCGCGGAAAATGACAGCAAAATTCGATTTTCCGCGCGGCACGCAGTGTGAACACGCTCATTGAAATCCAGTATGTTATCACTTCGGAAGCGTCGCGCGGCGCCTTCGCCGCGTCCTGTCTGTACGCACCTTAAGTGTGTTTACTTAATAAAGTCGTATGTTTATGCTGATAACCGGTTTGCACCCGTTGAAAATGTGTTAATTTATGTCTTCATATATATATATATATATAGTTTATTTCGCATAAGGCAGCAGCATAAAAACGATAAAATGATAAAAGAAATTAAGCCTAATAACAATCACACACACACAAACAAAC
>Ga0209780_1003600_pt1 | contig 11640 bp, 7 predicted proteins | sample WorMetexBAHAMAS2_FD_187384 | JGI IMG/M metagenome (GOLD analysis project Ga0209780, IMG submission 187384) | Marine gutless worms symbiont microbial communities from Max Planck institute for Marine Microbiology, Germany - Inanidrilus exumae... | ecosystem: Host-associated > Annelida > Digestive... | reverse complement strand
CCTGAGTAGGGTGCACCAACGTCACAGACAGACAGACAGACGACAGACAGACAGACAGACAGACAGACAGACGAGACGGACGGCTCATAGCATATAGCAAACGTAACGTAATACGTTGACGTTTGCTAAAAATCAAAAATCCGGCCTTGATAAGCTTTAGGTATTGCCCCCTAATTTAAGAATCCGTGGTCATTTGCCAGCCCCCATTATAAATGGGGGAGGAGATAGCCGTTGAAAATGGCCGAATTTCCGACTTTCGTGACCTTGACCTTGACCTTGGATCGGGTCATACTGCATACCGTCATGCATCACTCCGTTCCCTCGTCGACCTCTACCTACATACCAAATGTCATTGAAATCGAAGAAACTTTATATGGAGGGATGGACAAACGGACGGACATTTGAGACCCACTTTATTAGGTCGACTCAGAGGAGTTGACCTAAAAACTCCAAGTCTGCTGAAAGCAGACCGACAGCATCAGTGCTGTGCATCACTATCAAAACTATCACATACCATTCTGCTCATCCTCAGCTTCACCGGCCATTTCTCACGTGAACCCAGCTCCTCCTTGCTCTTCTTTCTTTCGACAATTGTTTCAGCACAGAACCTTTGCAAAGTGGAATAAGGTTTCATGGGTCAGACGCCTTACCCGCCACCCAATCAACTGTATCAAAGCACTGACCAGTATGTGGAAATATTCCTAACTGGCACCAACCTTTCGTGATCCACTGCCGGACTCCTAAGGGAAGGGGCGTTGCTCCCTTCACGCCAGCTCTCCAGCATCAGTACCCAGTGTTCATACTGTCAGAACTACCACATACCATTCTATCATGAGCATTCTGTTCAAGCAGTCTTCACCGCATCCTCGCACGCCACGCGCCAGCTCTTCAGACGTCGGCGGAGAACAGATGCACACCATGCGCCGCGCCTCCTTCCTCGCCTTCTTCATGTCTCTGCACAGCGTCGAACACACACAGACACAGCCATATTATAGAGGTTACAGGTCACAGAGACTAGTGTCACGGAGTGGAGATGGCATAGGAAACGCTGCTGAGGAGAATTCAAGAATCTTCTGCCGAATCCAAATGTACTGACTGCTGTCGGCATGCTTCGAAAAAATCCTCCAGTTCTTAACTGAGGATGTTCATCTAACGCAGACTGATATGCGTAGGGGCCAAACATAGCTGCTGCATTAATCATCATTATCATCATCATCATGACTATTAGTGTTATTATTATTAGGTCACATCGCAGCGACAGTGGCCTACTGCTACACACGGAGTAGCATGGTCGGTCTGTCTGTCTGTTGGTCACTTTGGTCAGCCCTGCAAAAACAGCTGAACCGATCAAGATGCCGTTTAGAGTGCTGACTCGGGTTGGCCCAAGGCACCATGTATTGCATGGGGGTCCTGGCCCCCTAAGGGAAAAGGGCAATTTTAAGGAAAGCATAGAGACACTACACTGTAAGCTGTGCAAGAATGACTGAACCGATCAAGATGCCGTTTGGGATGAAGACTTGGAACAAGACTTGCCCAAGGAACCATGTATTAGATGGGGTCCAGATCCCCCACGGGAAGGGGTAATATGAGGGGTGGTCATCCTGCAGGGAAGCACTGTGATCGTGAGCTGTGCAACAATGGCTGAATGCTTGCAGTCATGCAATACACCGATGAAAGCTGTGGCCCGGTAAAGCTGCCCAGCTACACATATCAAATACATATACAGTGATCATGTTGCTCTGTAATAACCAAACTGCTGTGCAATTAACTGTGCACGGAACGATCAGTTCAGTGCCATACTTTTACATTTTTTGCAAAGTATTCAGTGCAAAGAAACGAACCTCGACGAAAGAAAGATATTATCCAGTATTGGTTCAAAGTATGGCGGCTTCTCTTCCACGATGTCTTCATCTTCCACGGCAGAATTAGCTGGAGTACCAGTGGTGGAGGACGGCGACTGGAGAGGTGGCGGAGGCGGCGGAGGAGGCGCACGATGCTGCTCTCCGTCAGTTTCCAGTTCACTCCATCGACGCCAGCGCGATTTCACTTTTTCCGGCTTTGTGACCATCGAACTGTAAGAATCATCCGGAATTTTGTATACAGCCTCGGTGACAGAATTCACCGATGTGGTTGCATCAAGGCAGGCCTCGGTCGTGCCACTGCTACTGGACGGATTGGAATGCCCGGTGTCAGACTCGTACTCCTGCAGAATACGAGCTTTCAAGTTCTTGACCGGAGGTTTCGACAGTTCTGTATCGCTGACTGATCTCGATGCGAGATCAGGCGGGTGGTCGTCACTGTCCTCGTCGACCTTGTCCAGTTTCTTCTGCTCTTCTTTTGAACGCAGTCGAGAGCTACGCCTTCGTGTGTCGCCACCAGAGTCCGATGCATTCTGCCCGCGCCGCCGTTTTCTGCTTTTGCTGTCAGACTCGGATGCCGGGTCCTCAGCTTCGTTTTCAGCCTCCATGGCAGCAAGCGAGTTAGCATCCACAACAATCTCTGGAATACACTCCCACAAACAGCCAGCGGGTGAGGTCTCAACTGCCGACAAACAACCACCGACGACTTGCTGTTCTACCGATTTTTCGCACACCGTCTTGTCCGTCGGTTCAATCAAACCCGTGGAACTTGTGACAGAAACTTCCAAGTGCATACTGTTCCCAGTCATATTGTCTGATAAAACAGACGGTTCTGACTCGGTCACATGACGAGTAGATTTCTGTATCGAGAAATCTACTGACGGAATCCAAACAGCACTTTCAATGGCTTTTCTCAGAGCACTGTTGGCCGAATGGTGTTGCTGGACCCCTGATTCCTGCTTCAGTCTGTCTGCCGAACCGGCATGGCCTGAGGCAGTACTCATACCAGCCCCGTAGGTTGGCCGGGGTTTGATTGTGTGGTCTTCCCTCTGCCTAAAACTGGACTGGTTCATCGGTTCTAAGAATCTGTTATATGTCTGACCGTACGAGCCATGCCAATCCGGCGCTGGTGTGGAATGAACCTGGGGGACCGGACATTGCTGGACAGCAGGTGGAGGACCAGGACCCATCAGAGGCATTACCGGAACTGGCTGTATCCCAGGATATGGAACCGGAGTGGCTTGGTTTGGAATTTGGTTTGAAAATGAACTGCAAGGCTGCACAACAGGTGCCGGATACCATGGACTTGGAGCAGCAGCGGCGGGAGCGGCTGGAAAAGCCGGTGGGTACGGATTACATGCCACGTATGGCACTGAAGCATTATCAACATATGGCATCTGGGGCATGATGGGACCCGGCATAATGGCTTGAGACGGAACTACAGGATATGATGATATAAAACTGGAGGTGGACAAAGGAGTCACTTGTGAAGCAGCAGCAGTAACAGCAGCTGACGTGGCGACAGACTGAGTGGTCGAAACTGACGTACTAACAACAGATGTGGGTGATCTGGTAGCGGCAGGTTCAGGGTCGCGGCATTTGGTTTTACTCTTCGAGGAACCGATAATACCAGTGTCCATTAAGAACTGGACAATATCTCGGTTGCTGTGTCTGGATTCTCGGTAAGAACGCGACGTGGGGGAATAACTGCCGTGTCGCGATCGGCTGTCATCTCTTTTATCCGACCGGCTGCGGTGGTATTTACGACCGTCAGGTGACCTCAGCAATTCACGGCTACCAGATCGCGATCTTCTGTCACGAGAACCAGATCGCTGATCAGAGAATTCTCTATGTTTCTTGTAAACCGGAGAACCCGACATGGGGGAATAGCTGCCGTGTCGCGATCGGCTGTCATCTCTTTTGCCCGACCGGCTGCGGTGGTATTTACGACCGTCGGGTGACCTCAGCAATTCACGGCTACCAGATCGCGATCTTCTGTCACGAGAACCAGATCGCTGATCAGAGGATTCTCTACCTCTCTTGTAAACCGGAGAAGGACTGCGTTTGCCAGTAGAAGCATTACGTTTTTGTTGCAGATGACGTTCAAATTCTTCCTGCAAACTGAATCCGCTCCTAAGTGACGTGTCTCTTCTACGACTTATCGCACTTTGAGAAGGAGATCGGCTGCCATGATCTGCCCCGATAGACTCACGTTGCTCAACATACCTGCGATCACGAGATGCACTTCGTCTCATTCGTGCAAACAGCTCTCGCCTAGAAGGTGACGCTGGTAAACCGCGGTCTAACAGTGGAGATGTTTGCCGGTCATAGAAATGATCTTTCTCATTTCTCGGTGGCGATCTCCTATTACATGACACATCTTCTCTACTCCGAGATGGTGATCGCTCATCCCTGTCGTAAGACTTTTTCTCAAAACCATGAAATCTGGATTCATCATCGCTCAAAGAGGGATAATTCTCAACATGCTGTCCCAAAGATTCATGTCCTCGATATTTTGGACTACGTTCACGCGACAAACTTCTTCTGTATTGAGTAGATCTTTCTGATCTGTCATTGGGCAGAGGAAAATGTTTACTATGCCTTGGCAATTTTTGCAGCTCCGATGGAGATAATAAACAACAGGGTTGATCTGGTGAAGAATCGCATCTCCTCTTTAAGTGGCCTATGTCCTCTTCTCTTGCCGGAAATTCCTCGCTAGAATAGTCTCCTGCAGTTAGTATAGGATACTCCCTATTATGTCTGCTTCTGAAGCCTTCATATTTATCAGGTTTCTCTGTTTTGTGACTTCGGTCGTCATCAACAGAAAGCTTTTGACAGGTGTAATCTTTTGCTTTGAGCAAACAACGGTCCCGGCCTTGCACAGAACTATGCCTTTCCTTAGACGATGACCTACGTCTGACCCATAATCGATCGGCTTGGTTCTGAAAGACAAGCTCGTCATCGTATGACGGACTTTTTCTTCTGCTGCCAAACTCATAAGTTCTGTCACTTTTCTCCGCAGCATGACGACCATAAACGAACCTATCCGATATGTCATCCATGCGTGGTTTTGATACCTTATCGCAGGACGGACTTCTTCGACTCTTGTGCTCATAACTTCTACCTGAAGCATCACGAATGCTCGACGATAAGTCATCCTGGTACGGATGCGGCTGACTCGCAGCTGTGTTATTATGCCAACTCAAACTGTTGACATCAGCATGATGGCGTGAATCAACCTTTACATCATAGTGCGACTCGCGCTCATTACGCTCAGGATGAGAACGCATCAACTTATCTTTAGAAGTACTTCGTCGTCCACGAGACGACTTCTTGACTTCTCTGTTTTTATCTTGCTCGTGCCTCCTATCCTTTGGACTTCGTACTGGAGATCTTCTATGACTTGAGTGGGAAGACGAGATATCACTGACAACTGCTGCTGAGGTATGACGCTCCCTAGATTTCACATCGTGCAACGATATCTCCACATTCTGAGCATCAGACGACTTTCTTACAAGTCTACTGTCATCATTCTTTGCACTTAGTCTTACGTCTCTTTCACCAGCAGTACTCAATCTTCTTTCAGGAGAAGAATCCTTCCGTCTGGATGACAAACATCTATCATCATCTTTTCCAGATCTATCTCGAGACCCATGCAACCTTCGTTCACGTGAACCACTTCGTCGCTTATTAGCCATACTCTGATAAGGTGACTTGCTTCTGTGACGGTTTGATGACGGCTGCTTCTTTCTCTCATCAGATGAACTATTTCTCTGCCTAGACTTGCTAGTGTCGGTATCACATTTTCCCTTACTGCTGTTTGTAGTTTGTTTTTCTGCACGAGATGTGCTTGATCTCTGCTGCTCTGTTTCTTTCTTGGCTGGCATGATGGGAGATCCGCTTCTTTTACGTTCCGAAAATCTCCGCTCCTTTTCTACTACGGAACTACTGGGATTTTTAAAACCACACGAGTCGGGTTTCTGTTCCATCTGTGATATCCTAGATACTGAGTTCCGATTCTCTCCAAAAACAGCATCCACTACTGTCTTCTCGGCACACATAGACCCATTCTGGTTTGCTAATTTTGCACACTTGTCACCAGCAGAGGTACTATGTTCTAATGTGCTATGATCTGAAGCAATACTATTCGTCCCTTCTCCGGGATGATGTTCGAACTGCTGACCGGTTAAAACGTTAGCTTGCACCACCTGAACCGTTTGGACAGTTTCTGGCTTTAGTTCTGAAGGCAGATCATCCGATAAATTGGTAGATTTTTCGGGTGGTAAGTCAGAAAATCGCCTTCTGGGTTTCTGTCGTGCAGCTGTGGTGTTACAACTGTTACCGCTATTTGAATTTGACTTTCCTACTTCACGTGCATTATACGATGAACTAGCATCCGATTTAGTAGCTGCTTCCGTCTGAGGTGGCAACTTCTCCGAAACAATTTCGCGCTTCACCTCAGCTGATGGGTCAGAAATTGTGCGGACCTCTGACGTGGTTGACGTAACTGACTCTAAATTCTCATTCGACTTTTCAACTAACGAATCATTCTTAACGAACGGTTCTGTCATCGAATTCACCAATTTTGGTGCCTTCAGCAGACCCGCACCAAGTTTTCTCTTCCAGGCAAATGCAAATGCAGCTGACGCTTCTGAAGACTCCGTGACTGATGTGGTCTGCTCACGGCCCGGCTGTGGATGACTACCTAACGACAGTACAATTTTTCCGGTTGACAAAACCGGCTCTTTGCAACTGTCGGTTTCCACAGTAGCAACGTTCTTTTCATCATTCTGGCAACTGCCATCACTGCTGTCATCTAAGTCCATGTCAATATTATCAGCAGACTCGTCCTCCCCTTTAACGACTTCCTCCTCCGTACCCATCTGCTTCTCCGAGGTCGATTCATCACCCTGTTTCACCAGTTGTGCGGAATCTGATTCCTTCTCGACTGAATGGATTTCTGATGGGCTGCATTCTTTTACAGCGACATCTGATGACTCACCAATAGGAACTGGTAACGGAATATCATCTAGCATGATGTTTGGTAGAGGAACCGGGAGGGGAATATTCTCTATGTTTTCTACATCTTCATCGTCTGTATCTATGACAACAACCAGCTCATCAGATTTAAATGCATTCCCGCCAACAGCATTACCGGGAGACCGTACAGTAGGCTTTGACCTGTAACTGTTGTACGACGATGTCTGCCGCATATCAGAATTCTGTGCACGTCGACTAGAACTGCCAGAATGTGTCGTGGACCGTCTGATTGGAGACGTATCCGGACGGTCTATACGACAAACAGCAGCTGGGCTTTCGGAGTACCCAACATCACGTCGTCTAGATGATATTTTGTCCGACCTGGTACTGCGGTGTCTGTGAACTGGGCCACCATCGTCATCTGGCATACGGCGCCTCCTTTCTCTACTTCTTGACCGCGAATGGTTATGTCGGCTTCGGCTGTTCGAGTGACTCGACCTAGAACGCGCCAGGCATCCACGGTCCAGTTCTGTCCGACTTCTACTATCTGGCGCAGGCTGTTTATCACTTCTTCTCAAGCAAGACTTTTCATCACTGGGTACAGCTTCAGTGCGGCAATCTCTAGTTTTTGGTAAAGCACTCGCCTGTCCATCCTTCAAGTTGATCCCTCCATCTGTGGGTTTCCCATTGTTGGAAACAGAACAGGCATTTGAGCCAACATTATCTGTTGCAGTATTGTTGAAAGCTGCTGCAGTGACATCCTGTTTGGAACCAGTTGGCTTGGCAACGACACACGAGTGATCGTTTCCATCACCATTAACAGAATTTTGAATGTCAGCAGAGGAGCTTGGTTGTACTGAATTACTGGGCGGACGAGCCGGTGGTGGAGGAGGCGGCACATCATCCACGTCAGATTCACTGCTAGTACTCCACCCAGCAGCATCACCACAATCATCAACTTCCTCCCACCCTTCATCAGTTGGGAAAGACGGTGAGTAGAGGTCCACTGAGAATGTCTGTGTGAGAGCCTCGGCGACAGGTACCTGAGCCTCTGACACCGTAGGATGGACAGCTGTTGACTCAGACTTATAGTCCATGCTTTTCTCTTGTTTTGCAAGTTTGTCCAAAACTGCTGTGGCTTCCTCGGTCCTGGCGACTGCCATAAGCTCGTGTCTGGTGTCGACTGACACATTACCAGTAATGGTCTCGTCTGCTTGTTTATCACCATCCAATTCACTCTTGACTTCAGAAACATCACAAGCCTCTGGTTTCTGCGGATCTGAATAAGCATGTGGTTTACTGGTGTCTTTCTGAACCATTGGTTTCTGCAGACTTGAATGAGTATCTAGCTTAATGGCATCCTTTTGTAGCCCTGATTTAAGTTGACCGGACTTTTTGTCGGTGGCTGCAATGTCATCTTCATCACTGCTATCCGATGATGAGCTACTGCTGCTGCTACTACCACTGCCACTGTCACTATCTGAAGAGCTCGAGGATCCAGACCCACTGCTGCTGTAGCTGCTACTGCTGCTCGTTGTGACGCTATCGCGTTTTCTCTTTACTACAGATCTCTTATCACACAACAAGGCACTAGACGAAGCTGCTTTCCTGACCAGAGACTGAACATCTTTATCCTTCTTGTCATCAACATGACCCTCATCTTTCACCTTTGACATCTTATCACCTGATTTTTGCTTCCTAATGTCTATGGACTTCAACTTTTCAGCTTTCTTTGCGGTGTCAGGTTTCTGTTCATCAGCATGCAGACGACGATCGTTTCTCGCTGGCTTAAGATACGTATCTACTTTACAATGTTCAGCCTCTTTCGGCTTTGGCTTTACAGTGCCAGCTTCCACGTTAGCCATCTCAACTAACTTCTGTTTCTGAATGTCAACGGACTTCAACTTTTCAGCCGTCTTTGCAGTGTCAGCTTTCTGTTCATCAGCATGCAGATGACAATCGTTTCTCGCTGGCTTAAGATCTGTATCTACTTTACGGTGTCCAGCCTCTTTCGGCTTTGGCTTTACAGTGCCAGCTTCCACATTAGCCATCTCCTTGTTTGTCAATCTTGATACACTGTTGGAAGATTTTCTACGAGAAGTATCACCATCAGCTCTGGATGGTGACTTTCTTGTACTGGTTGACGGTATCACGTTCTTACTTTCGACTGCCGATAAGTCACGTTCGGGTTTTTTGGGCTCTTTTAAACCATGAGAGCTTTCCCGATGCCTGTTGGAGACAGACTGGTGCACCATTGAACTGTCGGGCTGCATTTGCGGTTTTTTCTCCGCTGAATGTCTTAAACTGTCGTGGCTTTTCTTTGCGTTGCAATCAGAGTGCCTGTTAGATCTGTCAGCTTCGGCTTTCCCATCTGTTCGACATTTCTTGTCGTATTGGCGGCCACTGGGTGACTTCACCCGGTCTCGACTTGTCCTGTTGCGTGATACATCTTTATACTTGTCTACCTCTCGTTCTTTCCCACTGTGTCTTTCCTTTGACAGACTCGATCTCTTTCTTTCAGATTCGCCTCTGTCTCCGTATCCACTCCACAATTCTGTATCACGTACATCTGAATGCTCCTTCTTCTGATGGCGGTGACTGGAAGACAGACGACTACTGTCAATCTTAGGTTGTGTGTCGACTCTCTGGTGTTCGTGCTTATTACCCTTTTTAGCTGAAACCATGTTGATGCTGCCACTATTGGACTTATCGAGCGATACAACTTCATTTATATGTTCACTGTCAGAATCTTCAGATGCATAAAGCGACAGATTTTTTAAAGCTTCGGTTCTCGTGTCAGAACTGTCCAGACCCTGAGGAGTCAAAAGCTTTCGAGCTACAGCATGCCGTAAACTACCTTCGGCTTTGTTACTTTTGTGCTGAATAATAACTGGAGTATGCTTCTGGATCTGGAATCTGACTGGACTCTTACTGCGGGTGACAGAAGGAGGATGAGATCGTACTACAAACTCAGTGTCATCAGACGGAGGCTGCCGTAAACGATCAGCCGATGAAGACGAGCTTGATGTCCCACGATGCATCGCAGCTGGCAGAAATGCCATCCTGAAACAAAACAAATTTAACAACTAATCACTGGAAGCTGGTGTGTACTGCATGCCACCAGCATACTGACCTGCGACACTCAACATACAAAAAATAGCCCCATACGGGACTGACGGTCGACTCCTACTTACTGCCAACTTCAAAGTCATGTGACACAAAAGCTAGGACAAAAATCTGGCCACGATAAGCTTTAGGTATTGTGGCCTAATTTAATAATCCATGGTCATTTGCCAGCCCCTATTATAAATGGGGGAGGAGATAGCCTTTGAAAATGGCCGAATTTCCGACTTTCAAGGGCTCGTGACCTTGACCTTGGATCGGGTCATACTGCATATCGTCATCGACCTCTACCTACATACCAAATTTCATTAAAATCGAAGAAACTTTTTGTGGACGGACATACACACGTACAGAGGGGTGGACAGACATTTGACACCCACTTTATTAGGTCGACTCTAAGGAGTCGACCTATAAACAGTACACTCTAGAAAAAGATAGGTGATTAATATAGGCTTGTTTCTTCACAAAAGTTTTCAAGACTGCACTGCTGTAAAAAAGGTCGATGCTATGCACCCAAATTTCGGGGGCGTAGTTTCATAAATCAGCTATGCCCCGAATTTGCTACAGTGTCATATATTTCATTCACTAGATGGCGATACATAACGCAACCAAATTATTACCGCTAACAAATCAAACTAAACTGACCCTAACCCTAACCGACACAGTAACCGTAATATTTTTACGCACATTTTGTTGACACCCATAAAAAGGTTGTACCGCATTAATAAAGGAATTTTCGCACAGGTGCATAGCAGGGTTCGTGAATGGGCCAATTTTTTGCACTACCCAGCTATTGCACTACCCGTTTGCTAATGTAACTGTACTCAGCTCAGAAAAATACCAGTTACAAGAAGTCGCAAGTTCATACTTTATCATTAAAGACGGGTTTTTTGTGGAGTATATATAAGAAAAAGGGGCTAGGTCTTTTGAAGGCATAGCAGAAGAAACAAAATCTGGCAAAGAATACATATTTTCAGGGGCATAGGTAAAAAGCGAATTGCGCCCCTGAATTTTTTCGGGGGGCATACTTTCCTGAATCGGCTACGGCCGGGCATAATCACTTCGATAAAAAAATTACCTCCATGTACAACAGTACCCGTTTCAAATGTTTAGTGATGACACTGTGAAAACGCAATGCCATGGCCCGAGGAAGATTACGTAAACAGAAGCAGACAGAGACTCAATAAACTGCTAAAACATACAACGGCGCAAATCCGGCGCACGTACAAAGCAAATAAGTAATTTATAATTTATAATAACTCACTTCACAGATTAACAACCAAAGTTCTGAAGCTTCATAATTAATGCAGGTTATTACTGATGCACAAGATACACTTCTTCTTACACTACATGTTGTATACGCTGCAAACAAAGGCGGTCTGTGATGCAAGTTTTTATGCAACAGAGAATATAAGCTGTAGTGTCATTTGCAAGTGGGGTAGCGGACGCGTGGGGGAGGGCAGGCAGTGTCGCCGACTTGTCATGCATTCATGCAGGATCAAATGAGGTGAAATTTAGATGACTATTGCTGCTCAATGGAATAGTGAGGGGCAGTTTTCTCGAAACATCGCCCAGAAAGACCACCGAGAACACTGTAAAACATCGTGATCCAATCCAATCCAATCCAATCCAATCCAATGCGTTCAGACGGGCGCAGGTAGTCCTCTTTGCCCGCATC
>Ga0209780_1003599_pt1 | contig 11640 bp, 1 predicted proteins | sample WorMetexBAHAMAS2_FD_187384 | JGI IMG/M metagenome (GOLD analysis project Ga0209780, IMG submission 187384) | Marine gutless worms symbiont microbial communities from Max Planck institute for Marine Microbiology, Germany - Inanidrilus exumae... | ecosystem: Host-associated > Annelida > Digestive... | reverse complement strand
CTTCCGGTTCCCTGCAGCTGTGCTCTAAAATCATATACAATATCTTGATTATGCCAAAATTTATCCAATCTAACTTTAAACGTGTTAGTGGTGTTAGCAGATACAACCGAATTAGGTAAACTATTCGTGACTTACCAGGTGCGGCCGCAGTCCGCCGCACCTGCTCCGGAGAACAAATGAGGGTATAAGGCTCGGCGGACCGACTAGTCCATGAAAAAGCCCATCTTGATACTTCGCACATGATCCAATCCATTTTTGAACACATTGAGACTGTCCGCATCAATGACATCTTGTGGCAAGCTGTTCCATCGGTCGATCACACGTTCTGAAAAGAAGTAACGGCGGAGATCCAGGCGGCATCTGTGTTTAGTGATGATAATGTGATATTGACAGAATATCCTTTTGTGTTAGTCACAGTGCTGATGGTGAACAGGTCACTGAATGATATTAATAATCTTTAAAAATCCGAAAAATTTCCAGCAGATCACCACGATTTCTCATCTCTTCGAGAGTCCATAAACGTAATCTTTTTAGCCGTTCCAGATATGTCAAGTCCTTGAAACCTAGTATTAATCGTGTGAATCTATGTTGAACTCGTTCGAGTAGTGCGTTGTCTTTCTCATAATATGGTGACTAGGCTGATACGCAGTACTCCAGATGAGGACAAACCAGTGTCTTATGGAACTTCTTGCTTTAATTATGTACAACAAGATATCGGGTGGCAAGTTGGCTGAACGGTTGAGCGTTCGATTTCCATGCAAGCGTCCGTGTTCGATTCCCACATTGGCCTCTGTGCTTTAGTCTGTGAGACCAAGTACTTTGCTAGCTTTGGCATATGCATGTTGACACTGTCTGACCGGTTTCAGGTTACTACAGACGAACACACCCAGGTCCCTTTCTTCAGACACTGATTCAAGCTGTGTACTACCCACATGGTAACTAAATTTCCTGTTGCCAACCACCAACTACACACTTGGAAGCATTGAACGGCATTTGCCGTTTTTCAGACGACTCGACCAGCTGATGCAAATCCTGCTGAATGATATTTCGGTCTATAGTATTATTCACAATTCCGAACAACTTCGTGTCATCAGCGAACTTCAGTATGGAACTCACCAGTGATGTGTCCAGATCGTTAATAAACATTAGAAACAGTATTGGACTTATTACTGATCCTTGTGGTACACCGCTTGTTACCTTCCTCCAATTAGACTTGTGCCCTTTTATACAAAGTAACCTACTACCTTAATTAATTGGGGTATATCACTTATTACATCATGCCACGTTGAGAATTTGCCATTAACTGTAACTCGTAATTTCGTAATTGTCTTTTATGCAGAAAATCTGCAATCCATAAAATTATGTTTCTGTTAACTTGACAAAAATATAATTTACTAATTAGACGTCTATGGGTCACTTTATCAAGCTTTTTCGAAATCCATTATCCATAACAGTCTATTTGTCCTCCCGAATCCAATTTCAATGTCCAATCGTCAATAACATTTAACAATTGCAAAACACTGGATCTGCCTTTTAAAAATCCATATTACTTATTGCTGTATAACTCATTCTCTATAAAATATTTCATATTATGATCCCAAAAAATTGATTCCATTACTTTACATACTACATTAGTCAAACTAACTGACGGTCTATAAAGGCAAAGTCGTAGATCTGTATAGCTCTTTAATTATGAAACTCCTCTCTCGATCAGGATGGCACGTGTTAAATGGATCACACAGCTTTGCCTGCCACCTACACGTTTATCCACTAATGGAATGAGCCATCATGCCTTTATTTCCAGCCGCAGAGTATCACCGCACATGGCTTGTACTCAGTTCTCGTCCAACAGAAAGGTAGGAGGATGAGTTGGCCTTTAAGGCTGGTTAGGCCTACATACCGAGGTGGCATGCCCGCCCGAAAGAGGGTCACTCATCCCATGTACCAACCGACCGATAGTGCGGCGGCCGGGGATCGAACCCATGACCACCGAGTACTCGCAAGGTCGACTAGTGTCACCTAATAGCAACGCTATTGTACAAACCTAAGCATCGGTAGGTCTAATAATAACTGCAAATCTTTTGGGGAGGGTATAACGGTAAAGCAGGCAACGCCCGCTAATGGGCTTTATAGGCCGCCATCAGGCCTGCTTTAAACGCTGCAGGCCTGTTTGTATATGCGGACATAGGGCCAGGGGGCCTACTATAATCAAGTACATCTCCACGGCGTCGGTAACTTGTGACTTGTGACGGCGTACCAGCTAAAGCAGCGCAGTCATATTGAACAGCAGTGTACAATACCGTTAGTATGCGTGCATATTCACAGCTATCTTTGTCGTTTCATACGTGATTTTTCGGGCAAAACGTAAGTATATAGTTTAAAAGTGTGTTTTCTTATGCTAGTGGTAACCGACCAGACTGCTGCGTGTAAGCTATAATCCTGCCGGTTTTGAAATGTCTACGCAGCGCAGCTGTTGATTCTATCATGGACTGTTTGCTAGAACTACAAAACGTAGAGCTGTCGCTAGTAGTGGTATGCCTATAGCATTAGACCCATAAGCCGCCGCCGTCAGCCGCCGTCGCCGGCTTTTTTGACTGGCTAGCCGCCGCCGCCGATAAAAAAATCGGCTTAGCCGGCTAAGCCGATTTTTTCTCCAGCCGCCGCCGCCGGGTAAAATGTCGGCTAGCCGCAAATTAGAAAGTAATGAAATTTATGGACTTAAAATAAGCAGCCCGTGTCAGGCCCCGTGTATTGAAAATGACTGAATAAACAAGATGTCCAAAATATTGGGCATTCAGCCATTGTTGGGCCCCAACCCAAATTATTGTCATGGTCGGACCTCGATCCCGGGTTGCCTATAGCAAAGCATCGGATAATATAACGTAACTACTAACTCGCCACGTGACAGGAACACAGTGGATTAATAATTGTTTTTCCGACTACGGGTATGTCTGTCACTAGCGTTTACCCGGCCATAGGCCGGCCGGGAAGTCGGAGCACTAAAACTAGACTCAGGAGCCCAAAAGCGTTTGAGACGGTCCCCCATCGAAGGCTATACGGGCCATGCCCCAGGCCAGCGCGCGATTGGCCCGTGCCGAAGTCGGCCAGCGCGCAGGCGCGCGCGCGAACTCGGATCACGGGCCATTGTGCAGTCCAGCGCTCGTGGCCCGTGCGGACTTTCTCAAAATCGGCCATTTTGCACCGTTTTCCCAATTTTTACACGTTAAGGGTCGAAATTTTCCGGATGTTTTTAGCCGTTCACGTCTGCCTATGACCCCTATGAACCACGAAAAGTTTAATGGAAATCGGTCCTCACGTTTTTGAGAAATCCGGAAGACAGACACACAGATAGACAGGGGCGGCAACTTTATATATACAGGGTGGGCCAAAAAAGTAAGCCACTACTGATTACTATTGGCTTACTTTTTTGGCCCACCCTGTATATAGATGTTTAGGCGAGGTATGAGCTCTCTGCAGGGCACAACCCGTGCTCACAGCCCGTCAACACGCGTATCTAGACGTAATTTTGGACACCCGTGTTAACGTCCCATCTTCACGGGCATCTGTCCACACTAGGCCTACCAGGGGCGGTTTTAGGATTTCTTGACGGGGGTGGCGGAAGCCGAACGTAGAAGGGGTGCCCCTCCAACAAGGGGAATAAATGCGGTAGAAGGGGTGCCTCTCCCACAAGGGGGCGGGGTCTGGGAGGTGTTTTACCATCGCCGGCTATGCCCCCATCCAGCAAATTTTTGATTATTTTTTAACGAAAATAATGTATTTTGTGCATTTTAATACGCTTTTATGCTTTTAATGACGATGACGGGGCGGCCGCCCCTGCCCTCCCCTAAATTCGCCCTTGTACATAACCATGACGAGGGGCCGTGTTGTTCATCCATATTCACGGGTAATGTGGACAGGCGCCCGTGAAGACGTGTTGATGGGTACCTGGATACCTCGTTGATGGTTGGCGGCGTGGCTTAGTGGTAACGGCGTTGGTCGTATCAACGAAGTTACTCTACGTCGAGCCCGGTTAGTACTGGGATGGGTGACGTGTCCGGGTTCGACTACCGGATGCGGCACTTTATTTCGGTATGTAACCAGGCAACTAGGTCGACTCAGCCTTTCATCCTTTCGAGGTCAATAAACTGAGTAGTAAGCTGTAATCGGATGTGTGTTTCCTCGCACGGGCGGCGCCATATGGTGAAAGCTTACAGGGTGAAGGCCTGGTGTGGTTGATTGGAGCGGTGGTGTGTTTGCTAGCTGCATACCGCGGTTCCAATTGTACGTTAACGCGTGCAATGTATGGCCGCAATTTGCGCTGCAGCACCATTGGCTCTTACAAATCAAATGCCACTTCCTACGGTTGTACAGCGCGGCTGGTCGCGGCGTTGCCGCTGTAAGTAGCGCTGTAGAAGAATCCGACCTTTACCTTTTACCTTTTTAAGGCTCGTGAAGAAGGCCACTGCGTACTGAGATTAAGCACTGCATAAATGCGGCTGATTGCATGTGTGTTTGTTTTATAGCTACTCACGAACGTAAGTCTTATTAAACGCACAGAAAGGGAATGGAAGGATGGAACGACAGCAGAGGCATTCATTGCTCAGCGAGAGGAATATGCTGTTGCACAGTCGTGACGCTTATTGCGAGGATGATCTTCGTAATGTTGGGAAACTTCTGAAGGCGCCAGACTCTATTAATAAAATTAGAAAGGGCGGAAATACTCTTCTTCATCGCGCCTGCTATAACGGCAATGCCGCCTTCGTACGGTTGCTGATTGACTCTGGAGCCGATGCCACGGCTAGGGATCACAAAGCAAATACTCCTTTACATGTTGCCTCCTCTCAGGGATGCTTGGATGCAGTCCGACAGTTAGCAGGAAAAGCAGAAGAAAGCTGCACGACCAATGCAGCTGGAATAAGCGATGTGTCGAGATCCATTGACGGCAAAGAGGCTGGTGGACCAAAGCAAGTCGATGGAACCCGTAGTTTAATTAACCTGACAAACTTAGCGTTCCAGACTGCTCTTGATTTAGCAAAAGAAGCAGGACAGGTGGAAGTGGTAGATTTCCTGATAGAATCCGGGGCCGGATCTGGTGATCTGCTGTCTGCTTGTAGTCATAAGAACGTGGACAAAGTAGTTGCAGCAATACAGAGTTCGAAAACGGCCAGTATAGATGTGAATGTCAGAAGCATCCGTGGACTGCTGACTCCGCTACATTACTCCACTGGTTCCGTCGATACTGTTCGACTTCTGTGCGACTATGGTGCGGATCCGACACTTAGCGACGAAAGCGGTAATACCGCTTTGCACTTCCTTGTGGAAAGTGAAGATTCCAAAGACGTCATCGAGACTCTTGTGAAGAATGGAGCTCGCGTGAACGCTCGCAACTGTCAAGGAAAGACGCCTCTTCATCATGCATCCATTAAGCTCCAGCCACAGGTTATCGAGTGCTTGCTTCAAACCGGGGCAGACGGAAACTCGACGGACAATTCCGGAGCCACTGCACTACATTACTTGACTCTATACAACAATATAGACTCCGAAGACTTTATCCGCGTACTTGTAGAAATCATCGATCGGGAGTTGGGTTATGTTAATGGCTACAGCAAGTATCTCAAGAACAAGCGGGATGAGCTGGACTATTTTGTTTGCCGTATACTAACTGCAGACGGCTATCAAATGATTAATGCATGTGTGAGACAAAAACTGGATACGAAGATGATGAAGTGCAAACTGTCAAGTGAGGATATTTCGCAGGACGACATCGCTGACCGTTGGGAAGCAGACAGCGAAGAACATCTGAAAGCCCTTGAACTAATTTTACACACGTGGAACATTACAGATAGTAAAGACAGGTCGGGGCGAACTTCTTTACACATAGCTGCTGCCAACGGACACCTTGAAATTGCCAAATGCCTTCTGGAGAAGCATAATGCAGACATCTGCGCCAGAGATATCTATGGAACCACAGTTCTTCACGAAGCTGTCGCGAACGGACACATGGACATGACTCGACTAATTCTTCAGAAGGCTGAAACAGAACAATGTAAAGACAAACTCCTCAACTGTAAGGAGCAGTATCGGGGATACACGCCTCTACATAGAGCGGTGCAGAGCAGCCATTGTGATATAGCAGATGAACTGCTAGCAAACAAAGCAGACGTAAACGCTCCAGATTCTATGCAATACACACCCCTACACACGGCAATAGAGAAACATAAATTTCAACTTGCCGCGAAACTGCTGCTTGCGGGGGCTGACGCGAATGTTCAGAATGCAGTTGGAAACACTCCCTTGCACCAAGTCGCTTCTCAGCCAACATCGGAGGAGGCGACAGAAATCGTTAGACTACTACACAGCACTTATGGAGCTGATGTAAATAGACAGAACCATGTAGGACGAACTGCACTTCATTTTGCAGTGCGGAGGGATAAAAAGAACCGTATACGCCTTCTCTGCGAATTAGGGGCTCGTGCGGACATTGCGGACGATTACGGCAACACGCCTTTGCACATTATGGACTACATGAAACCCGACACAGTGGAAATACTTGTCCGCCATGGTGCCAGTATTAATGCTCAAAATGATAGCGGTATGTCGCCACTTCACATGGCGTGTCTGACCCACAGGCGGGTAGCTTGCGTGAATAAACTGTTGGAATATGGAGCTAAGTGCAGCATCGTTGATGCCTTCGGTGCCACTCCGCTCCACTATGCCTGCTGCCACCAAACCCGCTATGAAGTGAGCGAGTATCTAAGTCTTGTAAGAGTTCTGCTTGAACACGGCGCAGATGTCAATATGCGGACGAAAGTATCAGGTAAGACGCCACTACACCTGGCAGTAGAAAATGCCCAACTCTGCCCAAAAACGCTGCTCGCGCTGATAAAACGAACCGACTGGTCTACCGCTGACGCACTTGGTAATTCAATGTCGCACTGCATATTATCGCATCGGTCTCCACAGAGTACTGATGGTATCATCAAGAAATTGAATCACAGCTTGCCGATGAACTTCTGTGGCTTAACCTGTCTGCATATGAATGCCAAAGCAAATTTAAGCGACTGGATGGACGGTGCGTTAAATGAATTTGCCGCAACGCAAGACAGACTGGGAAGAACTTGTCTGCACCTCCATTTTTCACGCGGCATTGCTGTTACAATGTCGTTTTCTGATAAGCTCAATCTGCTATATGCAACTGATTTCCTTCAGAGGAACTGCTTTCATCACGTGTGCATAGCATGTCCAGATCATATTAAACGTGCGGTAGAATTTTCACTATGCAGTTCAGAACTTTCAAGACTGATACGTGACCATCCAGACTTGGTCAATGCTCGCGATATATACGGACGCACTCCGGTATTTTACGCAGCCGTTTATCAGAATGAGTTGTTTGTAAGCCAATTGATTTCAGGCGGCGGTGATCCGAACTTGGCCGACAATGACGATGTTTCACCTCAGCATATCATAACAGCGCACAAGACGGACGCGATATGCACGAACGCGCGTGTAATCATAAGAGATTGTGATCAGGAAAACGAAAACGCACAAATGAATGAGGCATACACACTGCCAGACGACACTTACAAAGTATGGGAAAGCCTTCAACCTATACTGGTGAACGAATCGTACAACAGGATACTCAAGCAAAAAGTAAACGAGTTTGTGTGTAGACTAATGAACAAAGTCGCCGACCTGGATCCTCTTTTCAAATCGACGCCAACTCTTGTTGGAAGTGCACTAGAAGGAACGAGAGCAGTGCGTGCAACGGATGAGTTCGATTACATGATCGTTCTCGACAATTTTTCTAACTTGCTAGACTACTCCGCTCGACACGAATGTTTTCCGACTCCAACATATATTCGTCTTAAACAATCCGACGACGCACAGTGCATATATCAGAATTATACCGGAGCGACGTCTGCTGTGCAACCGACTTTGGTGAAAGAAAGATTCTATTCATTACTCATACAAGCATGTTATCATCCAGATGTCTGGAAAGACAGCCCGTTCGAATATCTGAGAACGAAAATCGTAAATCGTATGCATTCGTCTGCAGTACCTGTTAAATTGTCGTTAAATCGTCTTATTGATGACCAACAACAGGTGCACTTTTACAGCCGTCACTCGACACAGATATCGATAGACCTTGTACCAGTAGTAGCTACAAAATTGGAGTTACCCAGCGACACGGACTTCGGCAGCTGTGTGAAACAGCAGGGAAACATCGACTGTCGCGGCTTCGCAGTGGTGAAACCTCAGAAATACTCCATTGGCAACGAGGCAGATGGTTTCTGTCCCGTCGTCTTCATATTTCCAGAGTCGGCAGTCATTAGCCAATCAGTAACAGTCAAAGCAGCGTACACCGTTATCAAGTGGTTATTGTTCAGAGACGAGGAACGTGAAATCGGAATCTATAAATATGCAATGAAGACATGCGTAATACATTGCGTGGTGAGTAAAAGATTCCGTGAGGAAGCCCTGCATGAAGTTAACGAAGACAATCTTGTACACTGCATCCGAGTTATTCTGCAGCAGCTGTGGAAATGTGTTGAGGAAGACGGTGTACAGAACCTCATGAATCCAGACCAACATCTACCCATCTGGAAGTTTGAACCATTTGCCGGCTTCATGAGTGCTTATGTGTCCCGATACGGACTTCAATACGCATCGGACTTGTCTGACCCAGACTTCGAATACGACGTGGGCACAATTAGTAAAAACCAAGTGCCTTGTGATATGGAACCGAGTCAGCATGTTCTTCGAGGAAGATCAAGAAAACTCATCACACAACTGAGAGACGGTTATCGTAATATGCAAAAGATATGTGAAATGTTTTCAGTCCCAACCTCAGACAACAACAACGAATTGGAGACATGTTCCAGAAATATCCCTGAACTGATGCAAAGAAACATCGTCCAGTTCACGATCAAATATGATGACTACACGAATAAGTTCTACGTGAACGAAATTACTAAGGCCTTGTTAATGGAGTCGCCACACCACTTTACTTTTGATATGCAACATCAATATTAATGATAGCTTACTATCGCTCACAAATACAGGCATGGTCGAACATGATTATTGTGACACTTGTATTCACTCTGTGACCGCTGTGTTCGAACGTCGAGTGTTGTTTTTAAACATTTGAAGTGTTTATGATTATATTACGATTGTTGGAAGATCATGAACATGAATCTCGGGGTAACACCAATTTGCCGCTTGTAAAATAACACTAATCATGTTCCAATAAACGAATCAAAACATAATGTTTGGTTAAATGGATTGAATTACTAACGATCTGATATTGCTTTGCTAATACATTTCACGCTATTACTTTTTATAGACATTTATTGCACAGTTGTGATGTATTTTTATGTAATGTGTTTTTTATGTTTTAAAAGACAATTTTAAACTGATCTGGTACTGCAGACGTTATTTCTGCCTAATATTGAAGCTATAAAAAGTTTCTGGCAGGCTTTTGAGAACTATGTTACTGTGTGATTACTGTATTATATCTATTGTGTGGTTCTGTTGTACATAATCTGTGTCTGTCAGTCTGTCTGTCTCTCTGCCTTGTTTGGCGAATAAACTAATAGATTTCACGCTATCACTATTAGCTGGCGCCGGCTTTTTGTTTTCTCAGGTAGTGCAGCAGCACTAGTTAAGCGAGGTAAGAAAATAAAGTACCGTTTGACTGCTTGCTTTCTTAGCAACATTTCTGCCAAAAATTATCAAAATCGGTTGTCGCAAGCCAAAGCAGTGTCGTTTTTTAGCGAACGTGAACTCACATTCACGTTCGCTATTATTATTTAGCCTACTATTACGCCCGTAGGCAGCACACAAAAATTATATATACACAGCATAAAAACGTACCATCATTAAGACAAAAACATATATATGCTATCGCCCGTCCGTCTCTCTGTCGTCTATAACGTTCGTGCACCCTACTCAGCCGGTTGAAATTTTCGGCAATTTTTCTTCGCCATTTGGTACCTTGGCCATCCATTGACATCCACGGAAAATTTTACGGTTATCGTCCCAGGAGAACCCCTCCGTCAGGGGGGAGGGGGTTAAACGCAAGTGGGGTAGCCAAATATAGCGATTTCTGAAATTTGGAATGCTGTATCTCCGAAACGGCGCAAGATAGGAGGTAAGTTAGTATTAATCACTAATAGGAAGCCGTATATGAGCTTTCTATTGGTACCAAAATCGGTGATCTTGAATGACCTTGAACGGCGAAATGGCCCATATTTTGCGGTATTTACCGAATTCGGCAGTTTTCGGGGTGCATTGCGTAAAATTGGTTGACAAAGCCATAACTATGGACAATTTACGATTGTTGTTTAGTAGTAAACGTCTGCAGAGGAACCGCGCGACGCCCACGGCATAAATATTCTATAACTGCAAGGTGGAAATTATGTAGCAGATTCATGAATTTAAAACTTAATGCGCAGTACTTGCCTAGCTATCGTTTAATTTGCCAAATGAAGTAGGTTCTCTTGTCTTGTTTGGTATTTCGAAGTACGTGTGCGATATCGTCGTAAAAAGGTTCACGTTCGCTGTCTCATCTCCAGATGAGTTCTTGTAACGCCTTATGCATCTTTGTAATTGGTGATCGCAAAACTTCAAATTTGATGTACAGGTTGAATGTGCATGTCATAGTTTACGGACGACAAATTGTCCCTGATAGGGGCGTGGTCAGGTCATGTGACCCATTCAAAAAATTTCGGGGTATCCAATCATATCACTGGAACGGCTGAACTAAAGTCGTCAAATTTTGTACACAGGTAGGCTATATCAATTCTAGCAACAGGATGACATATCACCAACAAAAGGGGCGTGGTTATGATCACGTGACTGTTTTACAAATTTGCCGTTTGTCGTGATGCAGCGCGTCGCGCGGGTTTGTCAGCGACAGCTGCAAAGCCACTTGTCAAAATCATAATGTCAGCGTTTTCAATCAATCAATCAATTTTATTGACGAAAGGGTAAAAAACCACTGACATCGTCAGAAATTAAACACAAATTACGATACAATAAAACAGATACAATAATAAAGACAACTATGTGTAGTGCAAAAATCTATACAAATGACATTCTGTTAAACGACGTTTAAGAGTATAGACATTATGACTAAAAACGACGGATGAAGGTACAGAATTCCAAATTTCAACAATGCGATTAGTAAAAACCGACTTTCTAACATTACAATGGACTTTATACAGTTTCAGACCATTGTTTCTGGTTCTAGGTGACAACTGAACACACCAAAATGTCTATTATCAGTATCAACTAAACCGTGCAGATATTTGTAACAGAGGATCAAATCATGTATAAGGCGGCGGTGCTCAAGTGTTTCTAGACATTTATTGCACAGTTGTGATGTTATGAATTGTCATTTGTCACGATTAGGCGTGTGGCGGCGTGGCGTAGTGGTAGCAGCGTTAGGCGTATCAACGAAGTTACTCTACGTCGAGCCCGGTTAGTACTGGGATGGGTGACGTGTCCGGGTTCAACTCGCGGAGGCGACACTTTATTTCGGTATGTAACCAGCCACGCAGGTCGACTCAGCCTTTCATCCTTTCGAGGTCGATAAATTGAGTAGTAAGCTGTAATCGGATGTTTGCTTCCTCGCACGAG
>Ga0209780_1003598_pt1 | contig 11641 bp, 11 predicted proteins | sample WorMetexBAHAMAS2_FD_187384 | JGI IMG/M metagenome (GOLD analysis project Ga0209780, IMG submission 187384) | Marine gutless worms symbiont microbial communities from Max Planck institute for Marine Microbiology, Germany - Inanidrilus exumae... | ecosystem: Host-associated > Annelida > Digestive... | reverse complement strand
ACTGTCAGTAAACTTGATAAAATAACATACGGATGATAAAATTACAGTCTGTTAAATGTGTTAGTCTTTCGGGCAGTGATCTGTCGTGTGCGCGTGGTTTCTTAGTATATCTTTTTTAATTTTTTGCTTTAAACTTCAGCTTGTGCCAAGTAAAGCCCGCACTAGTGGACCAATGTTGACGATCTGTGCGTCATACGACGTGTTTCCGAACAAGGAAGTGCCTATTGTGGGTCGTGTTAATACTGCACCCCATTTTGGGGTCAAATCTCCCCAAACCCCCATTTTGGGGGCGTGAATACTAGTATACACTTTCATGCCTAATGAGCGAAATATTAAAATTGCATATTATCAAAACTACTGCACCAATTCCAACCAAATTTTGCATAGTGACAAAAACCATCAAATACTCTTCGTGGGTGGTCCAAGTAGGCAGATAACAACTCCAAGATGGCGGACAGCCTCTATCTTAAAAAAACGAAAATGGTCACATCTTAGCAAATTTTGTGCCTCCTGCATTTACACGACTCGCAAGCCCTTGAAAGTCGGAAAATCGGCCATTTTCAAAGTCTGTCTCTTCCCCCATTTACAATGCGGGCTGCCAAATGACGACTGATTCTTAAACTAGGGCACAATATCTAATACTTATCGGGGGCCGGATTTTTGATTTTTGTGTCACGTGACTTTGAGCTTGGCATTAACGAGTGTGATTCTCGAAAAACAATTTTTCTTCCGATCTCAATGAAATTTGGTACGTAGGTAGGGGTCGATGAGTGATGCATGAAGGTATGCAGTATGACCCGATCCAAGGTCAAGGTCAAGGTCACAAGCCCCTGGAAGGTGGAAATCCATTTTCGAAGGCTATCTCCTCCCGCATTTACAATGGGGGCTGGCAAATGACGACGGATTCTTAAACTATGACACAATACCTACAGCTTATCGGAGCGGATTTTTGTACTAAAGTTTAAAGTTGGCACTAAGTAGGAGTCGACCGTCAGTCCCGTATTGGGCTAATTTTTATATTTTATCAAATGTCATTCTATCATTGTACTCTCATTTACATGTACAGTAGCTTGTGCTGTGTTTATCAATAGCAGGAGACATCAATCCGCCTGTTATTGGTTAATAGTCATAGTGATTACCGGTAATGTCACCCTTGCAAACAAAACTAAAGTCATATTAAATGTCACATGTCTGTAGTTGACGGAGGAAAAACTGCAACAATGCTTGGTTGTCGATAATGACAATGTACCTGTGTCATAATCATAAGTTTCATGGATTTCATAGAACAGAACATTATGACATTAATATTAGAATATTATGACGTTATGTTAATTACTGCTGTCTGAAATTTGTCTGGAGATTGTGGTTTTACTTCCGTGACAAATGAAAGGACACGAGTCAAGATACAGTTGTGATGTTCTGTTCACATACACACACTGTACAGGAGATCATGCCCGCCAGCAACAGTCAAGTAGTTATTACAGCATAAGTCCACAGGTAGTATGATGGCCTGTGTTATTTCGAGATTTTCTTGCATAGAAAATTTGCTGCAGTTATGCTATTTATGCAAGACACTGCGCATTTGATCAGCATTCACAGAGGTAAGCTGCACATCTGCTCGTACACAGACTTGACTTCACAGCCCAATTTTAAAAAATTCAGGACGCACACGCACAACTTCCAGACTTTTCAGGGTCTGGAAAAATCAAATGTTTTTCAACACTTTTCAGGCCAGTGCCAACCATGCAAAGCATTGTCTCCAGACCTCTGTCTTGGACTTTTGGAGAGTTCATAAGTTAACCAATTGACACAGGATGTCCTTATTCCAGCGGGCAGAACATCCAATCATTTCAGACCAGTAGGTTAATAACACTTGAAATAAATTAGCCCCATACGGGACTGACGGTCGACTCCTACTTACTGCCAACTTCAAAGTCACGTGACACAAAAACTAGGACAGAAATCAAAATTCCGACCGGTTAATTTTTAGGTATTGCCCCCTAATTTAAGAATCCGTGGTCATTTGCCAGCCGTCATTATAAATGGGGGAGGAGATAGCCCTTGAAAATGGTCGAATTTCCGACTTTCATGGTCTCGTGACCTTGACCTCGGATCGGGTCATACTGCATGCATGCATCACTCGTCGACCTCTACCTACATGCCAAATTTCATTGAAATCGAAGAAACTTTTTGTGGACGGACGGACGGACAATTGAGACCCACTAATGTTATTAGGTCGACTCGGAGGAGTCTACCTAAAAACATCATTGTTTTAATGTTCTTCAGTGCTGCAATCTCAAGACCTTGTTGAGATTAAAAGTCTGTCTTGGTTTGAAACCGTCAGGCCTTTTGGATTAGTGTATAACACAATGACTTATAGTAGCATTGTAATTAAACCCAAATGGCACTCAACATATTGTGACGAAAATTAATATTCAGTATAATTAAATTAAAACAACAAACAACCCTGTCATAATTCATATGACAATGCTGCAAAGTACAACAAAACTGTCCATAAATGCCATTAAACAATCCTTAACAAATAAAAATGTCATAATTGTTCCATAAATATATACATACAAATTACTGAGAAAGTTTAAAATATTAGGGGCCATAACACACAAGAAAACAAAAACTGATTAAGAATCCATGAGATGACTACATATGAATGACGTAATAAATCTTATCAAAGACGTCATCATTCAATACAACCTGCTTACTAATGTAGCCATCACCCGTGCCAGATTCAAACACTGGCTTGGCTATTACGAAAGCATCTTAACAACATTAAAACAAGAAGCTCAGCTACCCCACAAGGACTGCGTGATGCGCTGTGTTAGTAAATTCATGCTGTGTTTCACAAGCTATGGGAGTTCTGAAGGTTTCAAACCGCAAAAGAGCAAAAGTGACCTTCAACGGCATTGGCGCTATTCGATAGGACACAGTCTTAGTCTTCCATTGCAACTATGTCTATCTTGTATCTATCTCTGCCCACTATGAATATATGAAGGGCAATACAAAATCTCAAAAACGGAGTGGTTTGAGGCAGTTAGGGGTCACTCGAGGTCACTGGAAATAGTGCCATTTGACAGAGCACATGCGATTTCCTATTAGTGTTCCATAGTAACTATGTCCTTATCTTGCACTGTTTCTGAGATACAGCGAGACGTTGGTTGAAAATCTCCAATTTAAATCTACTCCACCTCTATTTGGTGCCCCCATAAGGGTGACGCCCATGGTATGTCGCCAATTTTTGGCATAAGACAACTAGAGTCCCTGGGCTATCGTACAGCGTTGTTTGTGTGATCCTGCATTTAGCCCTTTTGGTAGGCTACAGTGCCAGCTTGTGACAGACAGATGGACACACGACGACAGCATATACCGCGCTAGCATAGCGTCGCGGTACTGGACTTACATGAAACTGCACATTAGCAAAAGACTACATGACCTTGTTTGTATGTTCATGACCTTAAAACTGCCAATTGTAGTGCCAATTCATTGTAGTTACATACTGATATTCTCTTGTTACTGTTACTGATAAAAATGAAATTTCTATGAACAAAAGATGCCACAGCAAAAACTTCAATCTCTTGAATATGACAACAACAATTCACTATTGGAAACTCACAGATACTGCCTGATCATAGCTTCAAACATAAAAACATCTACAGACTATAACAACACAGAGATATAAAACACAGAGCTTTTACAAACGAACGGCCACAAACAAGCATGACGTATCACACGACACATTTCAGACACAAGTAGCAAGCATACCATGTGCAGCCACATGTAACACTGCCATAACACAGCTCCACACGGTCTGCTGCACCACATCCACAACATGGCAAGCACCACACATGCAGGTTTGAGGGACCCACAATTTGTGGGAAGTGAACAATTTCTTATGTGCTGTGTGAAAATACAGCTGGTTAAATCTAGCAGAAATGCTGCAAAGAAATAAATATGAAGTCATAGTTACTGTTATTACTTACAGTACAATACTACAATACTAGTGATTTGCAATGGTGCCCCACAGCCGATATTCAACGGTGCCTGACAATACACAGTGGTGAATAAATGTTTTTAAAAATAATTACAGTGAATATAAAATTGTGAAAATAAAACAGTTTAGAGTTGATGGCTAAAAGAGTTAAAACTGGAGAGAACGGAGGTCTATGGGAAGCGAGTTCCATGCTGACGGTGCAGCGATGGTAAGTCACTAGCGTCATCTGTGTGATGACGTCAGCCAGTGTTTTGATTGGATAGCAGCATTTTACACCAGCCTTAATGTGGCCATCTATATATATATAAAGCTGCCGAGTCTGTCTGTGTCTGTGTTCCGGATTTCGAAACACGTGCGGACCAATTTCCATGAAACTTTTCATGGCTCATAGGGGTCATACATAGACTTGAACGGAAAAAAATTCCGGAAAATGTCGACCCTTAACGTGTAAAAATTCGGAAAACGGTGCAAAATTGCCGATTTCGAGAAAGTCATGCGGCTGAGAAGCGGCACGGGGGTCACCGCACTGGCGGCACGGGCAACGTGCGCAGCGCGCTGGCGACGCCAACGCTGGCGAATTTTATGAATCAAACGTTTACGAACTTATCGTAAACTACACGACCGGGTGCTTTTTTTATGAGCGCCGCAGGCGCGAGGAGTAACTGGCCAGTGGCCGTGTAAGCCGCTAGTGGTGAACACAAAACACTGCTGGGCGATGGCATTACCATTCAGTCAGGAAGACATGCAGCATTCATGATAGACTTTACTGTCTGCAAGAACTACACGACACAAACGCATGTCTAAAAATCTCCTATACATATTTACACATCCAGCCGCTCACAGTGCAGCAGACTGCAGTCATCACAGTGAGATACAGTGGACATATACGACAACACAGCGTGCGGATGTGCAGTTTCTCTGCTGTCTAATAATTTACCACTAAATATACCGTACACATTGCAGCTACAGATTTGTAAAAACTGACAATATGGCTGCCACGACAATACTGACAGCATTTGCAGACAAGCAGCTACGGTGACTCATCTCGGTAGCATGACCACACAAATGGCAACAGTTCACAAAAGTATTCAGTGTCGTGGAGGCTCAGATGGACGATACGCAAGCAGCAGTTCACGCAGGCGTTCTGTTGTCGGCTCCCACTTTGCAAAGCCCGCGTCATTTTGTAGAAATACCACCAGTGTGCCGTGCACAGCTCGTACATTCAGATGAGCGCTGTACATCGAAACAATTTAACAAACTTCGAACAACGTTGTTGACTTTCAGCTTCAACTACGGATCTGCCATGTACAGAAACAACACTAGGTACAATAGTGAGTTTTCTATACAGACCACAGCACATGCAGTATAATATAACATAACACGAATTACAAATACGTTACCTTGGACACATATGCTGGAATCCATGTCGATATTCATGTTCTTGTGCCGATATTGTTATTTGCTTGCGATTGAACCTACGTCGACAAACAGTAACCAAATATGTTAACCAGCACGCTTTGCCATCATTCTTTGAGTGTGTCTCAAACACAACACTAATGACAAAACCGGAAAATGCAGCTTGTCAATGCAGAACTGAAGTGATAAATTGCAGTGGATTACCGGCTGGACTCAACACGGATCAGTGCTTCGGTCGGTGGATCTCTCCAGTCTGGAATGAATACAATAAATGAGAGTGGCTCTTGAGACTCACCCAGAAGGCTCTGCACACAAACCGCTGCACGTCTTCAGCACATCGCTTAAGATTGAGACATGACACTTGCATAGCACCTTTTCATGAGTATACTCATCTCTAAAACGATCAGAATGGCACGTGTAAACGACGGATCACAATTTTACCTCCATTCACACTTATCCACGAATATAATGAGCCATCCTGCCTTTGATCCACAGCAGCAGCACATCACCACACTTTGGCCGATACTCATTTCCCGTCCCACAGAGGGTAGAAGGCTGAGTTGGCCTAGGTGACTCGAGCCACTTACCTCTGTACATACGACTACAGCATTCTATTAATTACCAGTGACTGTTAGGCAATACTAGCACTCATAAATGCTAACCTCAAAATGATCAATCATTGACTCCATCAACTCCTCACAAAATGGCGGGTTTGCTTCAAAGGATCCAGCAAGCGGGTGAAAATCCAGAATAGGTCTATCAAAAACAACGTAGCAAACAACAAGTTAAATTAGTGAACAAAACTGCTAAAACATACCAACTTATACAGCAGTTTTCTTGCATAGCTATCAGTTACCAGAAAAATCAACCAATACAAATAGATATATGAATGATGACTGATGAAAACAGTTTGCCTACCAAGCCTACCAACCAGTCTAATATTATTAGACAGCACCAGTGCAACGAAGACGTCAATGAAAGTGTTGTAGGACTGAATATAAATCACTGTCAGTGAGTAACAAGTAGATTGACAATGCCTGTTTATGGTACACTCTAAAAGAATATGAAGTCCTGATCGTAAAACATACATACATTCACATATTTATAAAGCACCAGAAGTCGTAAAACGAATCTGAGGCGCTCACATTGATTAAGTAAATCAGTGCAAGATCTTAACTCTGTTGACTTCTGCAGCTATTTGGACAGTATGTGGTCAACAGCTACTTAATTTTCCAAACAGTGTTTTCAGCTCAGCGCAACAAGACTGCTTCATCTGTCACAAGTGTCTTGAACAAGCAACATTTCTCAGTGGCTTTTGCTCCTTTACGACCACTTTTGAACAGCAAATACCACTGCTGCAACATTACTTTTACCGACGCCTTGTTTACGCTGCTGCTGAAAAAATATTTACCTAACATATAAACTGTTTTTCACATGCAAACATCAGGACTGCTTTCAAAGACAACGACTTGAACCCAATCTTGTACGCTAATTTGCTTTTCATTTTTAGTTCTTTTACATCTATTAATTTTTTATTATGGTTCAGTGAAATAGTCTGGTTACACATCAGCTTCTGAGCATACGGTCCACAGACAGTGCACAGAGGAGAACTCTCTAGCATCTTCTCTGCAATCTGAGTGCACTAGTTACCTTGTTACTGTGAGCAAGGGCATGCAGGCAGTAAAACAGTGCCGGCTAAGACTCGTTGACCTGCCTAATGGCCAATAACATGTCACGTCACCATGTCACTATGTGACTGTTGGCTGCAATGACGGATGACTTCCTGCCCGCATTGTCCAAGGTGACCATCCGTCTCAGATTTTCCGGGACATTCCCAAATTTTAACAATGTGTCCCGGAAACAATCATAGTTCTCCCGGGACGCCCATTTGTCCCATTCTTGGCTTGGTGTCCCGGATTTGTCCAAATATGCCTATCTCTGCAGCCGTATGCATACGCATCGGTGGCCAAAAACAAGCTCAGATTTTATCGCCATATACGAAAAAATCAATGGCGGCCGGGGACCCGGACCAGGCTGGGGGAGCTCACAATGCTCCTCCAGACCCAAAGTTAGACCCCCGACGGCTTGCGCTGTGGCGCTCGCACCCTACAATTCACGCTCGTCCCAGATTGTGGTGCCCAAATTATGGTCACTTTAGCAATGTTGCTCTGTCTCTCTCATGGTCTCCAGTAAATGTGTTCACCCGAGTCTGCTCCACTGAAAAAGGTTCTCTATCCAGCTCGTCCTTGATCTTCCTCTGTTTCTCTTTCCCTCTGTTAGCCTAGTTATTATTGCAGCTTCTGTTGATTCATATGGCTGCTGTAACATACGGTATGTCTGAATTATCTCAAACTTCAGTGCCTTGACATGACCATAAACTAGCTGTTGTAAAATGGTTGTTAAGCATTTACACATTATATCATCATGTCATATGTACAGAATCAGTATTCCAGCAGCCACTATCTGATTTTTTTTCAAACTGGCTGATTTTTCTGATAACTATGAAAGAAACGAGGTTTTCTCTGAATACTGTGTAGTCTGTAGAAACCACATCTCCATCAGTTTCAGTAGTGCTGTATACTTATTTTAATGGCCACCTGGTGAATAGTAACAACTTTATGTAAAAACAGTAATGAAATATGGTAATAATACAGTCTGCTGCAGCTTGAACACAATTCATGATTGTGACAAATGCATTCAAAGCTTTGTATAACAGTCTTAGCATACAGCTCTCTCTAGCTTTACATTTCTATGACATTATTAGCAATTCTCCACCGCTGTTTGCTGACAGTCGTCTAGTCACAAGTGCTGTTAGCAATGAATGACTGACTGACCCTCTAGAGCCAAAGTAACCGTCAGTGTCTGCAAATGCCGAACAGTATTGTTTGAAGAAACAGTTGAGTGGAGATGCAAAACATTCGAAGGTCACTCCAAACACTCGATTCAAGCACTCAAACACTGCCAGTGGTAATGCACCTTGCAGTTGGAACCCTTCATTATCACCAGTGCCAAAGAATGTCTGCAAAGCCATGCATTAAACCTAACAAAATACTGCATTGTCGGCAAAAATTCAGCTTACTACAGTGTGCATAAGCATACTATATACACAATATAAATTAGCCCCGTACGGGACTGACGGTCGACTCTTCAGAATTGACGTTTCTGCCAACTTCAAAGTCATGTGACATAAAAACTAGACCGAATATAAAAAATCTGGCCCGATCAATCAAATTTAGATATTGTGCCCTAGTTTAAGAATCTGTGGTCAGTCGCCAGCTCCCATTGTAAATGGCGGAGAACGCCGGAGATAACCTTAGAAAATGGCCGGATTTCCAACTTTGAAGGACTCGTGACCTTGACCTTGGATCGGGTCATACTGCATACAGTCGTGCATCACTCATCGACCTCTACCTACATGCCAAATTTTGTTGAAATCAAAGAAACTTTTCATGGACGGACGGACGTACGCACATACATACGGATAGACATTTGAGACTGGCTTTATTAGGTTGACTCTGTCCAACAGTCGACCTAAAAAGTGAGCAGTAAATAAAGTACCTATTGAGACATCGGCAGTGCTAGTTAGCTGTGACAACAGTGTGCCCGAATACCTCCCAGCTTTAACCATCACCATTGTACACATGCACTACTTACTTGCTGTAGTGTCACATAGTTTCCCGTAAAGTCATTTTCCTGGAAAGACATTTCCCAGAGCGGCGCTGTCACAAAATGCTGCTGGTCGACCGCTGTAATGGCGTGATGACTACCAAGCCAGCAGTGAGCTGGTCCAGCAACTGACTGTGTTTGTGGCAATGTAGTGGTCTCATGTGTCGGTGTCTGTGATGACGGTATAGCACGTTGACCACCATGGCGGTCGCTGCCGTCGCTGCCATGACAGACCACTCCCTCGCCACAAACACAGTCAGTCACTAGACCAGCATGTGGCAGCCATGTTGGTCGATGTGGCACCAGTCATTGTAGCGTGATGGCCAGCAGTTGACAAGCACTGTCATCTCCGATGCACAAAGGCAGCCACTGTCAAGGTCCACTAAAAGTGCATTTCATGACAGCACCATTCCAGGAAACATTTATCACTGAACTGACTATTGGAGTGCAAGGCAGCAGTGACGAAGGTATTTGTTTGAGCAATGCTGGGATTGTCTACAGAACAGTGAGAGGCTGAAAGTGGAGGAAATTTGTCAACACTCTCTAGCACGGAAGCTGTTGCAAGAACTGCAAGCATGTTTCTCGCACTTCCTGCAGCCTAGAAAGGCCCGGTTTGATCATCTCGATGCTGCAGCATGTCTGCTTTACCACAGCTTACATCTACATTGCTAGTACCAGAGATGGCCAGCATGCTGTTTTGTGAGAAAGTTTTCATTGTATGAAATGTTGATGCAGCCAACAGGCAACTGATAATGGTCAAGTGGAGTCTGCAGACATAGGTACATCTGCCAAAGATCAAGTTGAAGTTCATGCTATTTCACTTCAGATGAAGCGATTCAAGTTCCTTTCAAAAAAGTTCAAAGTTCCACCTGCAGCAACTGTTGAGGAAGAGCAAACTGCTAAAGTTAAGCCGGGTCGATATATATCAATGGCGAAATCTTGAACAGCCACAAGAACACCATCTCAGCCTGACTCTGATGAAGCACTGACTGTGTTCTGGCGGCAGAATGAATCAGCTTATCCTTTTTGGCACCAACCACTAGTGCTGCACGTGGTGTCAATGCCAGCCTCAGAGGCTTATGCTGAGCGTGTGTTCAGTGTGTGTGGTCACCTCTGTGCTGGCAAGAGGAACAGAATGTCAGCAAATATGGAACAGAGGGTCTTTCTGAAGATGAACCACAAAATACTGTAAACACTGGAATGTTTAAGGTGGCAGTCTATTCCTGTAGCTGGCATTGACGCCAGCAGTATGAAAGGAATATGATGTTCGTTCTGCTACTGGCATTGCATGACAGCCTTAAGACTGATTTACATAAGTAGTTAAGTATTGCTGACATTCAGACATTTCTTTGTTGTCCAGTCTTTTTTTGTCTTCTCTGATTTTTACTGTGTTCAATTTTACCGAAGTCTGTGTTAGGTGCTTACTGCTGACATGCGTGTGAAGTTTTTCCGTTATCTAGTCTTTCTTTTTCTTTAAGTTTGTTGTTTCAATATATCTGGTACTGCTCTGGATTCATTAAATGACAGCCAATAGAGGACTGATCCTCAAACTTCATATTTACTGAATTACTGAAGTATGCTACAACTACTGAAACTGTAACTGAAATGGAAAAATTGACAAAACTGAAACTGAAAATTTAGACTGATAACTTAACTAAAACTGAAAAAATATCCACAACTTAAATCACACTGTGCCAAAGCACACATCGGCTCTCTCTGAGGTTTTAGAAGATACATACTACATACTACAAAAAAGCAAAACGGCACAGCCAAGTAAGTTTCACTAGTGACATAATTCAAACTCTTACATGGACAGAACCTCAACAATATTGCCACAAAACAAGGTACACAATAACATACCTGATATCGTCGCAAAAGGCACCAAACGCGCACCACAAACTGGTCAAACCGAGGGTCATCATGGCAATTCATGCGATAAAGTTGTTCCTACATGCAATTAAACCACAGCCAATTGTAGTAACCAACGAGGAACGTCTGGTTAGATTGGACAATGTTCAGTCATGTGGAGTTTGAGAGAATCTCGTACCATGTGACATTTGAACACATCAAAAATCGAATCAGGCAAGTGGTCACTCTTCTGACGTATGCACTTGATTCATATTATATTGGCATCAAACATTAATCAGCGATGACATATACCATATACAATGGATATTTGACAAAAAGTAACAGTTATACAGCAGTAGATATGACTTTGGTCTTTAGAAACAAACTAATGCAGTATAATGTTGAAAACCCAAGAGTGATTCCAGCTACAGATACAGCGGAGCAACTGTAAATATGGCTCATGCCAACTGGTAGATCAAGATCAGAAAATACTATTGGACAGATGGGAAAGAAAATGGAAGTAACTAAAAAATAAGTTTAAAAATTTGATTAAGAGCCATAATCATTCAGTAGAATGAATCACAGGCACTGGACAAGTCGCTAGGGGCTATTAAATGCAGACTGGAAAAGATGGGTTTTAACCCTCTTACCAGGCGCGGATCCAGGAATTGCCGTTAGGGGGGCCATCCCCTCCTTCCCCTCTCC
>Ga0209780_1003597_pt1 | contig 11641 bp, 7 predicted proteins | sample WorMetexBAHAMAS2_FD_187384 | JGI IMG/M metagenome (GOLD analysis project Ga0209780, IMG submission 187384) | Marine gutless worms symbiont microbial communities from Max Planck institute for Marine Microbiology, Germany - Inanidrilus exumae... | ecosystem: Host-associated > Annelida > Digestive... | reverse complement strand
ACAAGACAAGATCAACGGGCACTCCTGAATATTTGGCTTCTCTGCTCGAGAGTTACAGACCGGCTCGTGAACTGCGCTCCTCAAACAAAAACTTGTTGACTGTACTCCATCTGTCATTAGCTCTGTCTGCAAAAGCCTTCTGTGTTAGTGCATCTACTGTTTGGAACTCACTGTCTGATGCTTGTAGAGAGGCAGAACTTGTCAGTACTTTTAGGAGTAGATTAAAGACCAAACTGTTTAATGTAGCTTATGTTGCCCAACTTGTCCAGACATCGCCACCATGCGCCTCCGATTCGCTTGCGACGTATGGCGCTATATAAATCTGTTTTTGATTTGATTTACTACTTTAGGCCTACTTTGCCGCGGTATAGGTGTGCAAAGTATTGCGATCAGCGAGTCTGTTTGTCTGTCTGTCCGCTCGCATCTAAAACCACACGTACAAATTTCACCAAATCTTCTGTAGCCTACATGTTAAGGCCTATCTGTGGCTGCGGCTCGATCCTCGGTGTAATACATTTTATTTATGTACTTCGGTCGGACTGTGCCGTCGATATTACCTTGTTATTTGTCTGGGTATATTGTTCTATCGTACGACGGTGCGTGAGTGCAGACGACTGCTATGTACTTCATGTGCTATTATACCATGATGCGCGAACCGCTACTGGACAAGATCAGCCAGTGCCATGTGCGCGACGAGAAATCTAACAATTGGGGTCGGACGCAAGACTTCCGTAACAACAACAGATACGCGTTCGAGTGCGCCATGCATCTCTTCTGTCCCGGTCAGTCGCGGTTTCTGATAGCCGTTATCATAGGCCTATATTTACATCACAGAGCGCCGAAGAAGGAAGTATCAACGTAGCATACGACACGAATTAAATTTCAAATGTAAAACTTAAAGGTCATAAGGTCGCGCTGAACTCGCCTGCTTATAATTCGGAAATAGAAATTACCGGACATATAAACTTTGTGTAGGCCTATTACTGTTTAAAAGGTGAAATTGAAGATTACGTATGATTCTTAATAATTTATTTGCTGCAGATCCCTGCTGTGGAACATATAAAACACATTCCAGACATCAAGGTTTTGTGCCCACGGCAAAGGAGTGTCAAAAGGCTGCGGGCAATCCGTGCGCTAACTCGCAGAACCCCAGCAGGATTGAGTGTTTCCTAGACGCGAAACTCAACCGCCAATTCAGTGACCTCGTGCTCAACTACTTCAACACGTCCTGCGACTGCGCATCGTTCATGGGCGCTGGATATACGTGGGATGAAGACGCGCAGCAGTGCGTTGGTGAGCAATCTGTATTCGTTTCTCGTTCACAACACAAACGTAACGGACGAAGCTAGGATATCAGTGTACGAATTGTTTTAACTACGCCATTGCGTCGCACTGTCGCATGTATGAAACAGCCTTATGCAAGGACGACGTTCAAGATGCAAGCAACGGTATTCGGCAGGTGTAGGCCCTACTGTGTATAATTCTATGAGTTAACACTGGTTTTTATGAAGGCCACCAGGCCACCTTAGTGGATATAGAGATAACATGTCAATGATGAGCAAACATGTCATGAATTTCATTTTTAGGTCGACTCTTCGACAGACTCGACCTAATAAAGCCGATCTCAAATATCCTTCCGTCCATCCATGTGTATGTGCGTACATGCGTCTGTCCTTTCACAGAAAGTTTCTTCGATTTCAATGAAATTTGGCATGTAGGTAGAGGTCGATGAGTGATGCACGACGTTATGCAATATTACCTGATCAAAGGTCAAGGTCACGAGCCCTTCAAATTTGGAAATCCGGCCATTTTCAAAAGCTATATCCTCCGCCGTTTACAACGGGAGCTGGCAACTGACCACGGATTCTTAAACTAGTGCACAATATCTAAATTTGATAGGGCCGGATTTGTGATATTTCTCCTAGTTTTTGTGTCACGTGACTGAAGTTGGCAGAAACGTTAGTTGTGAACTATGTGAAGCGATGACAGTCAGTCCCGTACCCCCGTGGGGCTAATTTATTTTTCTTTTACTCGCTCTTCATCCGTCGTTACTCTTGGTCGGTCACCGGCATCATCCTCTCTAAAATAACTGATTGCTCCTTTCGTTATGCTTCACCTTGTCTCTGGAATCCACTCCCTTTATCTCTTCGTCAACCTCATTCTGGTATCAACTGCTCCATTTACGATTCACCTATTCCTTCTTCCTCTTTTGATTCACCACTGTTCATTCATAACATTCTCTCTTTCACTCCAGGCTTTTATAGGAAGTCGTATATGAGCTTTCGATTGGTACCAAAATAGGTGACCTTGAATGGCGAAACGGCCCTTATTTTGCGTTATTTTACAGAATTTGGTAGTTTTCGGGGCAAATTGCGTAATAGTGGTTGACAAAGCCACAACTATAGACAATTTACGATTACTATGTCTAGCAGCAGGCCTAAACGCCTGTAGAGGGACCGCGCGACGCCCACGGTCTAAATTCCTAGCAGATTCATAAATTCACGACTTAATGCGCAGTACGGTAGGCCTACTTGCATAGCAATCGTCTTAATATACGAGTAGGAAGACGTATATGAGCTTGCGAGTGGTATCAAAATCGGTGACCTTGAACGGCGAAATTGCCCGTATTTCACCGAATTTGGTAGTTTCCGGGACGCATTGCGTAAAAGTGGTTGACATAGCCATAATTATGGACAATTTACGATTACTATGTCTAGTAGTACCGTAAAGGTCTGCAGAGGTACCGCGCGACGCCCACGGTATAAGTATTCTATAACTGCAAGATGGATATTCTGTAGCAGATTCATAAATTGAGGACTTAATGCGCAGTACCTGCCTAGCTATCGTCTAATTTATTAAACGAAGTAAGTTCTCTTTTCTTGTATTTTGAAGTACGTGTGCGATATCGTCGTAAAAAAAGTTCACGTTCGCTATCTCATCTTCTGGTGAGTTCTTGTTCGTTTCTGTGCCGTGCCCTGGACTAAGCTGGCCACCTCCTCAGATTTTGAGTGCATTTAAATCTACCGCATTACCAAGAGGCTGCAACACAAGCTATATACCGCGTAATGAGAGCAGCTGTTGGTGTACGAATACCTACTCAATCGTGGCTCACGTACGAAGCAGGCAGTATTCAACGCTATGTGCATGTGTAAAGACATAGACGAATGTCGTGTGGGGAGTTTCGACTGTGAACCCAACTCGGTCTGTCGTAACCTGGTCGGCGACTACTACTGCACTTGTCGTATGGGCTACAGACTCGACGACAGTCGGCAACGCTGTGTGCGTGACAATGACTTCGTCTACAACGATCTACTGCAAGTACCGTCACTCGAGAAACCACCGTCCGTACAGACCGACTGGCGTAATGTCTCACGCATTGCCTTTTCACTATATCTTGTGTCGGCTGCAGTAGCATGTTTACTGACCAGTCTTTAGTTGTCTATGTAATGCGCTCGGTCAGTTGTGTTGCGGCAACTTGGTGCGTCAGTGTAACTGTCCGGACGATAGCCTATTTTTTTCCAACGAAATGACCTTTAACGTAAACATTTGGCACGGTGGTTCATCTCAACTGCCGTGGTCAAGGTCACGGTTCAAAGTCACAGAATGAAACAGCAATAGCAATGGCTAGCGCAGTCCACACGGTGAATACTACACTGCTGGCGTCCTCTGGCAAACAGAAATATGCTTCAAATGTTATGCTGAAGTGGTCACTATGACCAATGGTTAAAGTGGTTAGCTCAAGCTGGGGGGGCTCTATTTTAGCCTGTTCGGAGTCAGTCAGTGGTTCACCGAAAGACCAAGTACTCCTAACTGATGCTTGAACGTGTTGATTTGTGGTATAGATAAAGCATTATTTGGCTGGATGGTGAAGTCATCTGCAGCACATTCACAGACATCATGTTTGGCCGTCTGTGTTCTGCTGTTGCTCAGTATGTCAATGTCTACAAATGGCAACTGACTCTGTGAATGCACCAACAGAAGTATTGCAAAAGTGGGTGAACGTTCAGATTCCTTCGGCAGCAGCATTATGACTGTTCACTTATGTTCAATGTACATGCCTTATAGCATTGCAAGAATTAAAAAATGTTGACAGTAAATGCTGTCAAACCATCGTTATCTGCACGTCCTTTGTTTTACGCAATTGAAAAGGTTGCATAATGCATCAGATACAAAAATTCAAAACTTATGAGGAGGACGTGAAATAACTAGGTGCAAAGTTACCAAATTTCATGCTAACTATATTAAAGGTTTTACAGTATCTTGTATTGAACGTGGTTAGCAACTTGACTGCTGTCAAGAAGTGATAAATTGGTTGTGTGTGGTGATTCCAATACATCACTCATATGCAATTTTCTGGCAGCATGCTGCAACACACGTAATGCTCAACAGATATGCACTAACATAATACTGTCGCTGTATTACTACAGTGACATTCTCATATCAAAAGAACAATGAATATCGTTTCTGTGAACTGCCAAAATGGACTATGCCAACCTCATCTATCAACTACGCTATCTGTTGTGCACAGATAACATCAGACGGCACATGTTCACAGACAGTCACACACGCACAATATGTGACACCATAGAGTCAACTGTCAAAACTAATCACATCAGTCTTCCGCAGACAATTAATACGGCCGTGGCGGCGGCGGTCCTACAACAAGCAATCAACACACGGCCGCTGTTTCAACACACTTAAAAAATGCAAGCTTGGTAAGCTACATAGAAATATTGGTAGTGGCACTTTGCAGGCAGCAGTCATAATAAGTTAGCAGATGAACAATGTATGTCAGTCTGTTGTTATATAAAACATTATAAGCAACCAGCTGTAAGAACTGCTATCACAAATGAATGCATTCGACTTGAATGATTTCACTCAATGATGGTACCGTATCGGAGACCTGGCATAAAGGGACAACACCCCTTCCTTCAGATGAAGAAAGGATTAGGTCAGTGATACAAGTTTTCACCAGTGCTTTGACATTCGATATCAACAGTTAATTTGTCACTCGTCACGTCTCTCCGCTCCCGGCGACGCTCAAACAACTGAAGCTGCTTGATGCCGCCATGATGTGTGTGTGTGTGTGTGCACCACGCGTCTTGGCTGCATCAAACAGCTTCAGTCTTCCAGGACAGCGGCTGACAGCTTTAGCAATCGCCAGTCATAAATAAACTGCCGCCAGACGGGAGCGCCCGCGTGTGGTCAGCGGCGTGCGTGGTCCTACGGCGGGCGAGCGGTGTTGGAAATGAGTGAATGACACCGGCGGCGAGGTGACGAGTACATCATGCTTGCACTTCGCGGCTCTCTCCATTCTCACAGTTTCCCACGGTCACTTTCGCCCGGACTCCGTGGGTCTGCTTCTTAAGCAGCATTCTCACTGCGGCCGTAACGCGTGCGTTATCGTCGTAATGCGCGTCTTACGATCGTCGCACGTTACGTCCGTAACGTGCATGTTACGGCGGTCGACGGTCGTACGTAGCACGCCTTCAATGCTAAATTTTTAGACCGTCCCATGCGTTCGCACACGTTCGATTGCAGGCGTGCTACGCAGTGCTTAAAGTAGTTTGAAAAAGCCGGGGGGGCTCCCTCTCACCTCTTACCCCCTGCCTCTTATCCCCTACCTCAGTGTACCACCCCACTTACCCCGAGCTAACAGCTGGGGCCTGAGCCCCTTACTTTAAGCCCTGGTGCTATGGCCGTAGACGGCCAGTGAGAATGCTACTTTATACTCGCCAGTAGTACTTATGTATTTTTATTATAACGAATGACGTCACTTCCGGTATCGGTATTGGTATCGTTAGAAGCCAAAGTATTGGGTATTGGGTGCTGAGCTTGGTATCGTTCTAACCCTACTTCCTGTATTTGTACATTTGTAGAATAGAACTTCTGGGGATATGTGGTACAGGTCTTTTCACGGCCCAATACCCAGCAAACAGTGTCACGTGCCACAGCACTCAAATCACTGACCCTAGTGGCCTGGCCTTATCTTTTCTTTATCCATCACTGGACTCCTCACGGAAGGGGCACCGACTCAGTCTTTACAGCTACCTTTACAATGGCTGACTGAAGACAGTACCATACTCGGCATAAGGAACCATCGATTTGATGTTGGTTTTGATTGGGATACAGAATTTTTTCCACAGATGCATTCTACTACCGGTAGTATTCACTAGGTGGCACCTTTACATAAGTCTGAACTCTGAGTGCTTTTCTTTCTTCATTGCAGACAGTGGTCCAGCTTAATTTTGGATCTCAGCATTGAGACTGCGTAATGGTCCAATGCACTAGCCCAGGGAGAGGAGCGGACTTGGTAGGTGTGAGCTAATGTGTGCGTGACGTTTGGGGAAGGCGGGCTGGGGTTAGTAGGAAGTGAACAGCTTCTGTGGCCTACTGTCTGACTTAGCCATGACTGGTGCTGTGTTCTGCACCAGCCAGTGGCCAGCCAAGCCTATTTACTTCAGCTCACCCAGCACGACATCCTTGCTAGAGAACATCGTCAAACCCTCTTTCCCGCCCGGGATCATTTCCCTGTTCATCATGTGCATAGGAATTATTTGAAATAATTCTTTGGTAGGCGGACGCGCCTCGGCCAAGGTTTGAACCCCGGCTCCTGAGAACGTCACGCTCTACTGCACATGGCGTCAAAGTGCTTTGACCATTGGGCTACACAGACAGGTCCTGTGAGTGCTTTCTAGTTAACAAATATGTTGGCTGTCCTCAAGAAACATTGACTGTGGTCCAATCTTCAACATGATGAACCACGCCGTGTTACTCGTTTGCACATATATTGCACTGTTTTTCACATCTACCCATCAGCTATTGGACATTGTATCGGACACGTCTAACGTAGCATGTGTTAATAACAAAGTGAGCTAATACTGTAGAATACATGGCTGGACATAACTTAGGTGTATAATTTTTACACAGCCACAGTCAAAACTGTGAGTGACACTGGAAATATTGCTACTGCATATATATAAAATGCTTAATTACATCGTGATTCACTACACAAATCGGTCACTGACTCATGATCAGAGTATTCACGATGTCTTTTGCAATCACTGACATACAAAGATAACAACAAACCTCTCATCATTCCAGGTGGCGGTCCTCGCATTCCCATCGGCGGAGGAGGACCCCTCATACCCCCTGGTGGACCGGGCGGCATGCCAGGTCGTCCTTGTGGCTGCATCATCTGCGGTGGTGGTGCGCCAACTCCACGTGCTGGGCCACTCAGTCCAGCAGCAGGACCTGATGACTGGGCAGGTACCCCACGACCCGCAGCACGGCCAACACCCGGCCCACCTGACGCACCAGGAATGGGCACACGAGCAATCCCTTCCTACAACGCCAACAACTAATCATCTCTCACACATGCTACCTTTCTGTGATGTTATGCAATATGGATTCCAACAAAGTACACTAACAACAAGGTGTAGCCCTAACGGGACGTAACACTACTGGCCCGCCGTGAAGTGTCGGCCGCCCGATCGCCCGTGTGCCCAGCCTATCAGCAGTGTTACAGACGACGACAGACGCCAGCAAGCAAAACAATACTAACCCATTAGGCAGACCAGTCATAATTCAAAATTAATATCACAAAATTAACAGCAAGGCAAACAAAATATAATTGCAGTGACCTTCACAGGCAGTGATCAGAGACAGGTTTGAGATATTATACTGCAGTGAAACATGTTATTTCGCCACTATATATGCAATCATAGCCTCCATTATCATTGTGAATCAATCAAGTGACATGACTGACTACTGGAAAAAGATCCTCATGTTTATTTTGCAGATAATATATTGCAATTGCACACAACTCTTACAAGAAGTATTGATGACAACAATGAAAGCTGGTAAATATAATTTTCATACTAACCCCTTTACCCAGAGTTATCTCATCCAACGCAAATGCACCACGCAGCATGATACCAGAGTAAACTTGTCCGCGCCGTCTTTTTACATTACGTCACCGGGTACCTTGAGATAATTCGTCCTAATGCTGTGACAGCCTTTCCGGTAAGTGTAATATACGTTACACATGTGAAAACAATTTCAAAATTTCATTCCACAGTAAAGGGGTTCATGACGGAGGGTGGAAACATTACTTCTGCAAAGAAATAGCAAGAATATCAAAGTGGTTCTAAAGGAGACATGCAAGCAGCCTAAATGGCACTGGTAGTTATCATCACACAACGGAGGGAACTACAATTTTGTGTACCAGTGCATGTACAAAATAGAGATGATGGGATGAATCCCAAAATGATTGTCAACCATTCTGGTGCGATTGGCGACAACAGGCAAATGTGATTAAGCATGATATCAATGCAACTGATTGCTGTTGTGTTTTGCATGCTGTTTTGTAGTGATGGCACGATATGGCCGTGGGGGAAAACGATGGATACGATACAATACTGCACAAAATATCGCGATACGATACGATATGATACGATACAGTGCCAAAACGCTGCGCTGTGTGTCAACAGTCCAAGATTAATGTAGCGTTCTCACTGACGCCTTCGCACGCGTTCACATCATGCCTTACAACGCCATCAACGGTCGTTGACGACATTCGACCGCTGTCCATAATTTCCGGCAGAGTTTGAACATGGGGACGGTACGGTATCAAAAATCTAGCATTAATAGATTTCAGTAGCGTTCAAACTGACGCCGTCAACTGAGGGCGGTCGCACACCATCGAACGACGTTCGAGGCGTGCCAACGTGAGTACCTGCTCACAGTATTGCTAGATTTTAGTAGCGTTCTCACTGACGTTTAAACGTCGTCGTCGTCGATCGAACGTCGTTGACGACGTTCGAACGCGTTAGTGAGAAGCCCACTTAAGACTTCACTCTAGTGCGCCATCACAACGGATATATGGACGGCGTCCAGCAACTGCTTGTATATTGGCTGGCTAAAATAGCGTTCTCTTGCGGCCGTCGACAGCATTAATAGCGATCGAACGTGTGCGAACGCGAGGGATTGTCTAAAAAATTAGCATTGAAGGCGTGCTAGCCACGGCCATCGACCGCCCTATCGTGCGCAGTACGGACGTAATGCAACTGCGTAACGTGCGCGTTGCTGCTGCAGTGAGAATGCTACTTAACAAAGCGGTGTCAGCCGGGGTGGACGGCGTGAAAGTGGCCGGCAAATAGTGGGAAGTGCATGCATGTACGGCGACCACCCATGGCGCTGATTGACACGCCGGGTCCGAGGCGGCTGGCGCATTTTGCCTTTGATGTTCTGAGGTGCTGAGTAATTCCCTTTGGCGTTTCTCGACAGTTGACACGTTGCACGCTGCTTACGTGATCGGAGATAATGGTTTCAGTAAAGTTACTGTATTCTCGTAAAACTATTTGATGTTTACTCCCGCATGGATGTGTGGACCAGCTGGCGATACGATGTATCGTGCCATCACTAAAAATAAATAAATAAATAAATAAATTACTGTATTTTATAGTCAGTAATTCCCTCCTGCTCAATTATTTCACCAAAATCTTCTTCTTCAGTGTTGCTGCAGTATTGCATTGGATGAAAGCTGAAAGGCCTTGGAGTGCTGTCAGCACTTTCTGCTGATCCTCGAAGTGTGCTATTGAGCCTTGTAACAATGTATCACACACAACAAGTCTATGTCATCAAATGACATAAACACCACCCATCTAAAGAAATACCTAGTACTGCAATATGGCAGGGAATGTAGAAACAGCAACACATACCCCACCACAGGTGGGCACAGGTAATGTTACGACGATTGTTTTGTCTGTCCATTCTGTATCAGACTAGCTCAAATGTTATAAGCGAATTTTTACATAATATGGGGAACATGAACCAGGTAAGATTTGATAAAATTATGTAAGTAATCTGGAACATATTCTGATACTTCCTCCTATATACAAATGGTCCAGTTGTCTACTGACGGAGAAAGTGAAAGTAACATGGGGAAAACCAGTGATTCAGTGTGGGAAAACCATACCTCTACCTATACATGGTGCTTGCCAGTAATGACAATGCGCCAATTTCTATGTGAAATGGCAAAGGTAATTAAGCATTCTATTATCGAGTGCCATCTGTTAAATGTATTAATGTACATCCCACCAAATAATACCTGAAAACATGAACAGATTCAGGGGATGACAACTTTTTTTAGAAATGAACACTAGATGACAGATGGCCGACGGAACAAAGCACTGAAGAACTGAAGCAGCTGTGTCAATCCCTCCTGGCTAAATGGGCACTAATCCAGTAACAAAACACAGGCGTCACAGAAACTCCTTCAATACAGATCACTAAACATAGCATATGGGTGCAAACCAGAAATGCATCAAGCTGGAAAAGATATTTAACAAGATAAAACAAGTCTTTTAAAATACTACAACTGCTTTCTTGTTGTCAACTAATAACTCACATAAGACTGGAATGATCTGCTTCTGATGGTAAGAAAGTCGGATTTGCAGTTAATCCGTCATCCTGGTTCTGCTGTACATGATATCCAACACCTTGACTATGACCGACTACCCTGCAGTCGCACAGGTATTCACTTAACACAACTCGCAATAATCAATAAAAAGCGTGAAACAAAATGACAATTGCAATAGATACTGCTGCACTAGTTTGTGTGCACAGCCATCACTGAAGGTCAGCTTCCACATATCTTCGTAAAGCTAAAATATGCAGCATGCTGCACGAAGTTGTAGATTCTGGCACTACAAGTCTACAACAAGTATGAATTGCAAAAGGAAGGTAAGACAGGATTCAGAACCTGTCACTCAGTCAACAACTTAAACAAGCAAATAAAAAGTGGTCAAAGAATTTTGACGACAAGTCGTATTGTGGGGGACAGTTTTTCATGGAGAAAAAGTCAATGTGACACCCGCCAATCGGGAGCAATGCAGTTGGCTGCGGCAGTCGCACTGATGCCGCTATTATTTTTTTACTGTGCACACTGCAGCAGTGACCCACAATGCTTTGCAATGGACTGGACAACCCCCCAAATTCCTCTTAAGGTATCTGGACCCAATCTCATACATGGTTCCTTGGGCCCACCTGAGTCTACCCTCCAACTGGAATCTCAATCGGTTCATCTGTTTTTGCAGGGCTCATGAACGTCACCAACAGACAGACAAACACACAGACATGCTACTCTCTCTGTAGCGACAGGCAGCATCTAGCTATTGTTATAATGCAGCCTAATAAATGCAACTTTTACCAGGAGAACAATAAATTCAGTTTGTGCTGTGTCACGACTGATATTGGCACCTGAGATGTGTAAACCGTGTTGTCCACTCGCTACATTCATGGCACACAAGTGAAGGACAAGGACCGGACGTGTTGTTCTCGTACAATATCTGATCGATGCCGTCAAACAATTCCTGCACTTTCCGCGACTCTTGGCGGTCAAATTCCTGCAACAATAAACATAATTACCAACTTCCAGTAAAGTATTCACCTGCTTAATGCATAACAGTCTGATTTGCACCAAAGATACCATAACGAAAGAACAAAAATTACAACAACGCTTACTGCAAAAGATACTACTGCAGTTTCTACAGCTTTTGCCCACAGGTCTTCTTTTCTAGGCTGCTCCTGTTTCGCTGGGAGCAGAAACCGAAATCTTCTGGGAATAACTGGAAAATTT
>Ga0209780_1003596_pt1 | contig 11644 bp, 5 predicted proteins | sample WorMetexBAHAMAS2_FD_187384 | JGI IMG/M metagenome (GOLD analysis project Ga0209780, IMG submission 187384) | Marine gutless worms symbiont microbial communities from Max Planck institute for Marine Microbiology, Germany - Inanidrilus exumae... | ecosystem: Host-associated > Annelida > Digestive... | reverse complement strand
CGCCCTGACGAACCCCGCAGGAGACCGAAAATGCAATGCCTGTCAACATATTCCATACAACGGCGCAACTCAAGTTACTATACCATTTGTGCAAAATAGATATGAAATGAAAAGGGAGTTTTCTTTTGATCAACTTACAGACAAGACCATTTATCAAAACTTTATTGAAGGCTTTGCTTGCATCAAGAAAAGCACAATGAACTTTGCTGCCACGTTTGGTAAAATATTTAACCGATTCGACAAATGTAAATAGCGCATACGTGTTTGAAGCTGGTTGTTGCATAGCATTTATATCTTCACACTTTCAACAGCTGGTAGGGATGGTGGCTTGACTTAATTGCCTTACTCAGTGCCTATGATGTTATACCTTATGTGATTCCCGGGCGCCTCGGAATCCCGGGAATGACGTTTGCACATTCCCGATTTCTGGGAATGAAAAAACATGTCCGGGAATGCAAACCCTAGTCATGGCATGGGTTAGATGATATGTTGGACAGTAGAGGAGCAATAAAATTTTCTGGGCTGGGTCGTGTTTTAGGCTGGACCGGCAAAAGTGGATATCCTATGGATGTGTGACATTAGTGGTAGTAATTTAACCCCAACTCATCCCTAATCCTAACACTAACTCTAAAACCATAGTGGGTTATGGTATAACCATAGCAACATGCCCCGTAGAGTATTTCCATGATGGGCGCTTCGAGTCTATAATAATTGGTAGCACTAGCATACACTTTTATTACTGGTCGGCTGTCTATGCCAGCTGCATGCTAGGTACCGTATAGCACAGTGTAGCATGATCAGCTGATAGCTCTAGAGATTTAGCGTGTCCTGTCTTCCATCGCTAGCGATTCAGCGACAAAAGTTTTTACTTAACGGCATGTCTGCAGTTGTGACTGGGTTTAATGACTGTGAAAACTAGTGGCAGTTACATGAGAGATGGAACACAGACACAACAGCACTCCGCTGCAGACAGAGCTGACAGTGCAGCATATCACAGTATGGAGACGTATGGATAAGGAGCCAGTACAAAGACTACTATCTCAGTACAGCATTACAGCAAGTGTAACTGGACACAAGTGTGCATGCATTGTGGTCTTCACAGAATTAATTCGATTACACATTGATTCCTGTTTGGTTACCACAGTGGTAATCTTGTCATCAGCACTGATGTAGTGCTGCAGTCACAGGCTGTTAGTATCTGCAAGTCTGCTAACTGATGCAGTGCCCATGATACATGTACCCAGTACTTGTCAACACATGCACTGCAGATATAAAGCACTCGCCAATAGCATTGTTGTGGAAAAGCATGTTAAAATTTCTTTAGTATTCTTTGTGTGCAATGAAATATGTAAACTAACACATGCATTTTAATGTATGTTGCAGGTTCATCCATAATACATGGCTGATTGGTAAGTAATCTATTATCAGTCTTGCGAAAGGCGAGATCTTATGTTTTGTGCATGTTTCTTTTTATTTTTTCCCAACTCACTTTTTCCAAGATCCATCAATCGACATTCTCGAAACTTTTCCACAGGACTTGGCTTTAGTCAAAAAAAGAACAGCTGCTATTTCAGTTTGCTGGAAGTGTCCCCTAACAAAAATGAGGGGCAAAACCCCCAAATTTTGCCAAAAGCACCTTCACTCACAATGTGGAAGGAAAACAGAAAATTGAATACAATAGTGTACATCAGTGATTATTAGCCTGTACTTTCACCAAATATGGTGGGGGTCGGTTAAGCAGTGATGGAGATCGACGCATTAGATTATACAGGGGTGGGAAAATTTTGCGATTTTTGACATAATATCACGCTATATCTTGTAACGGTACAAGATAGCCCTGTCATTGCTGCAGACGACTATATTAGAAATCATATGTGGCCTGATAATGGTGACATTGCCAATGACCTTGAGTGAACCCTAGCCACCCCAAGTAGCCATTTTTGTAAATTTTGAGGCCCCTGTCCTTTTCCCAAACTAACCTTGTCAGGAGTCCGTCAACAGACATTCTCAAACCTTTTCCACACGTCTTGGTTTAGTCGACAAAAGAAGTGAGGTCACCCGTAATGCTGCCATTTGATAGGCCACATACGACTTCCTGTTAGTCTTTAATTGCAACTTTGTGTCTATTTTGCACTGTTTCCGAGATATTACCACTTATTTTCCAAAATTTAAACGGGTCACATGACCCCAAACACATCCCTTTCGGGGGTAATCTATCATGCGTGCACTAGCACTACTCTGTATCAATCAGCACACGAAATTGCCTAGCTTCACCGATTCCAAACATATGATTGCAGGCCAAAATTTACAACAAAAAACTTGTCACGTGACCCTAACCACGCCCATTAGGGGTAGTTTGTCATTCCATTTGATGTATTGTACCTGCATACAAAGTTTGGTGACTCTCGCTTTAGCCATTCCGGATATATGATTGTGGGCATCGAAACTGAAAATAATGGGTCATGTGACCCCGACTACACCCCTTTTAGGGCTGGTTTGTCATCCAAAAGCTAGCAATTAATGTCTACCTGTGTGCAAAATTTGATCACTCTTGCTTCAGCAGTTCCGGAGATATGATTGGTGACCACCAAAATTTAAATGGTTGGCATGACCTGACGACGCCCCTTTTAGGGATGATTTGTCATGCGTGGGCTGGCATTTGCGATCAACTTGCCTACCAATTTTGGAGTCTCTATCCCCGCTCACTACGAAGATATTTAAAGGGATACAAAATGTGGAAAATGGAGTGGTTTGAGGTAGTTAGGGTCACTGAAAAAAGCGCCATTCGATAGAGCGCATACTGTTACAAGTTCGTATTAGCCTTTTATAGTAACTATGTCCCTATCTTGAACCGTTTCTGAGTTATAGAGAGATATTGGTAGAAGATTGCTGATTTGAACCTAACCTACTGTTGCCACCGTTGGGGGTGACCCCGTTGGAATTTTGCTGAGATTTTTGGCATCAGATAACTAGAGTCCCTGGGCTATCGTACGGAATTGTTTGCATGATCCTAGGTTTGGTTGTCTTAGTAGTACACTGACTTGTGACAGACAGACAGATGATGGCAAGTAATGCATTGCACGGGTAAAATGGGTCACATGACCCTGACCACACATGGTTGGTTTGTTGTCCATAGGGTAGGACTTGCTATGCCCAACCTACCTACCAAATATGAAGTTTCTGTATCCACCTATTTGAAGCCCTCACTTGGGGTGACACTATTGAAATTTTGCCATTATCTTTGGTGCCATAAAGCTTGAGTCCCTGGACTGGACTGTCGTGTAGCGTTGTTTACGTGATCCTGAGTGTAGCCATTTTGGCTGAACTGTTGACAGATGTGGCCACAGCATATACCGTGCTAAGATAACTTCACGCAGTGAAATGAAATTTTCATATGGTTTTGGCTAATTAGTTGACTTCTGACATTATTTAGAGTTGATTGTTTACTTGGCCATGCTGTTGCTAATGTCACCGTCAGCTGTATTAGTAGGAATTGTTCTCTGTGTGATTTCCCTGTGGTAATTTACACATAACTGTGTGTCTGCTGTTTGTAGCAATTCTCGTGAATCTATTAACTATGACGAATATTTGGATGCTGGAATACCAGATACATTGTTGGAAGGACTTGGCTTCTATGCAAGCACTGGTGATGCTGAGGCATCCTCTGAAACTGATGAGATACCAGATGAAAGGCCTGTGCCAGAAACTGATCAAGAACAACAGTCAACAGCTGTGTCTTCAGCAACTACAGGCAAGCGTCAGTCAAGTTTAAAATAAGTTTTGTGCCTTTCGGTTCTAATATCACAGTCTAGCGCGGTAGTGCTTACACTGTTGTAAGGGCGACCAGCTAAGCCTATGCAGAACAGCAAAATCATGGATATCAGAACTCTTAAGCCCCTGAAGCAACTGTCACAATATTTGGCATGGGTAATTACGTTGGCAAGCCTGCATGCAAAAATTGAAAGTGATCACCCCAGTGGGGCTTCTCTGCAAATGGTTGTGTGGTTTTTAGTTTTCCTTTTTATGACCCCAATTTTGCTCGTGTCCCGAGACTAAACCTCAGAAACGATCATTTTTGCTCCATTTGATGTGCCCTAATTTAAGAATCCGTGGTCATTTGCCAGCCCCCATTCCAAATGAGGGAAGAGATAGGCGAGCTCGTGACCTTGACCTTGACCTTGGATCGGGTCATAATGCATACCGTCATGCATCACTCATCGACGTCTATCTACATACCAAATTTCATTGAAATCAAAGAAACTTTTCGTGGACGGCTACTTACTGCCAACTTCAAAGTCACGTTACACAAAAACTAGGACAAAAATCAAAATTCCGACCAGTTAATTTTTAGGTATTGCCCCCTAATTTAAGAATCCGTGGTCATTTGTCAGCCCTCATTGATTTTCATGGGCTCATGACCTTGACCTCGGATCGGGTCATATTGCATACCGTTATGTATCACTCGTTGACCTCTACCTACATACCAAATTTCATTGAAACCGAAAAAACTTTGTGGACGGCTACTTACTGCCAACTTCAAAGTCACGTGACACAAAAACTAGGACAAAAACCAAAATTCTGACCAGTTAATTTTTAGGTATTGCCCCCTAATTTAAGAATCCGTGGTCATTTGTCAGCCCTCATTGTAAATGGGGGAGGAGATAGCCCTTGAAAATGGTCGAATTTCCGACTTTCATGGGCTCGTGACCTTGACCTTGACCTCGGATCGGGTCATACTGCATTCCGTCATGCATCACTCGTCGACCTCTACCTACATACCAAATTTCATTGAAATCGAAGAAACTTTTTGTGGACGGACGTACGGACTGACATTTGAGACCCACTAATGTTATTAGGAGTCGACCTAAAAACCGAGTAGCTCAGAAGAAACTGTCTGGGTAATAGTCTACGAAGACAGTCCGGCACAAGGTAATTACATTTTAACTTTTTTTGTTATCACTTCCCCTTCGAGAAAAGGCGTTCACTTGGTATGGATGTGGCTGGAATGTCCAGCAGACATCTGCGACTGCTGCCACTGACTCGCATTACGCTTGAAGTCAATGAAGTGAGTAGTTATCATGCACGCGGAGTACCGATGCTGAGTTATTGAGTAACAGTAGATGTAATCTGAGTAGTAGCTAACACATAGGCCTATACAATACGATACGATACAGTGGGTTACCTTATCTTTCGCTAAAACCTTAGTCTAAGACCAAAAGTCCGGTTTAAGACCTAATTAATGCAAAACGTGAAGTGACGCTAAGACCAAAGTATAAAACCAAAGTTACCGCTTAAACCAAAGTTTAAGACCAAAGTTTGGTCAAAAACCAAACTTAATCTGAGCAATCCGGTCTCAAACCAAACCGTCCTAATGCATTTAGATAAGCAATTATCACTAATCTCTTTACTTTGGTCTAAAACCAAATCACTTTATCTTTCGCTTAATCTGAACTCGGTCTAAAACCAGGTTTTAGCCGTTCAGATTAAGCTTTGGTTTTAGGCTAAGGTTTTAGACTTTGGTTTTAGCGAAAGATAAAGTGACCCAGTATATTTACATGCGCTCAAAAGCTGACGAGATGACCAGCTTAATCTAGCGCACGGCACGGAAATGAAAAAATAAGGAAGAACTAAAAACAACTATATGGGTTGCAGTGTATCTGGGGACACACCGCAATGTAGGCTTGAAGAGAGCATTTCCCACCGGCGTACTCGACAGGTGACACAACTGTTTACTTATTTACTGACTGACGCACAGGACTGCAGCAAAAGAACTTCTCTTGTCAGTTATGGTAAACGTCATTTTAGGCCGCATCGCATGCATTGCTTAGATGTGGGCTGTTGTCAGAGATGGTCTGTGTGTAAATGCAGATTGACAGCTGTTGAACACACCGGTCTCTGTTGGTCACACATGAGCCCTGCTAAAACGGCTGAACCGATCGAGATGCCACTTGGTAGTTTATACAAAAGTTGGTTGTTGACCATATGCACATATACTGGAGTCTAAGATGCTGATGACTCTCCATGATTGTCCTACCTTGTGTCCATAAATGTTAGGTTGTTAAACTTGTGTCCATGTCATACAAATACTCGGCATATTGTCACAGATTCAAGGGTTTGCTCTCACTAGTTGATAGTGATTTGTGGTTAATTTACAAGATTAGTACATTTTTAGGAAGTCTGTAAAAAAATCACCTTGTTGTTGTTTAGTTTGTATGTAACAAAATTTTACTCACGATGGGCTTTGTTTTGTATAACAGGTTTATCAGATGTTTTGCCAACTGCTTGTCGCCGAGGACGGCCACCCAAATCACCAAAATATGTGCATGAGCACTCAATAAAGGCTACTAGTGCACCAATGACTGTCTCTCATGTACCACAGACTCCCAGTGCAGATGGTGCACGGTTGTCATCATCCACCCCAACTGGAGATCAGCCTTCAAAGACCATCATCAAAGGCAATATTGTATACAAGAGAACAGCGACAGGAGAAGTCATTGCCAGTGTAATCAAGAATGGACCTAAGCCAGAAGGCAGTTTATCTGTTGCTGTATCAACTAGTAGAGGACGTCCATCGTTTGAGCCTCGCACAACTGCTTCGCTGGGTGTTGCTGGTGAAACGAGCGTGCCAGCTGACTGTCCAGTTAACGAGAACAACGTGGAACGTGTTCTTGATGAGTCCATCACTGCCACTCAGTCGATGAGACGTACACTCGTCTCACTGAAGGACGACCTGAGACGCATGGGTGGAGGTCCAGCAGTGTCGGCCACTCTCAAACCCATTCACCTTCAGCATCGCATTAACATTGCATACAAGGTGGCTTATGCATTTGCTGAGTATCGCAGCACTATCAGTGCTATCAGTACTGCTAGATCAGCTAGCAGCACTGTGACGTCGTCTCCTGCAGTAACGTGTCAGACAATAAAGTCATCTGATGTCCCATCCATTGCAACAAGTATTCCACCTGTCACAGGTGTCACACCTGTTCCCGTGAGTATCTTCAAGTCAGTTCCAGCCTCTAGCTTATCACAGGTTAGCACAGCAGTGGCAAGGACACAGCCACAAGAGAAGACTGGAAGATCAGTGGCAAAGCCTGTGTTGAAACAATCATCTACAGACCTGACGAATGTTGTGTCCAACGACTTGTGGATGTCATGTGAACCGGATTTGTGACTTTGTGACTGGTGAATCACAAGTCATTGAACTATCTTGACTCAGACACTTTGTTCAAGATTTTCTTTGTGGTGAATGTGCATGCTGAATGTCCATAGTGAATTGGTTATTTAAATCTGTGTTGTTGTTGTATCAGTTGTGACCTTTTGATAGCTAAATTTTGTACTACTGCCTCACTCTGAAGGAGTCCATTTACCAGTTGTACAATACTGGTAGAAAATGTGAGGGCTGCATTTTTAACGATTAATCACTTCACATTTACCAGTTTAATGGAGTAAAAATCGTTTGTTCGATTAGTTTTTTAAATATTTTTATCATGCCAGTAACGAGCCGTACATAAAGGATGTCTACAATCATATGCAGTTTTCTCCGCTCTCCCCTTATCTGCTTTTGTCTTCATTTTGTCTTCATTTGGACTTACTCCCCTCCCCTGTGGAAGTCTGCAAGGTTAGTTAGTTCGTTGGAGTTTAATGTCCCTTTTCAGCACAAACATGGCTACATCAGAGAAGAAAGGTCAAGGGTGGTGAGCTATCCCTCCCAGTGAAGCAAGGCCAGCGATATATTAAACTCAACCCTAGCCACCTTTTGGTTCAGCAGCCACTCAAAATTGGAAAGGAGTGTAGAGGCTCACTTAAATGATTATGATAGCACCTACAACAGGGGGAGACAACTATCACACTGCAAGACAAAAACTAAATCAAATATGAAAAAGACGAGCATGCACCCTTAACTAAGAAATGCATATAACATAAAATTAACACAAAAAAAACTAAAGCCAGGTTTAGTCGCCTCCTATGATATCCGGCCTGGAAACAGAGTGGGATTATTCTGGTAAATGGGAAGGAATGGAAAAGCAAGAAAACAGATGAAGCAGGAAAAAGTAAAACACACTAAAAGATAGAGTAGAAAGTGGGGAAGTGAAGGGATAAGGAGGGAATGGGGAATTGCCAAGGGCCCACACTAGGCGATGTCTGCAAGGTCACATGATACTGGCTGAAAGTCCTCATCTGTACTCAGCATCCCTGCTGAGGCTGACCGTGACAGAATTATGCCATGGCATTTGATGTGAGAAAACTAAACCAATGGTGCCACTTAGTGATAAAACGTCAGACAACATTTCATATTTGATGGAAGGATTGACACAGTTATCTCAATGCCCTGCATGGTAACAAGGAGTAGTTAACACCACATGACTCAAATCCGTGTCCCATAATGGTTGACAACAATGCACTGAATGTAACTTTCAGGTATTGGTATATCAGATAGGTCATGGTTCCCTCTCACAATCAACACCTGTTGTTGTCAAAAAACAATTTGGTTGCTGAACCCCACGTTTACATGTACTGGTATGCACAAAAAGTCACTTTGGTTAGTGCGATAGCACCAGTATCATCATCAGCTGTCTTGAGACAATGCAGACATTTTTACTAACTCCTAATACTGGCAACCACTAAAAATATGAAGTACACAAATTGGATTTACAACTTTTACTAACTTAGAGTGCTCTGAAATGGACAGATGACAGAAATGGATCCAGCTACAGCCTGTAGACACTTGCCACAGTTATTGCCACAAGTTTGCTTTTGGGGGATCTGCCAACCAGGAATAACTCCAGAAAGGCCAGTTTAACAAACAGAGGCTCTGCTATTGCCGAGAGACCCGCACAACACTGTGTCAGTTCAAATATTGGCCTACTGTTGTACGAATAACACAAACAGATCGCGTGTCAGCCGCAACTGTCACTTTTGTGGCCACAGCTATCACAGAGAGCATGCAATGCTGTGCGTGTCATCAACAGACTTCCATACAACCAAACTTGTTGATGTCAACTGGACCGTAAATGTGATTGTCAACCAACGTTGATTGTCACCAATGACGTTGACGACACAGCATAGCGGATGGAGATGCAAAAGTGACCTTGAAGGTCACTAAAGGTCACCCATAATGGTGCCATTTGATAGGGGAACTGGTAGGTGTGCGGTGTATGTGCGCGTTGTGTAGGGTGGAGGAAGGAACAGTAGGTGTGAGCAGCTTGTCAGGTATTTCTAACCATGCCCCCTCTAGGCCTGGCCTACTGTCTGGCTAAGCCCATACTGGCACTTATTCAGCGCCAGCCCTGACCGGCACTTCTTCACTGCCTGGCCACCTGACTGATGCTTCTTCAACGCCTAGCCAGGGGACTTAGCCACATCTATCTGCTTCGGCTCTCCCGTCAATGCGGCTGACACCTTGACGCTGCTAATAAAGGCATCAGCAACGGTCATAGTTTATAGAGGTCATCGTCGAATCCTCTTACCTGCCCGGAATTAACTGCCTGTTCATCATGTGCATAGGAATTATTAGAAATAATTCTTTGGTAGGCAGACGCACCCGGGCCGAGGTGCGAACCTCGGCCACTGAGCATGTCACGCTCTACTACACATGGTGACTGAGTGAGCTGACCACGCCCCTTTTAAGGGTGATTTGTCATCCATATGACATAGCCTACATGTATACAAAATTTGATCACTCTAGATTCAGCCATTCCGGAGATATGACTGGGGACCACCAAAAAATAAAATAAATAGTTCACATGATCTGACGTTGTATAGTGTGGAACAGTACACGCCTTTCATCCATGGGCTAGGACTTACTACCCACAAGCTGCCTAACAAATTTGAAGTCTCTATCTCCACACACTGCAAAGATATGAACAGGGGAACAAAATGTGGAAAATGGGATGATTCAGAGTAGTTAGGGGTCACACGAAGGTTGCTGCCATTCGGTAGAGCGCATACGAGTTCCTATTAGCCTTCCATAGTAACTGTCCCCATCTTACACCGTATCTGAGATATAGCGAGATAATGCTCGAAAATTGCTAATTTGAACCTACCCCACCTCTATTTAATAGTGGCCCCCATTGGGCATGACCCTGTTGGAATTTTGCTGAGATTTTTGGTGTGGGAAAACTAGAGTCCCTGGGCTATCGTATGGCATTGTTTGTGTGATTGTAGGTTTAGCCGTCTTAGTAGAACACGGACTTCTGACGAATGGGCGGACAGTCAGACAGACACGATGACGTCAAGTACCGAGATAGCATAGCGTAACACAGGTAAAAAATGGAAAACCTCTATTTCAGCTTTTTTCATACTGATTTCACAGAATACATAACACACAAAGTCAGCTAATAATGAAAACTGTTCACAGTGAAGTATTAACTTTACTGGCAGAAGGTGAAGTCTATCCAATCGGCCATGTCAGTGAGCCAGGAACAGACATGTTGGGTATGAAAGTCACTAATGAAACATGACGTGGGACCACATACATGAAAAATTCAATGATGAACTTGATACAACATAATTTTGAACCCAATATGTTCCCAAAAATAATCTGGCTTCTTAATTATGACATGACTCCAGAAATAGGATTATTTCACAAAGTTAACAATCATCAAGCACTAACAATAACAAATGGTGTTATGTTTGTAAATGTCATCCATATTCTGCTATATACATTAATTCATATATGCAGTGAAGCATTCGACTGAGAGAAATGCAGTATATGCATGATATAGACTGCTCGACTGGCAAAATCACTGCGATATCGCTATCTACAAGCAATAAAATTCAACACATGATCAGTCACTATGACATCAGTTTGCTTCTGTCTGTTCAGCGCCATAACTAGTTATCTCAGACTTTGGACGTATGTAAATGATGGATTGTGGTACAGGACCGTCTTGTTCCTGATCTGGATTATCTTCCACGCAACTATCATCATGTGCAACTTCCTCTTGTTCAACAGCAACACACGTACCTTCTACTACAACACATATAACTTACATGACAACAAATATCCATAATTCATTACAATTGATGTTTGCTCATATACTACAAACATTCTACAGGTCACATCAACATATGCAAATAGGCAGTGTGCAAATGATTTGAAAGTGGCTGAAAATTACTATACATACAATCATGGGCGTAGTTTGGTTGAGAGGTTTGGGGGGACTAGAACATGGCGAGTGCGGGAGCGCGAGCCTATAACAGGGGTCTGGGGGCAGAGCCCCCAGCGGGGTTCAGGGGCAGAGACCCTGGTCAGGGGGGCGAAGCCTCCCTGAAGCTGAAAATCCTTTTGCTTTTAGATGTCCATTGGTAGCGGCAAATTTGCCCTTATTCTCCTTGTATTGCAGACTCAGTAAATCATTTAAATTTTCGATCCGACAGTGACTGTGGGAGATAGACCTGGGAGTCACTTGGGTTTGCGTTCACAACTTGACTTGGCATCAAAACGACTTGAAAGGGCAAAATCACCTCTTTCGAGTTCTTTCCATTGTTTTAAGAAATAAAATTGTACGGGATTTCAGCATTCAGTTTTTGCAGGCTTGTTGGCCGATGAAATTGGTTAACATTCTGGACATATCTATTGCAACATACAAGTCGTTGCCTCTGTTTAAGTAGACCACCCCATACTTGTGCATTTCGTTTCTTT
>Ga0209780_1003595_pt1 | contig 11644 bp, 7 predicted proteins | sample WorMetexBAHAMAS2_FD_187384 | JGI IMG/M metagenome (GOLD analysis project Ga0209780, IMG submission 187384) | Marine gutless worms symbiont microbial communities from Max Planck institute for Marine Microbiology, Germany - Inanidrilus exumae... | ecosystem: Host-associated > Annelida > Digestive... | reverse complement strand
AGGGGGGGGGGGTGGATAGAGAAACACCGAAACAGACCTAGATGTGCGCGGTCGGTGAAGTTGCGAGGCGAAGCGACGAACGCCAGCTGTTCAAACGGCGCGATGTCCGGACGTTTGGTGGCGGCCTGCGTGTAGTCTGAGACGGCGCGTGTAACCGGGTCGCGAACGACGACCAGCAGACGCACGGCCGGGTCCATCGTGAACACTCGCTCCACCACGCCACCGTTGATCAGGTAGCTCGGCGTCTTCTCGACCGTCAGCTGACCGGAACTGGTCGCAGGCATCCGCGACCTACACAACACAGCCATCTTGACCGGTGACGTCAACGCGTTACAGATAGGATGAAATTACGTCACAGTAATCTACTGATCCCCGCAAGGTCCAGCAATGGAACCGCGTATGTATAGCCAAACTGCTGATCGACGAGGGGGTGTACTATGTACATCTTTGCCCTTCTTAAACTCCAACGTTGCTGGACTGAAGTTCACTAAATTTTACACAATGTAGCCAGATCATCGCAGATGAACCCTTTGAAATCGGAATTGCGATATTCCACTCTGCTTAGGCTGTAAGACTTCTCGTGAGAGTTGTGCAAAAGAATGCGTTTATTTTGGCTGGATGTGATCAAATTTCATCAGAAAAATTCTTCCACGGTCGTTGCGGCAATGCGGAACCTGTAGGTTGATGGGCTCATCATGGGCACACTCTTCAGACCCTTATGTGTTGTATTCACTTGTCGATGGGTCTGTTTCAGAGGGTCACATAGGCCACGGGTAAGCGAACGTTGACACGTGACTCACGTAGGTATTCATGCATTGCAGTATCCATAAGGATCACGGACAAACGGGAACAAATGGAACAGTTCGGTTTAAAAGGTTCAACTGAATGATTATTATTATCGGTCATTTCGTTCGAAAGTTATTCTACGACCACCCAACACACACACACACACAGTCGACCGACTGCATCATCAGGACCACTAAAATGGTCGGTAATAATACTCATTAGGCCTACTGAATACTCTAGTACAAAACTCGTAGCCTCCTCCTCCTAAAGTCGTACTGTGGCCACGGTTTCAGCAGCAACATCGATGATAAACGACTGACGCTGTCTCATCCATGCAGCAGGCGCATTTGACTAATGACTTTGGCCGCGGCGGTCAGACTTGTTGCTGCAGTCAGCATCGGCGGATAATGGCGCCGAGTCACGCACGCTACATACGCGCCGCATTCACTCGGTCGGTTCCGTTCACACGAGAAGCAAAACTCCGGCGTTGTTGCCGAATGCTTTGTCTCTCGATTTATCACCGCATCGACTTCAACTATCTATGGCCGCTATTCACGAAATGCGGCGACATCCATGATTATCCCCCATGTCGCTGCTGCAACTACGTCATTGTCGACCACTTTAGTGGCCCCGTACAGCAGTCGGACAGTGAGTCGGTCCGGCGTAGATTTGTATAGCGCTTAATTATGAAACTCATCTCTAATGCGCTCAGGATGGCACGAGTTAACGAGGTAGGCTATCGCAGTTTTACTTGCCACCCACACGTTTATCCACGAATGGAATGAGCCATCCTGCCTTTACTCCCAGCCGCACAGCATCATTTATTTTGGCTGGTACTCATTTTCCGTCTCGCTGAGGGTAGGAGGCTGAGTTGGCCAGGGTGGCTGGTTATATACCGGGGTGGTATGCCCGCCCAGGGCCGCATTAAGGCCAATGCGGGCCCGGGTGCTGTGCCAAATGCGGGTCCCTTACAGACTTATAACCAGCTAATCACTCCCACCAATTGCGGGCCCCCAAAACTGCGGGCCCGGGTGCTGCAGCACCCCTAGCACCCCCCCCCCTTAATGCGGCACTGTGCTCGCCCTAAGCCGGTCACCCATCCCAGAACCAACCGACCATAGTGCGGCGGCCGGGGATCGAACTCAACGACCACTGAGTCGCAAGTGCGACACCCTAACCACTAGACTACTGTCGGTTTGTCCTTTGACTTAAATATTTGGCACATTGGTTCATCTTGACACTCTGTAGGTCAGGTTCGAGGTCACTGTCAAACAGGTCAAAATTCAAGGTCATGGGATGGTGTTCCTTTTCGATTAAAAAAGTGAAAGTGTTATTGATGATAAAACCAGTCACGGCGCACGCGAGCCGTAGCTGAAAAGCAGATCCTAAACTGAAAACTGTAAATTAATAAGAACTAACCTGCCGCAAGTTCACGATCGGCTAAAATGCTGCTAAAGTGGCCAGTGTGACCTACGGTGAGGGATTTCTAGTGGGGAATATTTTTCGAAGTAAAAATTTAATATTAAACTCCAAGAATGTAACATGTAAGTGTTAGCTCTGCGAGAGTATTTTATTTTAGTAAGTTTTTATAGTAGTATTTTATGAAATAGTGCAACTTTAACATGGAATGCAGCGTAACGTATTGCAGCTGCTATCTGGCCTAGTTGGACATAATGACTCCCTATATGTATGTACATGACGCTGGCATGTGGTTGAATCAGCGATGCGTGGCTATAGACAACGTACGTCGAACGTCATTGATGACATTTGTATGTTCGCGGAAACATGTTGGCAGACTGCAGTCAAACAAGCGAATGATGCCCGACGGCGAATAGTACTGCGTTATATGACCTGTCTATATATATGGCAGCTGTCCGTTTACGATGATATCAAACAGCGATAGATATTCATCACCTTCACATCTCACACGGTTCTCACTTTATTTCACTGCATGAAACTGATTACAGTACACGATATAGTACTGGAAAATTTCTTTACAACAGCTCAGCAAATGCTGAGGTGGCCGACCGTGGCGAAGCGAGAGTTCAACACCCCATCTCCACTGGAGCTACCCCTTTCCGTGCATGGACCCAGTCCTCCATCTAATGTAAACTAGCGCCATGACCCACTTGGATAATGTTTTTGCCTCGTAACCTTGAAATTTGACCCTTTGACCCCAAAATAAATGAGGTTCCAGGACTCATGGTGGAACTTATGTACATCAAGTTTAGTAATCCTGCTGCATTGTTTTTAGAGATATCGTGTGGGAAAAAACAGACAAACAGACAGATAAACACAAAAACGCCGCTAAGAACCCTACCCAGACGACTACCGTCGACATCGAACCGTTAGCACGATAGGCTCAAAATCAGATGTCTGTAGTACGTAATAACTTGGTTTAGTTGCCTGTAGGTCTGTTATGTCGCTTGTGTATGTTTTCTTTCACGTGCTGCATTCTTTGACTTCCTGTTACTGCATACTGCCGTGATGTGCGTCTCAGTACAGATAACTGGTTGCTGAGATATCTGTCACAATGGAGTTACTAGGCTCTTACTTATCACACGGTTGACTAGTTGTATGTCTAAACTACAAAGTGCTCACTCGAGGCAACAATGGCCGCTTTTGCAACATTTATACTGGTAGCCGAACCGGCTATAAAATTTTCGGTTGGCTGTTACTTGCAGATTCCAATTCAGGTCTGCCTTACAGCCACTGTTAGTCTGTCGGCCGTTCCACCAGTCGCTGAGCTCTTTGTTTTCCTCCTGTGACCTTGAACTTTTATCTACGACCTTGACCCCGAATGGGATCCGGGGCCTTCCTTCCTTACTTTCTTCTTTCCTTATACTTTCTTACTTACTTATTTACTTCCTTACTCGTTTAATTTCTGACTTATCTACTTCTTCCACTTCCAGAATAGGCCCGTTCCGTTTCCAGGCCGGAGGTCGTTGGAGGCGACCAAACCGGCTTTAGTTTTTGGCTTCATTTATAGTATATTTTGTTACGGATGCATGTTTGCTTTTGTTTTGTTTATTTTCAGTACTAAGCCAAGAGATTGACTGGGAAGAATGTATCTTAAATGACCTATTTTGTGTCGGGTGGGCCGTAACACCTTAACTCAATTAATCAATCAATTAATCTTGACCCCGAACAAATAGATAGTGTGAAGGTGAATCAGACTGCCAAATACCTACTTATTATTATCTGGAAAGAGACATACGCACACAGCGGAACGATTGCTCTATCTGGACCTCTAACGTGGACCTTGAACTTGAACGGTGTTTAGCTATTAACAACGCAGACTGAGTTATTCATGTTTCGGCATTTAAATCAATGTGCCACGGCAGTGAAATTGGTTCCACTCCAGTCCGTGTAGCAGTCGTCATCGAGCAATGATTGCGCGTCTCTACGTGATACATACTGTACATTACGTGGCGTAATCATGAGAATGATGGACAATATAATGCGTGCCGGTGCTATTTTTTGACGCGCAACTCGCAGAAAAGCTGAACGACCGCTTGGTGGGCGAACGGATATTGCGTGACGTTATTTCGGCCACGCTTTCGATGATTTACACGCCGTACTTTCTCGTCATTTCCACAGATCGCCTCGGTTCCAGTGTCAGACTGAACGTGCACTGCGATAAGTGCTTTATCCATCACAAACAGTCTTTCTTCGGCAGATTGCGGCGCGGCGTCACTGAAGAGCGAGAGCGACTATTGAATTATATAGGACGGACGCGTCTTCCTCTTGTCGGGTTAACGAGCAGAGAAAAGCCGGATCTGACGGAATCGTCTAGGCCTAGACCACTGTAACTCGCTGCAGTACTCTGGCCACGTGACGGCACTAACCATTGTCCGCACAAAGGGGCCGTAGATAGAAGACTTAAATAGATGACGGGATGCTTCAGCTGCAGAAGCCGTGAGTCGGTCACTGTCGAGTAAACGAAGTTTGTCGACGGCTGGCGAGTTACAACTTCATCGGCTGAGCACTCATCGAATCACTCTATCGTAGGAACCAGGACTGAACAAATCGGCTCATGCTGCCGTTTTTATGAACGCATCCTAAAGATTCCATGTAGTTGTTTGTCACACACATCACTGACCGACTTAAATCCCCAAAAGTGCGACAGTATTATCAGCAACAGCACTGACGCCGCTGAATGGATTTAACGTGGTCGGGATAACGGTAGAATGAACCTGGACGAAAAATGGCAAAAATAGGCATAATATACGCAGAAAATAATGAGGTATACGAGTAATTACGCCATAACGAAATATACAGTATAATTTATAGACAAATGAAGGAACGTACAACAAACTGCTCATATACGACGAGTAGATATGCGCTGCTAAGGATGGCGACATGATACGCACTTTCAACCGAGAATGATCCGCCGGTTAAGAAGGGAATGTACGAACTCGTGTAAAAATAATCTACCAAATCTGTCTCATGGGCAAATAACCCCTTCCAAATTCAGCGGGCAAAACAAGATTGATGCAGGGGATGGGGAAGATGCATCCCACTAACCCCGCCCTCTTAAGTGAGTAAGTATCGCTTTAATGTTTATTTTCTCGCTCCACTTCAAACTATTTTTTAATTTTTCAGGGGAAAATCTTTCAAGGGACTTTTTGTACCCTTTTTGTCGACGGTAGGTAATTCACGCACGCGCGCACCTGTACCAGTCAAGTCCCCGGTCGTAGAAGCGGTCGAAGAAGTGCGTCTCCGGTCCGGCAGCTCGGATGTCCGGATGTATCTTGAGGAACTCGAGCAGAGCGCGTGTTCCGCTCTTCTTGGCGCCGATGATGATGACGTCAGGCAGTCGACGTCGAGCCGTCGCCGCCGTTCTGTCGTCATCAACTTCAGTCTCAGCAGCATCGTCGTCGACTGCGGCGTCGTCGTCTGTCCGATATTCATTTGCTCTGTTATCGACACGTTCGTCCACGTCGCTAACGACACGATTTTCGGCGGAAACAGAATACAAGAAACTGTCCGTCGACGCGAAATCGTCGACGACGGGGCGCGACTTCCGGAACGCTACGACGTCGCGACGACGTAATCGACCGACGTCGGAAGCACGTCGCCGGTCGTGCGCCGTCGATGCGATGCCGGACGACGACGGCGGTCGGCGGACGAAACGGAGAGCTCTGCCGCCGTCGAAGTGGTTCGGCGGAGTCCGAGTTCCGTCGGGGAGCGACGCCTCCGTGTCCGCGGCGACGTGGCCCGGAGCCGCCGCCACCGATCGCCCGGCGAACGACAGGACCAGACAGCGTACGACGATGACGATCGTTGTCGGTCGTAGACAGATCCGCATTATCAGTCTCGTTCAGCGTTCCTGATATTGATATCCAGTCCAAGGAGGCGTTTGTACATTCCTCACGGCAGCAGCGATAGCAGCACGACAACGTTTGGCGGTCATCGCTCACGACTCATCCGACGGCTCGATACACGCCGACAGTAGTAGACCCGTCTCACGCTATCGTACGACATCACTCTCTGCTAAACGACGTCAGCCTCTGAAACGGCTGAGCATTGTAAGCCGTCGAACCGCGGACGAACCAAGTTCCCACTGACTAGCTGTCGACCGCGCGCATTACTCCCGCACAGCTAGAATGTGTGTGTGCGACTCAACACGCGTCGATGCCACAACACCCGATAACTCATTATCGCTCTCTAAACGCCGCGTGTAGGCCTGCAGGCGCCGCCGTCTGAGCTGCCGCCCTTTGATGTTCACCGGGGCATAGCAAGCGCTCTGATTGGTTGGTGGTGCTGTGGGCGTCAACAATAGTTTAATTCTGGCCAATCAGAAGCGCCCTGAACGGTCGCATGTTTTCCCCAGTATCACATTCTGCGTTTTGCTGCACATGAAGTTTTCTGATCCACGATAATTTTATATACAGGGTGTTCCTGAAAAACAATGATCCCTATCGTTTTTGTTTTAAATATAAGCCTATTGAAGTCGAATATTTCGTGTAAGTTTTTTTACAGTCTTCACTTGCAAATTTTCTAATTGCAAGTTTATATCACAGAATCAAACAATCGATATGAACGGAAATACTGAGAACCATGCAACTGTTTTAGTACCGGTACACGGATCATGACGGATGTATTTACCATTGGATTCACAACCCTTGGCCTAACTTCATTTCGTCTGATCGAAAACTTTGACTGGTCGGTATTTCTGAAACATGTAGGCCTACACACACATTGTACACCTACCTGCATTTATGGTAAAATTGCCAATAGGGGTAGAGGTAATACAAAAAGTAGGCTATGTATAAGCCAAAGGTTTAAAATAATGACAGAAACTTGGAATAGACAACGCTGAAACGTACGCTCGTCCTTTTCTACTATAGCAACGGGCGACCTAAATATCTGTTAAAAGTTTGGCTCACAAATTCTAGATGCAGTCGGAGGCTCCGACTGCATCTTACTCGGAGGCTTCACCCCGGCGCTGCCACCTGGCGAACTGTACGAAACATTTGCTCCATTATGTGAACACATGACATCATCCACAATCCGGAGGTACATACTGCATTCCCGTCAGAGGAGGACCGAACCAAAGCCACAGGTAACATTAAGGAAAATTTGGTGAAATTTGGACGTGTGGTTTTTTAAATGCGAGCAAACAAACAGACAAACAGACAAACATCAAGACACGCTGATCGCAATACGTCTCCCTAATGGGGCGGAGGAAGTAATAACAAAGACTTCATGCATGGGTACTTTTCTGGGACATGCTACAGATAAATTTTCTACAAAAATATTTCTTCCACGAAACTCAAAGAGCTAATAGTGAACGGCGCATAACGCTGAAATTCACTACTTTAGCTACAAAATGTTTAGTAGCATTTACATAGAGACGAATATTAATAGTGTGTTGTATAATTTGTATTCACTGCAGTAACAATACGTAAAATGTAGCTCGCCATTTTTATGATGACTGCGAACGAGATAAACTACGCGCTGGCGCCATCTAGTGAACTCAGCTCGCTCTGTCATCAGGGATTCGGCAAGGGCGTAATGATCAGCAGGCGACCCCTGGTGAATCAGAAGCAACATTACGCCTATTGTGCGGTTTGTGTCGAGTCAATCAAAAACGGATAATAGGTCCTAGTAGTATGTAGTGCCTACTTCTGAAGAAGGGACGTTTTTCACGTGTTGCATGCCGTTTATAATCATGTTTGTAGTCACTTTTCAAAGACCAAGTTTGTGTAAGTTTGCTTATATTCTATGCAGCTTGCTTGACTCGTGTGTGCACATGTTTTGTTATTCTTTTATCACCATTAGGCCTATCATCATCATCATCGACATCATCGTCATCATCATCATTTTATTCGTTTATAAAACTGTAACATTTTGTATACATGCATACAGTTTTAGTTCTTTTCCTTACTTTTTTGTTCCTTGCGGCAAATTAAGCTGGCTACGCGTCAGCTTTTGGGCGCACTTAAATACAGGGTGGACCAAAAATTGGCACAATTTTTTGTATGCCTTAACTTCCGAATATTAACCGATTTTCAAAATTATTTCACTCTCAAAATCAGGAAAAATTGTAATAATACTATCACTAAAGATCCCACCAGACCTCAATAGTGTGGCTACACTGCCTTGTGAAATGTCAAGAATCTCATAAGCAACAGTAGAAAATAAGACCACTTCTGTAACCACACATTTTAAGAGTGCGTCGTTCCAGCAGCAAGGCGGACACATTAAACATTTGATGTAAAAACTGAAGGATGTGACAGTTACTTTGGACAATAACTGAGGCAATCAACACGTTGTTTCCTGTTGTTAATTTCTTAAAATGTGTTGTTACAAAAGTCGTCTTGTTTTCTAATGTTGCTTTTAAGACACTTGACATTTCACAAGGTAGTGTACCAACACAACTGAGGTGTAGTGGGATCTTTATTGCAAAAAATTTCTCCTGATACTGACAGTGAAATAATTTTGAAAATTAGTTAATATTTGGTGTAAAGTTAAGGCGTACAAAAATTGTGCCAATTTTTGGGCCACCCGGTACACACCTTTTATTCGCAAAACACGCAGAAAAAAGAAAGATAGACAAAAACAGGCAGTAAATAACATAGGTAAGCAAACACAAGTAGCAAACACAAGCAGTACACAGCCCAAAAATTAAATGATACAGCATCAAACACAAAGAAAAGGAACATAATAAAACAGATCTACCATATAATAGAAAATATGATGTTTCACATGCTCATCTCTTGAAAAGCCGTCTACGGTGTAACAACCATCAGGAGCCACGGCGTGAGTTATAAAAGTACAGTTAATACAATCATCAGTTAGAAAACTATCAACAACATAACGACCAGAACAAGTTGTAGAGCACTTTATTGGTAGTATGAGTTAAATGATAATAGAACTTCATACGTTATGTCTTTAATATAAAAACCAAATTGAGCATGCCAAGGCCACAAGTAAAACTCTTAATACCAACGATGAAAATTAAACATTTCTCTACACAAGAGTTTCAGTGTACTGTATACGTTAAATGTATCGTAGCGTGTCTAAATAGGCTTACATGAGAGACTTCATTAGAATCATCACATACAGAAAACAATATCGGATAGAAAACTCCACTTTGCCACACAACACGTAGGCCTAGGATTAATGGTAGTAGTAGTAGGTTTATTTCAATAACGGCACAGCATAACAAAATAACTGTTCAATTTTGCAATTTAAAAATTGGGCTAATTAAATCAGTTATTGAGAGAGGCTGTTGCCAGTACTTATATCTACCCTTAACATTAAGAGAATGGTTGCAATTGATATTAAATATTAGAAACTTTTTTCTACGAATAGGCCAGCTCCATTTTACAGACGCTATTAGTTTGTTTTTTGCGGTATCAATTAGGGCTACTTATGGTCCCTAAAAAGTAACTGAAATGTTGGAGTTACACATACGAGTATAAGTCTTGTCAGCAAAACTAAAAATACTCCGTAAATGTAAATAGAGGCGCGTATTGTGACGACGTGCTGTACAAATCTACATTTACATTTACATCACATTACATTACGTTTGTCATCATCAAGCAAACTGTTTAGGCTAAGCTACTCACGTCACGCGTGATGCGCGCGATTTCACAGCACTCATGATGCCAACGGCATTCAACGAAGCACGTTATGTACTTCCGGTTTGGGCGATGACGTCACGTTTTCACGGAGCCAGTGAGGCAGAATCAAGCACGATGCTGTTTCGTTGAGTTTGCCAGGATGGCGGCACTTGGGGCGAAGTTGCTGTTTGTCTACGATTGCGAGCTTGTTGTTTTGTTTATTCTCTTTAGTTGGATGTTTTGGTTCCATATAGTAGACTAAGCTTGTAGCCGTTACCCGTAAGCTTTTAGTGTAATGTATACGTTATTTTCTGTGTCGTGTTGTATCGTACTCACTCATTACTGCTGTGGAGATGAGAATCTCCCACCGCTGTCACTAAAGCAGTGTTGTCGCGGGTTGCCTGTTTCGGTCGACGTTGCGCTGGGATTGCGTTGACGAGCCATGCGGTTTATAGTTCCTGAGATCGATGCGTGAGTCCGTCACCGCCAGCTGTCGAGAGAAGTCGTCAGTGGACATCTCGACCGACAGCAGCATGCACCGCTCTTATCAACAGCGTTAATAGCATCCTTGTTATATGTTAGAAGTCTAACTATTGTCACCTGTCAAAATTAAGAATTATAACTATGTATTAAAGATATACTCATGCGTTTTATGTTATCGATTTGCTCAGCCCCAAACTACGGTAGATTCCCTTAAATTGTCTCACACCTCAGGGAGACAATTTATCTACCGTCAGACCTAGTTTGATGAAATCTGCGGTAATCGACGATACCTGAGCATCTAGCGTTGGACTGAATCACACAAGTTCAAAGGCGGAAAGTCGTAGAGTTCTGCTGTAACGTTTATTGACTGATGTCAAGCGCATTTGTTTACGATACAGTCATCCACCAGCTCTCCGTCGACTTGTCACGCAGTGCTTGTGGACCGTGACGGATCCAGTTAGCGTCTGTGTTAATGATATTGCTGAAAATGCACTTCGAGGGCGCGCAACCTGATCCAGTTCTGCACTGGCTAGTCTCTGGGGTAAATAACGACATTCACTAAGCTTCATTATTTTGCTCCCGGTAGATGTGCGAAGTATTGTGATCAGCATGTATGTATGCTTGTTTGTCTGTCTGTCCGCTCGCACATCTCAAAAACCACACTCTTATTTCACGAAATATTATGTCCATGTTACCCGTGACCGTGGCTCGGTCCTTCTCTGGTTACATGCGACACGTTATGGAATTCCGGTTTTGGAGGGAATAGGCCAGAATCAAAGACAAGTTTCGTTTCGTCCAGTTCGCCAGGTGGCGGCATCTTGGCGAAGTCTGTCGTCTCCAACTGCATCTTGTTGAAGACTACCGCTTATTTCCTCAAGCCAGGAATTTCACACCCACCCCAAACCCTTTTTAATTAATCTGATTGTCGTTTCAGCTATATCATTACGATCGTTGTTATATATTCATGGTATAGTTCCGCTGTCGCTTTTTTATGCTACCATTTATGGTGAATAAAGATGAATATGTATATCATTTCGTCCACCCAGGAAGTATATATACCCAGGAAGTATACATATTCATCCAAGGACACTAGGCAGCTGGCTTTGGCCTACGGATTGTCAGTTGCATTATGGCAATAGTGTGAATAAGGAGTTTCCTGTTGAAATGTTGAATCTGCAATGACATCATCTTATGAATATGGTATTATTATTATTATTATTATTATTATTATTATTATTACAAAATTTGTATAGCGCACAAATTCAAGCATGCTCGAGTCGGAGGCGCTGGTGTCGCTGGGT
>Ga0209780_1003594_pt1 | contig 11644 bp, 6 predicted proteins | sample WorMetexBAHAMAS2_FD_187384 | JGI IMG/M metagenome (GOLD analysis project Ga0209780, IMG submission 187384) | Marine gutless worms symbiont microbial communities from Max Planck institute for Marine Microbiology, Germany - Inanidrilus exumae... | ecosystem: Host-associated > Annelida > Digestive... | reverse complement strand
ATTATAAGTATATAACTGGGCCAAAGTTGGCACAATGTACTCTAAAATGGGCGGCCGCGGTGAGCCACGGAATTCCAAGAATTTGCCGCGGTGAGCCGCGGAATTTGGCAAACGGCGCCGCGGAATTTGTCAAAATTTGCCGCGGAAAACTGTGGGCCCTAATAATGATAATGTCTGTGGCTTAGACTAGGGTGAAATGTCCGCAGTGCATGCTGGGCCTGAATGTGTGCATAATAATAATGTCTGTCTCTGTGGCTTAGACTAGGGTGAAATGTCCGCAGTGCATGCTGGGCCTGAATGTGTGCATAATAATAATGTATGTCTCTGTGGCTTAGACTAGGGTGAAATGTCCGCAGTGCATGCTGGGCCTGAATGCTCAGCTGCGCAGACCTCACTCAGCCGTCAGTCTCATCAAATACCAGGTGTCATTAGTGCTGCAGGGTTCGTACAGACATAAAAATGAACCCTGGTGCTGAGGTTTTCAGGCTCTCACCCAATACCGTGTCAGCAGCAGCAGCAGCAGCACTATGCTATAACACCTGAGACAATTAAATGCCTCACCTGGTAGCCGTGTAGCACACCATTGGGCTGCAGCGGCGGCAGCCACGCAAAGTCTATAGTTGTTGATGTACGCGATTTGTTGGCAAAATTCAGCGGCTCAGACGGAACTAAAGCAGTAATATTAGTCAGAATTACAGCCTGACAATCAGCAAGTATAACAGTACTGTAAAAACTCTAACCCTAACCCTAACCCTAACCCTAACCCTGACAATCAGCAAGTATAACAGTACTGTAAAAACTCTACCAGTGGCAATTTTCAGCAAATCCATGTCGGTATTTGCTTGAATAGCTAGCCAAATAAAAATCATGACACGTGTACAATGTTCAGCCAGCATCAAATACACAGCGTTGTATTTCTTCATACTACAACTACACTGGTCACTGTTTAATGATTAGCGGTCACTCACTGGACTCTGTTGTTGTTGCTTGTACCATGGCACTCCATGGTCCATGACCAGCCTTCGTGTGAGCACTCACCTGTACACAACAATAACAGTCTTCCAGGCAAATATCACACCAAACTCACCACTACAAAAACGTGCAAAAAAACTGTCATTAAAACAAGTGAACAAACTTAATAAATGACGCAAATAACATACAAAAGCCTGAGTTTAGTCATAAATGAATAAATAAGTAAGTAAGTGAGACCTGGAGTTGATAGTTGGTAAACGGCTGCAGTGCGGTGACATTGTAGTGCAGAGATGACGGCAAACCAACCACAATAACAGTCATGTCACCACCATCAGCAGCACTTGACCTTCTGTAGCCGACACTATAGCCTGTAATGATGCCGTGCGTCGGGCGAGGCGGTTGCCATGACAACAACACGCTGGTGACGTCACTCGACACCATGGTGACGCTCCTTGGAGACGTAGGAACTAACAGCAACATGTATCACACAACCAACGTAATGCTCGTTCATTTCACACCCAACGGACACCTAACCCTAACCTTAACCCTGTCAAACACTGTGAAAGCACTGACGTACTTTAAGCAACAAACAAAACAAGTGCAATAAATTATAAACATGAAAATGCTAAACCAAGCATGTACTGTAATGTTACTTTTAGTACTTGCTGCATTAGTCTGTATTTGTGTGCACCTGAAATGGCTGTGAAAAGAATACATTTGTGTGAAGAAAAGGGCGAAAAATTTTACCAAACAAAGACAATATTACAACAATCGATGAGATAGGAACCTTCAGTAATGTTATCATAAACCACGGGTCGTAATATACATGTTAGTGAAATACCTATTAAAGATAATAACATTATTATCACTATACTGCTATATTTATTGCAACTACGGCATTTGACAGGTAACGAAAATCATTTCAAAATAATGATGTCATCAATACCATGTGACCCATTTTCAAGACTTGCACTTATGTCTTAGCTCAGCATACTATGACTGGTCAAGACGTAACACTACTGGCCCGCCGTGGAGTGTTACAGATGATGATAGACGACGACGACGACGACAGACACCAGCGACCGTTACTAGTCTGGCCCTCTACACTATGTGTAGGCGGGCCAGTGATAACTTATTAATATTACTTGCCAGCAGAAGAAAATACAGCAAACAATGACAATCTTTCTCCATAGTGACACCACATCAGACTGCCACGCCACGCCATGCCACACCAGACTGCACTAGAAAACTACGTGTAACAAACCGCCTTCGTCCGTTGTGAAGTTGACGACTGTCTTTGGTCCGTCAAAGTCTGCGTTGACGAATGACACAGTAAACATGTAGTGTGTGAACGGCTTCAGGTCACTGTGCTGGAACTGCGTCTCATTGGTCAGCTCAACAATCACTCCATCTCCGTGTGTGGTCTCAACACCGTGTGTGGTCTCCAGCGAGTGCTGTTGTGTCAGCTCACAGGAGTAGCCGACGGTGGGGCCGTTGCGTTGATCACAATCCAGTGATGACCAGGACACGGTGACAGACTTGGACGTGACGGGGATAACATGCACGTCAGCCACACGACCAGGGACTGTTTATACAACAGACAAACTCACTGGTTGACGTAAACCCAGCCTAGTAAATAACCTAACCCTGACCCTAGCCACGGACTGTTTATACAACAGACAAACTCACTGGTTGACGTAAACCCAGCCTAGTAAATAACCTAACCCTAGCCACACGACCATGGACTGTGTACACAACAGACAAACTCACTGGTTGACGTAGTTAGTTAGTTAGTTGGAGTTTAACGTCCCCTTTCAGCACAAATATGGCTATATCAGAGACAAAAGGTCAGGGGTGAAGAGCTATCCCTAACCAGTGAAGGAAGGCCAGCGATATATTAACCTCAACCCTGGCCGCCTTTTTGTTCAGCAGCCACCCGAAAGGGAAAAGGATCGAGAGGCTCATTTAAATTATTATGCCAGCGCCTACAACAGGGAAAGACAACTATCACACAGCAAGACTAAACTAAACCAAATACAACAAAACACCAGAATAAATCTTAACTAAGCAATACAGATAACACAATCATAAACAAAAAACAAACTAAACCCAGGTTCGGTCGCCTCCTACAACCTCTCGCCTGGAAACGGAGTGGGACGATTCTGGTAGAAAGGGATCAGATGGACAGTAGAAGAAAATAAGTAAAGTGAATGAGAAAAGGAAAATAGGAAAAGTAATAAAGAGCAAAAGATGAGGAAGGGAATGGATAAGGGAAAAGCAAAGGCGGAAAGGGGGTACCCCGGCCCCACGCGGGGTCACTGGTTGACGTAAACACAGCTTGGTAAATAAAGTAAAGTTAACGTCCATTTGTATTGCTCATTGTTGTAAACCACCTCTAATGCGCTCAGGAATAGCACACATTAGTTCCACAAATGGAACGAACCATCCTGCCTTTACTCCGTAAGCATTCACCAAATGGCACTACCCGAGCAAGGCAACGCACGTCTGATTACCGCTTACTACTCATTTATCGACCTCGAAAGGATGAATGGCTGAGTTGGCCTAGTTGGCTGACCTTGTAGCGGACGGTTTACCCACATAAGTGGTCACCCATAGTCGCAGGTCGAGCGTAGGACAGGAGAAGTTCGCAGGTCACAGACCGACGTTCTACCACTGTGACACGCAACCAACCCAACTTAGACAGTTTCCCCTTCATTTGTCATCATCCAGTTGTACCTTGCATGGCTCAGTAGTCTAGTGGTCGGGGCGACTCCACCGTCAGGTAACTAACAATTTGGGCAAGATGTTCACACCAATGTGTCTCTGTCACCAAACTATATAAATAAGTACCAGTTAAAAGGGCAGTGATGTCCTGCGGCTGGGAAGGTAATCGTAGGTCTAGTAGTGCACTGGCCACGTGTCACAGACTTTTGTGGTTTATCAACAGCCTATGACACGGAGAAGAGTACCATGCCTACATTTACTATATAGGCTGACTTTACCATTACCTTCTAGTTGTACCTACAAAGAACATTTAGCACTTGTTAGCGGCACTCAACCGACAGTGTAAACCACTGATGAGAAGAAACTAGTCACACACGCATAAATAGGGTTAAATGACGGACAACTGCAACTTGGTGTGATCATGGAGTCACAGAGAACAGCTGTTAACCGTCAACTAATCAAGTGCGGCAAATACGCATACAGACAACACATTCAGCTTAATGCTGGTCCCACGGCATGATCCTGATAGACGACTGGCGCAAAGTTTTACTACTGCCGGATATAAAAATTGGCCAATTGGTGTGACTGACAAACCGAGGTTCACCTAGACAACCATGTTAATTAAACTGGCGTGAGCTGAAAAATACATGCTTACGTTCAGACACAGAGGTGAAAAAACAAAAATGGCGAACATATCTCAACTGTTTGCTTGCGACCTCAATAAACCAATATTATATCATTACATCTCATCACATGACAGACAGACACAAGAATGAAGAGAGACGCACATCTGTGTTCTACTGCACTGCACTCAGGGTCATATCGCGTGTGACCTCATTGTACTGTCATCTCAATCTACTGACCGTGTATGAGTACCAACCTTGTCATTCTGTACCTTAATAAACCTACTGCTACAGTTCAAGACAGACCTGCAGCGGCAGTGATGCCAAAGACGACAGCCCCCTGACCACGCCCCACTGCCGTGCGAGGCCAGATCTTCAGCTGGTATTGTGAATATGGACGCAGGTCAGACACCACCGTCTGCAGTCGGTCAATGGCCTGGAGTCTACTCCAGTGTGGTGGCGGGTCCAGTGACGGACAGTCGCCGACCGCGGTCCGTCGATGTCTCATCAGGTACAGCTCCACCGGACTGTTGCTGTGGGTCGGAGGACGCCAGCGGACATGGAGAGAATCTGAGGACTGCGCCGAGACGTGGACGTCGACCACTCGACTGGACTCTGCACCCAACACCTACCATGTGAGTATGAAGGTCAGTGCTACACGCTGCAGTGGTCTAGTGACTAGACTCTGCAACGAACACCTACCATGAGTATGAAGGACAGTGCTACACCCAACACGTACCATGTGAGTATGAAGGACAGTGCTACACCGAACACCTACCATGTGAGTATGAATGACAGTGCTGCACACTGCAGTGGTCTAGTGACTAGACTCTGCACCAACACGTACCATGTGAGTATGAAGGACAGTGCTGCACGCTGCAGTGGTCTAGTGACTAGACTCTGCACCGAACACCTACCATGTGAGTATGAAGGACAGTGCTGTACCCAACACGTACCATGTGAGTATGAAGGACAGTGCTACACGATGCAGTGGTCTAGTGACCAGACTCTGCACCAAACACGTACCATGTGAGTATGAAGGACAGTGCTAAACGCTGCAGTGGTCTAGTTGTAACAAGGTGCATTTAAACTACGTTAAACGTATAGTGCAATTCACACATCACACTAGAATTGTATAGGTAAGTGCTGGCTAGCCTAGTATAGGAAACATTGTTAGCGGCCCTGTAGGCCTAGGCTGGCATCGTATGGCCTATAGCCTTACTTATTTATTGTCAGAGTGACAGCTGACAGTGGAGTTTGAACGCTGATGGCGGCGTAGTTAGGGAATTTAAAATGTTGATGTTGAGAGAGAAAGTTTAAAGTCATCTGAGACTTCGTGAAACTTTGGACACTTCTATATTGAAGTTATCTTCAATAGTGCAGTTTGCTGCAGAGGACTCGTTGAGAGGCGCGTCAAATAACTTGAAGGTTATCGTCCCGGCGGCGCTGAGTCACGTCTGTAGAAACTCGAGGTGGTCGTGAGAGTCGGCAACAAAGCAACTGCACGACAACGTTGGTGAAGTGGTCCGAGTGTGGAGACCTTCTTGATGTGAAGTCCGAAACGACAGCAATCGCTGGAGGCGTTGTGTCATCGATTGAGCAGATTTCGTATGCTGAACACCAGTCCGGGAGTCGTCGGAGGTCAACGGACGTCTGCAAATCGCGACAAGTTGTTCGACAGCAGGCCTGCCATCCATTCCCCCTTTATAGTTTGTAGACTATACGGTGCCAACACTTGTATTATTGTGTATATTGCTCGTTTTATATACATCGATTTATGGTCATTTCATTTATTAAACTGTCATTTCTATATTTCCTCAATACATCACAGGTTATGCTCTCACTACAAGGCAACCAAACCGTAGCTGTGGAACTAGTTTTCGCAGACTAAAAAGGTAAATAGTTGCACTAGTGACTGGACCTGCACCCAACACCTACCATAATCTCTTGGCTTAGTACTGACAAAACTAAATCTAACACAACAAAAGCAAGCAATACATAAACAAAATGACCTAAGCTAACACAAAAGAACACATAAAAGACAAAAACTAAATAAACACACGAAAATAAATATAAACCTGACTAACGTGCGAAAATATAAGAATTGTTCACGTGGGTGCGTATCATTGTGCACAACTGTCGTACATACCACAGCACAGAGCAATTCTGATTATCTCCCCCATATCCTCCAGAGCAGATGCTGTCTACTGGAGGGGGGAAAGGAGGTGGGTAACAGGAAAAACATCCAACCATTAAGAATCTTTGCCACTCACCTCAGAGCATCTCTTCCTGAAGAACTAGAAAAAGAAAACTGAGAAAGAACCAGCAAAACCAGTTTACTTAGAAAAAATGGCCGTTACAGTGAAAGAGCAGACTTAATACATATAGATGTATAGATACATGTGTTAATAAAAATGAATGAATGGATTAGATGAATGAACAGTGTGTATACTATATACTTATACTGACTGCCGACATAGACGTGATCTACGATGTCGCTCTCGAGTTCTGCATTGTTGACGAGTGACACTCCTATGGTCAGGTTTCTATACTGGTCGACATTCGGCACTCGAGCGCGCTGCATGAAGACCCTCTGCAGCAACTGATAACGATGACCACCAGTCACCAGGGGGCGCTTCTCGTACACGCGGAAACGACGAATACTTACACAGTTGAACTGGTCACGTGATGGCAACTGAAATATCATCATCATCATCAGCAGCAGCAGCACCTGGTGTCAAGGCCCTAACCAACTCTCACCTGCTACGTCTTAACGACTGTGTTTGAAATAGAACTCAGTACTGGATACATAACACAACACTGCACTCTCATCAACCGCCGGCGTACTACTTACTGACTGTTGTGTAATAAATTAGCCTCGTACGGGACTGACTCTTCACAACTGACGTTTGTGCCAAGTTCAAAGTCACGTGACACAAAAACTAGGAAAAATATAAGAAATCTGGCCCAATCAAATTTATATATTGTGCCCTAGTTTAAGATTTCGTGGCCTGTTCCAGTTCCCATTGTAAATGGCGGAGGAAATAGCTTTTGAAAATGGCCGGATTTCCAACTTTGAAGGGTTCACGACCTTGACCTTGACCTTGACTCGGGTCATACTGCATACTGTCGTGCATCACTCATCGACCTCTACCTACACGCCAAATTTCACTAAAATCAAAGAAATGTTTTGTGGACAGACAGACAGACGTACGGACGGAAAGATGCACGGACAGACATGTGAGACCGGCTTTATTAGGTCGACTCTGTCGAAGAGTCGACCCAAAAAACAACAACAAAGAGTAGGTGCAACGTACACTCCAGTCAACATTCAATGTGATTCGGCTGCTGGTCCTCTTGGATGATGCAGCATCAGCAACACCATCATGGACACTTGACGTCCTGACACGTGGTCTACCAGCTCCACTAAGCACAGGTCGCACACTGATGTCGACTGGTCCGGATGTTGGCTCTATGACAGATTAGAAAAACCATCATCATCCTTACAAGAAATATGTAATTATAATAGGTTACATTTAACAATCATTTTCTGGTTGAGATCTGTTGACACCCTAATGCCCAAAGCCAACTTCCACAACATCCTGCTAACAGAACAACAGACAGAAAATGCAATCATGGTACAGCCATTATTTATACATTATGTCTTAGCCAGCCAAACGGCAGTTAAGAAATGCATAAGGGTTTGTTCACAGGCCTAAGCCACAGTTTAAAACCAGCAGCCAGCCTAGACTTTGGCTTGTAAAACCTGCTATAGCATCATTGTGTGTCAAATAAGTGGGGGGACCTTTGCATGACTGTCCCCCTGGCCTGAAATCTGAGTGGACACGGCCCTCCTGCCCCCCCCCTGTGGATACGCCACTGATTTTGTTGGAGCAATGCTTTACTGCCCATGTGTCTTGCCGACAGCAAATGGCACATTCAGATCTTCTAAGTGATGTTACGTATGCCATCTGCATACGATAACACCAGCTCTGTACAGTAAAGCAGAACAACAGCATAGAACAAACACCAGTAGATAATACATTTCAAAGACGTAAACAGCTGTGGAATATTTATAATTTAAGACAGGGGCTGTCTCTTCAAAATTCCAATATTACGGTTCACTCCTGATTATCCAATTAAAGCGAATTTTTGTGACAAATTTATCAATTTCTCAATTAACTGTTTTTCAAAGCTTTGCAAGGGGTTATGGCACCAATCCCCTTCCAATACGCTGAAGTAAAAAAAAAAGAAAAATGAGCAGAATAAAGTTGTGTGATTACTGACTTCCACAAGTGGATGTTCTCAGTATTGGCGACGGAACACCGACTACTCCGGTCTGATGCACTGCAGCCACACGAAACTCATACACATGGTCCTGCCGCAGTCCCGGCACAGTGGCAAACCGTGATCTAGTCTGCTGCAATGCCTCCCAGTCTGTTTCCCCGCCACGCCGGTAATAGACGACGTATGCTGAGACCGGGCCTGAGCCGCGGTCCTGCGGATTGGACCATTCTCGCCACAAGACTGTCACCGAAGATCCGTTACGCATCCGGACATACGGCAGTCGAGACATCACCGGCAGCTCTGTAGCATACTGTACAGCAAACATTCACTGATTGACAGCCGTTCACACGACAACCCGAGGCAGCTCTGTAGCATACTGTACAGCAAACATTCACTGATTAACAGCCGTTCACAAGTCAACCCGAGGCAGCTCTGTAGCATACTGTACAGCAAACATTCACTGATTGACAGCCGTTCACACGACAACCCGAGGCAGCTCTGTAGCATACTGTACAGCAAACATTCACTGATTAACAGCCGTTCACACGAGGCAGCCAGTTGTCTCCAGTTAACAGTTAGTAAGAACATTTCTGAGGCACAATAAACAAAAACTAGCTAAATTAGCCAGGTATGGGACTGATGGTCGATGCTACACAACTGACATTTCTGCCAAGTTCAAAGTCACGTGACACAAAAACTAGGACAAAATATATCAAAAATCTGGCCGAATAAAATTTAGATATTGTGCCCTAGTTTAAGAATCTGTGGTCAGTTGCCAGCTCCCATTGTAAATGGTGGAGACAGCTTTTGAAAATTAGTCCCGTACGGAGACTGACGGTCGATTTCCGCTAGGGCAGACTAGGGCCGTCAGACGTGGTTAGGACCAAAGTTCAGAGGTCACGTGACGGAAAACGAAGACGAATTTCAAAAATCTGACCGGTTAAATTTTAGATATTGCCCCCTAATTTAAGAATCCGTGGTCAATTGTCAGCCCCCATTATAAATGGGGGAGGAGATAGAGTTTGAAAATGGTCCAAAATGGTCGAATTTCCGACTTTCATGGGCTCCTGACCTTGACCTTAACCTTGGATCCGGGCATGGTCATTACCTTTTTTTCATATCTCATCGAGTACTACCTGTATACCAAATTTCATCGAAATCTAAGAAACTTTTTGTGGGCGGACGGACGTACGGACGGACGGAAATTTGCCACCCATAGTATTAGGTCGACTTCCAAAGTTTTGGAAGTCGACCTAAAAATGGAAGAATTTCTAACTTTCAAGGGCTCGTGGCCTTGACCTTGGATGGTGTCATACTGCACACCGTCGAGCATCACTCATCGAACTCTACCTACATGTCAAATTTCACTGAAATCAAAGATACTTTCTGTGGACGTATGTACGTACGTACGGACGCACATCTGAGACTCACTTTATTAAGTCAACTCAGAAGAGTCGACCTAAAAATAGTCACGATGCATCTACACGTAACTCACAAAGAAATAAGAAATAACGACGACTAAATTGTAAATGAGAAGATACAGCACAGTTAGATACGGAGACGAGGTGCTTACGAAGCTGGCAGCCGGGACCAGCATAGCCAGTCCTGCAGTGTGAAGCACAGTCACCGGTGACTGGGTGACAGCGTTCTAACGTTGACTGACAGTTACACACCAACTCACAGTCGACACCAAAGAAACCAGCACGACATGCTGACAACACCAACCAACCAACCACACGCTCAACAACCAACCCATCTACCACTGCTAATCACACAATGCCAGTCCATCCTTGCGCTTATATAGTGTCTACATTGGGTAGAACCCCTAACCCTAACCCAACAACCAACCAACCCATCTAATCACACAATGCCAGTCCATCCTTGCGCTTATATAGTGTCTACATTGGGTAGTGTGGTCTAGGGGAATGCTATAAGCTCCCCATTGGGGTCGATGGCTTTACCCCAGCTACCCATATTTTCGATACTCAAAAATAGCATCTCCTTGCTTTTATATTGTTCATTTTTCTGTGAACATGCTGCAAAATGTCTTCAGATGCCCACAAGGATACTCGTCGTAGGCTCTAAGCATAGTCCAATAGAGGCCATCACGCCAGGGTTAGAGTAGGCCTATCAGCAATCTGTATGTGAGAATGTACATCTGTCAGTAAGTAAAATAAAAACACTGGACTTGTTACGGCGGTAGCTCTTCACAGCGTCATAATCCACACTATCTTTGGGATCAAGTCACCCAGTTCCCACACAAGGTTGCAAGATGAAACGTTTATTACAACAGATGGAAGATTTGCCTTAAAACAAAACCAAAACCGCAACTGCAGTAAAAATACACTCAAAGGTGAAAATGTAAACAAGTAACTTGTGTAATATGGTTAGTATACACCATCGATATCGTTACACTACGTTCAGACATACGAACGAACAAGACTAAGCATCACCAATAAATGAACTACATTACACAGAGTAGTATTCTGATGTTAACTGTCAGTTACAATATAAATCATAATTGCCACTGAAATAAAAATAACAGGAGTTAACACAACAACAACATGCAAGGAAACATTCTGTCACGGTTTTAAAGTCTAGGCTAAAGACATTCCTTTTCTCCCAGGCTTCCTCTCTTTCCTCTGCTCACTAACACGCTGCCTGGCTCCAGCACATCTGAAGTTACGGCCTAATTGCGCTATAGAAATATGTTATATTATTTATTTATTATCAAAACCTGCAAAGCAGGTTTGGTATTGAGCGTTACGCGTATACTGAGACCAATTCCGTGTGTATGTATGTATGTGTAAAAGCTCCTCCCAAACCACTGAACCGATTTGCATAAAAAATATACCAGCAAATAGAGCCTCTTACGCTGATTGCTATAGACTACTTACATTTGAAATATTTACCAAATACGATGAATATTTTGTCCCAGAGAGCGTGCCGCTTTTGCACAGGCGTATCTTCGCCGCCACTGGCGGCGCAGCGCCACAGCGTATAAATAACGTTAATGACGTCACAGAGTGACGTACGCG
>Ga0209780_1003593_pt1 | contig 11647 bp, 6 predicted proteins | sample WorMetexBAHAMAS2_FD_187384 | JGI IMG/M metagenome (GOLD analysis project Ga0209780, IMG submission 187384) | Marine gutless worms symbiont microbial communities from Max Planck institute for Marine Microbiology, Germany - Inanidrilus exumae... | ecosystem: Host-associated > Annelida > Digestive... | reverse complement strand
CTACTTAATTATAATAATTAATTACTCTGTAAAACAATAATTACCGTTACTGCTCTGAAAGTAATCAATAACTTGTAATTACTCCAGATCTGCTGTTGTCATACGTTAATAAATGTGTTACATTTTAGTGCATAAGAAGTTACCGTAACGCGTTACTTCGATGAAAAAAAGTAATTAATTGTAGATTTATATTTATATTTATAGTAATTAATTACCACACAAGTAATTAACTAAAAACGCCCTCATTCGAGGTCACACCGACCACTTTGCGGTTGGTGTTACTTATTTACGGTTTTCAATTCAGGTCTGCTTTTCCTCCACGTTGCCGGACTGGTTTTCCCAGCTTCACGCTTTTCCTTTTGGTCGAAAAAGGAACATTTTCCTTCTGACCTTTGACCCATGACCTTGACCTATAAGCGTGACCTAGTTGGGGTCAAGCTGGTCCACCTTGCTAAATGTCTAGAATCTAGATAAAAAGCCGTTTCGTTGCATAGTTATCGTACGAACACACACAGACACACGCACAGCAGAACTGCAGTACCGTCGTCGGTAGGTAAAGCGACACCAGTAACGCAATACTGAACTAGAAATGCGTGGCAAAGACCAGCGTGTAGCCCGCCCGGCGCAAACGTGCCTGCAAAGCTCGTGCGTTACAGGACCGTAGTTCACCAAATTTTGTCGGACGTAGAGGGTCATCGGCGGTGTTATCGCGCTCATCCTTGTTTCGATCCTCACAACGGTTGTTGAATGCCAGCGCACAGAATGAAGGTAGGGTATGGCAATTTTCGCCGATTAGCGCCAAAAATCGGTTACCATAGCAACGTCCCTTGAGAGATCGGTAAATGAAGGTCGGATTCATCATGCCTACCTATGTGCGTGCGTATCCTGAAAATTTGGTGAAGATCGGTCCAGTACTTTCTGAGGTAATTGGTCTCAAAGGGGACCGTTAGAAAAGAAAGAACGTAACATCGGCACCACTTGTAGCCCTTGGCATGACAGAGGCAAGCCGGCGGGCTAAACGACAGTAGAACGAAATGCAATGGTGTTTGTCAGAACGTTTTCACGGACCTTGAAGTGCTCGGCATTGTCCTCGCCTCTGCCGTTCATGACGTCGACCATCCCGGTGTCACCAATCAATACCTCATCAACACCGGTGAGTTATGTCATGACGACCACAGCCTCGACTGTCTTCTTTCCGTTCTTTCTTTTTATCGTGTCTTCGACAGTGTGTATTGGACATTAATGCACGTATAGGCTAATATAGCCTACAATAGCATAGGGCCTACAGCTTTCACTAATAATCTTTATTCACCCGAATAAAGCAACTGGTAGCAGAGAAAAAGAAACTAACTTAACTCATACTTTTGTTGACTCTACTCTTGGAAGGCATCTGTGTTCATTTTGTAACTGGGCTACAATAGATTTCCACAGGATGATGATGATGACAGTGACAATGACAATGATGATATATTCATATACCTACAAAATCTTGAAGTTTTTGACTACTGATCTGTGGTTATAAGGGAATGGAAATTTTCATGATTCGTCTGTAGTTTGCTTTCTTACCTTAGCATCTCTCAACACAGACAATTGGGAAGCGCTACGGCATACAGCGACACGTATAGAAGCTTCTCAGTAACATCAATTTCACGACAATAGAATAAATTGCATAACGTTTGTAAGCAGAAACAATACGCCTGTTTTTCATTTTCCCCGTTTTCTTGTTTTTTCCTCTTTTGTTGCTGATTTTGTAACTTTTGCCATTTTTTATTTAATAGTAATAGTGAATAGTTTTATGCTGGTCAGTAGAACTAGGAAGCCTCACTCGAGGTCGCCCTGACCACTGTAACAACATTTTCCCTCTCGTGACCACAAACTTTTACCTGTGACCTTTAACTGTGGATTTGACCTCTGTATTGTCAAGCTGAATCAGCGTGCCAAATATTCAGGCCGGAGGTCATTTAGTTCAAAAGTTATAGTCCAGACACCCAGACACACACGCTCACCTGTCTGATTACTATACCTGGACCACGGTAGTAATGCGAGATGTTGCCGTGCGTCAGGTTCCGAACTAGCGTTGATGTACAACGACGAATCAGTGCTTGAAAATCATCATCTTGCCGTCGCGTTCAAACTGCTTCAAGACGAGTCGTGCGACGTCTTAAAACCGCTTACGACCAAGATACGACAACGGCTACGACGTATTATCATCGACCTGGTCAGTCTCGCCATTTCACGTCGGTCTCGTGAACATCGTGTGACCACGCCCTCTTTGGGGGTGTTTGTTATCCGTATGGATGGGTTGATTGAAACTACAGAACTGGACTAGAAGGATGCAATCGCAGGGGTGGACATTGCAGGACGGGTTTTACTTCAAAGCGTAGACAATCGTAGTATTATATGGCCCACATCGCCTGTACACAGAGCATGAGATGCGGCGTATTGATATTGCTACAGATGTCGCACGTAGCGTGGTCCGTGTGTTTGTGTGCCTGTCGGTGTGTCTGGGTGTTGGGCACACGGGTGAGCTGTGCAGAAACGGCTGAACTGATCGAGATGTCGTTTGGGGGAGGGGGCTGACTCATGTGGGCCAAAGGAACCATGTAGTAGATGGCGGTCAAGATCAGACGAATCCATTAACCGCCGCGAGGGTTTACAAGACGGCGATGCAGCATTTTGCTAAATAACTAATTATTACCTTATTACAGTTTTATAGCACCGAATGACCTATAAAATTAAACGAAGATATGGTCGATTTGCCGTTCAGAAACTAGTCACTCACTCAAGCCTGTTTCGTTTACGAATACGATTGTTCGTTTTTAAATTGGCGCTCTGTAAATAGATATACAATTAAAAACAACAAACAAGAACTGTCTAAGCCACTCAGCCGAGGTCATTGACAATCTCTGTTTGATAGAGCAAATATGTCCATATCTTAACCATTTCCGAGGTATGCCGAGTTGTTGGTCGAAAATCGCAAATGTTTCTTACCAAACATGATCTGTTACAGTGTAGACATAGCCGCATTTTATTTTCAGTGAGAATTTTAGCTTCAGAAAACTAGAAATAGGCCCTATTATAGTCTGCCATGCCGCGTCGATTGCGTGATATGTTCGTCCGTTTTGAATTGATACAGTACCTGGAATCGATAGAATGCCGGACAGACGGATAGACGAAAGGACACTGGGTTATGGTAGGCTATATACCCCACTATACCGCGCTAGCATAGCGTCGCGCGGTAAATCGATTCGTGATCTGTATTCATGGCCAATGTCTTCGAATCGCAGTGTCAGATGTTACGTCCCGTTGGAGTGCATTTTCGACCCTAGCGATATTTTTTACGATTAAAGGAGAAATAGATGAGATGAGAGAGTCAGCGTATAGGACAGAAAGAGAACGCACGGAATTTATTGCAAGCCGCACCGTGAATGCATTTTGTTCGCAAGTCTGTGGCGTCACCTGGGGAATGCAATTGCAACGCTACGGCGCGGGCAGCCGTAAAAGCGTTCCGCTGTCGCCATCGCGATAGTGCTGGCAGCGCCATTTGTCTTCGCTCCTCGGCTGAATGAACCTACACCGGACCACGGTTTATACGGTCGTCGTATTTCATTTGCACTTGTAATCAGGATACATAGCGCATTTTGGGAAACAGCGACCGTAACTGACTAGTTATGTACATTATTGCTGACTTTCGAACTTACATTAAGTATACATATCGATATAATTGTGCTGTAACTGTAATGTAGCCTACAATACAATGCAATACAATACAATGCAATATTCATTTATTATGAGTTGACAGAACGCAGCTCAACACGAGAGAAGTAATATAAAATACAATACAATACATAAATCAAACTACAGTATCGTCAGTCAATACAAGTCCTTGTACAACATGCGCTGAATGAAGTTGCTGTCATATAGTTTGCCTAATCTTTATTTAGCCCGCGCGGCATGCATGCCCCGCGGGCTATATGTTCTTGCTGCGTTAATTTCTTTCTGTTTTATTTATTTTTTAATAATCCTTTGAGCAAAGCTATCTCTGGATCTAATGGACTGATCTTCACCAAATTTTCACCGAGCGATCTCGATATTAAACTTAGGCCTACACGGCATATAACTGCTAGCCCCTATTGATGACCTGGTTATATTTCTGAGGTCAAATGTCAAAGGTCAAGGTCACAGCAGTATGTGGTAGCGAAGGCATCCACGTTGAAGCTGGGTCGTTGAAGTCCATCTTGCATATGCATATTCTAGATAATTAACTTTTCGTTATTTGTAGGCCTACCATTCCAGCCTTTGGCTGCAAAAGATTCGTAAACTTTTCTTCTTCTTTTTTCTTTTTTCTCTTTTTCTTTTTCTTCTTTTTCTTCTGCTGCTGCTGCTGATTGCCTTGACAACACGGAAACAGGGGCAGTTCTAGTGCTTGGGTGGAGCTATGGGAACGCACATTCAGATAGGGGCATCTCATATACACATTAAAGAATTTTGTTCATATCTCTAATTAAGTATCATTGGCTTTAACACTTTGGTTATTAATATCATTGGTTAATGCAGGACATTTGTAGTTAACAACAATTTTACGTACACATCTCGCTTGGGGCAGTGGGGGCCAAGCATCTGAGTGGGGGTGGGCGTGGCCCACCTGGCCCCCATAGAACCGCCCCTACACGGAACTCGATCACGTTTTCATTAAGAAGATAGTGTATACGCACTGAACCGGCAATGCCTGTCCGCGGTACCTCGCTGAACTTATCAGATTTGCCTCCGGTCGAAGCCATTTGAGATGGTCGACCTCAGTTAGGCCGCATAGGCCTGCTGGAGCTGGCACACTGCAGTCGCCAGTCAATGCACGTTCGAACCAAGCCGACAAACCCGGCCTTGTCTGTCGCCAGTGCGGCAATTTAAAATCCATTTTTCTCAAAGACTACGGTGGATTTCTTGGTATCCAGCTTAATCAAATCCATCTATTTCATTTCAGTATAAGTAAGTAAATAAGAAACATTTAACAACGCATATCATATGTACATGCCACATTGAAATAAAGGAACCTGAACACACGCAGTAGCTTACAATAAGATACAAAAATGCCAGTTACAAAATACAGCATCTGCAAAATGCGAATAAAATACTAAATGATACTAATCAAATGTTACAATTATCAAGTAGGTTCTAATTAAGAAGCATTTAATAGCACAATATCGCAATAAGGTCGTATATTATGTCATATCATATAAGCTTATATCAAATGCCAACACAACAAGGAGCTTCTGACACATTACATGAAGTTGCAGTAAATACTCTACGGCTTGTGTCTGTAACTTAGATCATTAAGTAATGGAGCGAAGATATTCTGTTATGGCAGGGTGTGTAATTGTGGCATGGCACAGGTGCTCGCCACTGACATGTCGAAACACATGAGTCTTCTCGCCGACCTTAAAACCATGGTCGAAACGAAGAAGATGACGGGACCCGGCGGCCTGCTACTGGACAGCTTCACCGATCGTATGCAGGTTAATTGCTTCCGGCAGTTTTTGCTTATTTCCGTTGTCTTTATAAAACAAGTTTTAGGCAGAGAAAGATTTGTAAAAGATCCAACATGCTCTCGATTGTAGCACAAAGAAACAAGATGCAGGCGGAGACGGCAGGCTTCGCCCCCGATGCTGCCACCTGGCGAACTGAACGAATCATACGTGATAACATATTGCATTGCCGTAAGAGGAGAACCGAGCCATGGCCGAAGGTAACATGTACAGAAAATTGCGTGAAATTTGGACGTGTGGTTCTTGAGATATGCGATCAGACAGAAAAACAGACAGACAGACAGACACGTTGATTGCAATACTTTGAACCACTACCGGTGGTAATTTAATAATTGTAATGCATTTGTTGTGATATATCTTTCGTTTTGTAAATAAACTACTGAATTAATGTGATGTGGCCTGTCGTCGAAATTCTCCGAATAATGCTTTACTTTGAAGAAGAAATGTGACACGTGCCGTTGACAGGTGCTGCAGAATATGATCCACTGCGCCGACCTCAGCAACCCGATGAAGCCGCTCAACTTGTATCGTCAGTGGACGGACAGAATCATGCGTGAGTTCTTTGAACAGGGCGACATGGAGCGGGATCACGGACTCGATATCAGTCCGATGTGCGACCGGCATACAGCGACCGTCGAAAAATCACAGGTGCGATGACTGCTTATCAAAAAGCCGCGTATCGCTGATCCACGAAGCGCAGCAAGTGACTGCAAACCAGTGTTTTCATACGTGTTGTGTTTTATAATATATTCAACTTTATTCGCCGTAGATCAATACAGCAGCAAAAAGAGTACATGAAAAAGAGAGAGAGACAGAAAAAAGAATAACCAAAAAAACAAAAATTAGTAAGAACAACATACTAATAATGCGACAAATACAGACGCTAGATGTGACGAGACGATCACGAAAACTTCATCAATTATACATTATTATAGACTTTAGAAACTTATTACGATGTTATTAGTCGCTGCGTGACAGCGGGACTGCTGGGGGTTGAACCGGCGACCTCTAGATCGCTAGTCGAACGCTCTACTTGTTGAGCCACCATGACAGGCCCGGATACAGTCGGCTGTAGTGAATTTGTTCTTGTGCAGGTCGGTTTCATCGACTTCATCGTTCATCCTCTGTGGGAGACGTGGGCCGACCTCGTACACCCATTCTGCGCCGAGCTGCTGGACGTGCTCGAGGACAATCGTAACTGGTACTCGTGCCGCATCGCCGACAGTTCCGGCTCGTCGTCTGGTACAGCCAGTGCCCGTCCCGTCTCGACGCCCACCGCCGACGACGTCGTGAACCCGCCGTCATCAGCGGACCCCGCCGTCGACGACGGCCCGACAACGTGCGAGTCGGACCACAACAACGACGAGGAGGTTCAGTTTCTGGCGATGCAGCACCCAGCCGGCGTCCAGTCGACGCTGACGCTCGTCAAGACGATCGTTCGCGGGTCGTCGCCGGCCGACGACCGCTGCCCACACCCGGAGATGGCCATTCGACGGCCATCGGAGGGGGTAGGGGCCGTCGTCACAGAGGCTACGGACGATGGGGCGTCGGGGTTGAGGGACTGCACGTCGGACGCCACGGTCAACGGTAGTCCATCGACCCATCACTAACCCTTCCCGGTGGTACTCCGTCCGTTTATGCTACCTCTGTCTCCGTCCGGATTTCGAACTCACCGCAATCCACGCATCTCATCCGGTCGTTTTCCGTCCGTCTTTTCCACTTCTCAGACGCCATAGAAACTGATCCAGGCTGATAATATATTTTTAGTTTGTTAGTTTTTATTCGGCTCGGGGCTAGGCTTCAGCCGAATATCGGATTCGCTTTACAGCGCGTTTAGGCGGTGTTTACGCGTTTGGCTATAACTCGGCCAAAAGTGAACCGATTTGGAGCACTTAAGTACATTGTCGGGGCTGGCCCTGGCAGATTTTTGGCTCGATCCGCGCAGTAGCGACAGCTGGAAAGCCAGGCAATTTTTTCAGGTAAGCAACGCAGATTTGACCGATTTCACATCGACCAAATTTCACGAAATTTGAACATAACACGTTGATCGGTGTCGCGATAAAAACTTTCGGAACAGAATTTTGAAGATTTTACCGCAAAGGGTCGTTTAAAAACGCAAAAATTTCTCTAAAATTTCTAACCTCTTGCGACCTCAAGCCGCCATAACTCTGCAATGATTACAGATCGCCTGAAATTCACTATCAAAATAACCCTCTACGAGATTTCTAGTCTCCATTTCTACCGTTGGAATCAATTCATAGTCATTCCCCTGGCAAGTACACTCCGTACAAGAAACCTCCCCAAATTTTCTGCGACGTCTGACGCGGGTTAACAATATGGCAGATTACGCTGACATCACTCAGTCACAGGCAGCCAATCACCATCGACTATTGAGTCACGTGACACTAGGCCTCGTCAAATGCAGGAAGTAAACAGCTTGCGCACAGATAGCTGAGCCCTTCGAGCCGAATACTGTATTGTGGGCATTCCACACAATACAGCCGTCTAGTTTCGTATTTTATTTATATTCTGTATATGTATGAATATATTATAAATTAGATGTGACAAATTAGTAAAATCTGCCGGATACAGTGCAAGCTACTTCCCTGAGACAATGTATGTACAAGCAATTTTTTTTATTTATTTTTGCCTTTTAAAGGAGACAACACACCGCGTCATGTTTATGTGGAGCCGCTTGTTTTTGTTAGCGGGGAAAGAAAAACTTGCGCTCGAATGTGGGAAGTCGGCTTTGAATACCGCTCTGTTACTTATTAATTACCGACCACTTTAGTGGTCCAGTTAGAGCAATTTGTCTGGTGTTTGTGTGCCTGTTTGCGTGTCTGTATGTCCGGACAATAACTTTTAAACTTAACGAATCACATTTGGCCGAGATATTTGCAATGCTGGTTCATCTTGACATTTTGACTGCATAACATCAATAAACTTCTTGTTCAGGTCACATTCGAAGGCCAATGTTTTAGGTCAAAGTTCGTGGTCACGGGTGGAAAATGCTGCTGAAGTCGAGTGAGGGCGTTCTAGTTAGCGGTGAATAACATTGTGCACAGTGAAGTAGTATTTTAGACCTACCGGTGATGGGTGTGAATTCGATGAATTACAGCAATATATAATAATGTTCTGTGATAGCTTCCGGGGCTGTGTTTTGTTTACTAACGTAGGCCTAGTAACTCGGTGAGTTCTGACTAAATTCTGGCGTTATCTTGTACAGGTGTGTTTTTCTGCGTATGCAGTTCTGTTTGAATATTGTTCTACAAATGTGCTTCAATACGACGATATGGATATTCGAATTCTGTACATAGAACAACTGTTGACTTACGGACTGTTTTGTTTTGACTTACTGACTGTTTGTTTTCATGTCGTATATTTTTTACACTGGGTTTCTTGCGGTCGATACCAGCTACCGGAATTTTTTGCCGCGCGACGCTGTTGTAAAGTGCTGTAAACTGTATAATATATGGTACGCCACTACGCCTCTTATACTCATGGACAGTATTTTTACAGCAAATATGTCCTTGAAATTCTGATGCGTTTCTTTTCGCCGGAGGAGTTAAATAAAGTGCCTGTAATAGAAATTCATGATTCACGCACGCAAAGAGACTGTGATTTGAATGTCTGTTGTGGGTCAACCAAGGTCATTTAAGAGCAAGATGGGAAACAAGGAGTCAAGTTAATATCAAAAATACTGGCAGCTTTTCGTAGTTTTATGCGTAAAATGGCATGGATTGTCGCGCGATGATGTTCAACGGCTGAGCTTCTTGTTGAATTTGTTACGGAGAAATTTATAGTAAAAAGAAGCGCTTAAAATTACTCCTGACTTGTCAGTTTGAATAAATGTTTTGTAGTAGAGTTATTTGTTTTCTCAACAGCCTACCCCGCTTGGGTCCTGGGTACCCCGTTTCCGCCTTTGCTCCTCCCCTGTCCATTCACTTCCTCATCTTTTGCTCTTTATTACTTTTCCCTTTTTCCTTTTCTCGTTCACTTTACTTATTTTCTTCTATTGTCCATCCGATCCCTTCTACCAGAATCGTCCCACTCCGTTTCCAAGCGTGACAGCCTACATCATGCATTTTTCGCTGTTTACAGTAGCTTGGAATTGGATAAATAAATGCAGAAAATTTCGACCTCCTCGCGGCACTCGCTCTTCCTCTGTTGTCGCCGTTGTTGTTCGTCCATTTACATCATCCTTGTTACGAATAGGCCTAACTGATCGTTCTTTTCGTTATTCTTTGTCTTGTCTCTGGAATCAACTTTTCGTCAGCCTCATCCCAGTTTCTCTATCGCTGACTCACCTCTTCCTGTCGCATGTTCTTCTGCTGTTGATAAACTGCTCTTGTCATCCGTATATAACTCCCTCACTCTTTTATTCCTTTCTGAAAACCGATCTACTTTTTAAATCCTTCCCATCATAGCCTTCCTTCCTTCCTTGAGACTGCATGCCTCCACGGACTATTTCCCGTATAGGCCTACCGTATCTTCATAGCAAATCAGTTTTTGTTTTTAGTCTTTTGTTTATGGTTCCATCAGTCAGTCAGCTGTACAGCGCACCTATAAATATTCTGTATCGTATCATATTGTATCGCAAAGTCTACCAGTGGGAAAATCGCACCATTTATGGGACCGGTGGTGCCCTGTGATACGCGTCGGATGAACATTTTTCAAGTTTAAGGTAGCGTAGTTGCAAATACTAATATATTGACCTATCGCATTCGTATAAGTAAACAAGTACGTCCGTCTTCTGAGACGGACGTATATTCACACATGTCGATACTACGTCCACGCGCCGCGCGATCATGTGTTAGGAAGCCAAAGGGTAATCGTTGTGAACGTCGCGGAGGTGGCTGCCGCCGATTCGTCCGATTTTGGGCTTCTGGGGAGCGAAGTTGACAAAAGTGGGAGATTCCCTGCCTTGGATGCCGATGAACCGCCGTGCAAAATTTGACGCCGCTATAGCTTATCCTCGGCGGAGAAATTCGTAACCGTACAAAACAAACAAACAAACACAAAACAGTAAACGATATATCCACACCTTGCCTATCGGCTTGTGTGGATAATTAATATTTTTCTAACCGGGAACCCAAAAAATTATTGGCGATTAAAAATGTACAAAACTGCACTAGCACAGTGGCACTCGAAACAGTATTAGGCGTCTGCATTGTGAGACGAGCCTGTCGGAATTCGGCAAGATTCGGCAAGAGGAAATGACATCGTGTTTACGTGTCCGGTACGCAACAATACAGTCTACCGTCACGCGACTCAGGATAGAATAGATAACACTTCAGGTTCACTCACACCGGACGCATTGCGCCACACTGCACCGCAACGCGATTCATCCGGTGTGACCGTGTCAACGAACCTTTCGTTTGAGACGGCAAACACATGGCGGCGTCTGCAGTAAAGTTTAATGATACGTCACAACTCATTACGTGAGACATCGTTCCGTTGATGACACTGCCGTTCTTACCAGCAGAACACGTTGACGAAGCTTTTCGCGCAGTGACAACAACACAGCCGAACAAAGTCGACGAATGAATGACTGCCCTGATCGTCAACGTGGAAGACACGATTTAAAACAACTAGGATACCGGTAGTAACTGATCTCAGTAATCTGCGTTGCAACGAGTCAATTTAAGCCACTTGTGCCTTCTAGTCTGGATATCGATGTTCCGTGAGAACGAATCAACGGGGAAGGGTCGTGGCACAACCGGGTGAACCACAGAACTCGTCGCGGTCATCTGGACGTCTGTCTGCAGATGGTGGCGCTGATTTTCGCTGAGGCACAGTGTAGATATCCACTATTCAGGCTCTGTTAGTGTCCGTGTGACTTCGAGTCGCGACTGCGCCGCTATCAAAACAGGACGTTTTCGCGTGTGAAAAATAAAAAAAAATGTTTGTATTAAATAAAACACATAGGCTAAAACGTTTTAACGACTATGATAACCACTAATCTGTGTTGCAATAAACTGAAATCGCAGCTTCCTTTCTCTTTTTCGTCACTCGTCAGTGGGTGTATTCTAATATAGAGCGAATGGGAGCGTATCGTATTGGTTGGTATCGTCGGCGAAAACTGCATACGCACCCGTGAAAAA
>Ga0209780_1003592_pt1 | contig 11650 bp, 8 predicted proteins | sample WorMetexBAHAMAS2_FD_187384 | JGI IMG/M metagenome (GOLD analysis project Ga0209780, IMG submission 187384) | Marine gutless worms symbiont microbial communities from Max Planck institute for Marine Microbiology, Germany - Inanidrilus exumae... | ecosystem: Host-associated > Annelida > Digestive... | reverse complement strand
GGACAGGACAGGACAGGACAGGAAAAAAGTCACAAAAGGGTTATATTTCACCTATTTGTGGAGAAGCCCCCACTGAAGCGATGTACATGAAAATTTGTGTAGTGGGTGATGTTCTCGAAGTAATCACGTGTGCCAAGTTTCAAAATGAAATTTTCAGGGGTTACAATTTTACAGGGGGTCGAATTTTCCATTTTTTCTATTGATTTTGAATGGGCCTTACAACAGTGCAGCGCTACTGCGTTGCCTGTGATGTGACAATATGGACCATTGTCGTTATTGTGACATTGAATATTGGCGTAAAGCAGACAATAAGTATAACTAAACATTACATGATCGTTCGTTCGTTCGTTCGTTATTGCGGGCAGGGGTCCAGCCTACTCTGGACCCCAGCGCTGAGACCTTTATGTCGGTTCAATGCGCCAGCCCAGGGAGAGGAGGTGAATTGGTAGGTGTGTGCGGTGTATGTGCGAGTTGTGTAGGGCGGAGGAAGGGTTGAGTAGGCGTGAGCAGCTTGTCAGGTATTTCTAAGCGCGCCCCCTCTAGGCGTGGCCTACTGTCTGGCTAAGCCCGGACTGGCACTTATTCAGTGCCAGCCATGACTGGCACTTCTTCAGTGCCTAGCCAGTGGGCTTAGCCACATCTGTCTGCTTCGGCTCTCACGTCGGCGCGACTGATAACTTGACGCTGCTAATCAATGCATCAGCAACGGTCACAGTTTATAGAGGACACCGTCGAACCCTCTTACCTGCCAGGGATTAAATTCCTGTTTATCATGTGCATAGGAATCACTAGAAATAATTCTTTGGTAGACGACATTGCATGGTCATTTTGAACAAAAAATTTAAGTGACTTTCACGAGATGCGGATCGCGCAAGCTATCGGTGGCTGTTTAGAATTTTAGGGGACTGTCCTCTTTTAAAATCCAAATTTTATAGTTCTCTCACGTTTGTACACTGAAGTTGACTGAACGTAAATTTTGTGAATTTTTTAGTTTCTAATTTAAAAAAAACCTTTTCAATGGGGCCAGACTCAAAGCCCAAAAAGCACCAAATACGTCACTGTCACTGTTTCACCGAATGATTGATGCTATTCTGAAAACGATTGCATTGTAGTGACGACAGTGTGATACGTTATGTACTTCCGGGTTGTGGGTGACGTCATGTCTTCACATAATGGCGCCAGTGGGGCCGTATTAAAGACGAAGTTGTGTTTCTTCGAGTTCGCCAATCGCTAGGTGGCGGCACCGGAGGCGAAGTTGCTGTCTACGATAGCCTTGTTCTAGGTGGCGATTACTCTCGTGATCGTGTGGATCATCGGGCCGGGATACAACATGGCGTACATGACACCATCGGCAAAGATCACTGACGAGGGAGATTGCACCGTCTACTCGGAGTGGCCGACCAAGACCACTCAGAAGGCAGTCGGCGTCTTCACCATCTTCCTGCAGTACTTCCTCCCGCTTCTGATGCTCGCCTACGGCTACACGAGGATGGCGCTCGTCTTGCATAGACGTGTCGAGACCGCCGAGGCACCGGCTGCAGGTATACTATACACTCCCACCACCACCACCACCGCCTCCGGCGCATTTTACCCACTCTTTTCCATCTGAAGCTAACGTGCTTTAGCCGGTTCTGTCGGTATTCTTTCTTTACGATTTCTTTCGAGGTAATTTTTTACAGGCTGCCACATCACCAGTGGTGCAAACGCTGCAGTAAACTCGCTATACACTTCTGTGTCCAGTTAAGCTTTTAAGTTTAGATCTTTCCACTGCAATGCTAACTTAGTGGCACATCAAACTGGTACCATTTTGGTACCAGTTCCTCCATTTCCGACTCACCTATTCCTTCACCCATCACTTTTTCCTCTTTTGATTCACCACTTTGCTCATCAATAACTCTCTCTCTCTCTTTCACTCCCGGCTTCAAACCTACCTCTTTCACAAATCGCACCCCCGTAGTTTCACTTCTTCCTCCCGGACTGCCTTCACGGACTATTGCCCGTACCGTTTCTTCTGAGCTACTCGGTTTTGTTGTTCGTTTCTGTGCCATGCGCTAGTTAGGCTGGCAATTTCGTCAGCTTTTGGGCGCACTTAAATATAATGTGTCGTATCGTATCATAATTTTTATCGTATCGTATCGTACGAAACTGGTACGTAGACCCTTGACGGTTGGGCTGCTACGTTTGGTACATCAAATAAAGGCCCTTGTCGGGTGCATTTGCTTTATCAAACGTAACATAACGATCAGCATACATCATGATGTTGCATTGCTCTACTGTGGTTATTACTGAAGGCTTTCTGTGTGGAACAGAAGCGTAAAACTACGCACTACACACTACACGGGATGGCAGACGCGTTACAGATTTAGCCATTAACGATACTGAATCGAACAAGGTGTCGCCCTAACTGGACGAAACTCTGCTGCCCCCCCCGTGGAGGAGCTATAATTAGACTCGAGGCGGCACGACGTCATCGCCTGGCCTGCGCGGTTAAAGTCGGCTCCAGTCTAATTATAGCTCCACGAGTGTTACAGACGACGACAGACGCCAGCAAGCATCACAATGTGTAGGCGGGCCAGTAATAAGCTGAGTTTCTTGCTGTACCATGGCGCTTATCAGTGCAGTCTTGATGCACGTTAGACTTTGTTTAATTGGTCGACGGGTCGTTTTCATGTCTGAGTGATCTGCTTGAAGGCAAAGAAGCGAAAAGGAACGAGAGCATGGCTAGGGCTCGCTCCAACGTTGTCAAGACCCTCGCAACGGTCGCTTTCTTCTTCATCTTCTGTTGGACGTGGAACCAGACCTACTACCTGATGTTTCACCTGGACTACCCGCTGATCGACTTCACGAGCGCGTTCTACAACTTCACCGTCATCATGGTGTTTCTCAACTGTTGCGTCAACCCCGTGATTTACAGCATCAAATACGAACAGGTATCATTAGCAGTAAGCCTATATGCTTTCTATCTATGCTGTAGTGAACCACAATTTGTACATGATTATATCGTAATGTACTTCGTATTTTGTGTAAGAATCTTCGAACGGTGATAATAATTGTTTCAGCACGACTGGAACAACATGCGCGCGGTAACTGCATTGTATTAGTCGAATTTCTCGTTTGAATACGTACCTATACGCAGTGCATTATGCATCGTTCGTTTGCTGCCACGGGCGAATGTGCCTGCACAGCGCATGCGGCGCGGCGGCGGACGAATGCATTCGCCTCGCCGCTGCGATTGGTGACAAGACGGCGATGCGGCCTTTTGCCCAATTTCTTTGGACACTTATTAAACCTGATCATAGTATATCACAGACTCCTAGATAGACACCTCGCTGTGTCGGACAGGCCCAATACAACATCCTGGCTTTGCTGCTGAAAATCAGCAGAACGCGAAATTCAGTGGCGAATTACATAACGAGTGCTGGACGACTGAAAGACTGAGATGAGCCGCGAAAGATCTTGTTGTTGATGATATTGCTTTGTTGTTGCACATGCAGTTCCAGCGTGGAGTCGCTTCCATCTTCTGCCGCAATCGTGTCCGCTCCACAGAGGATGGAACAGCAACTAACGCCACCAACGGATGAATGGCAGCGCTGCTCTCAACTTGCTTACTTGTTTGCTGTTTGATTCACTCTTCACGACAGCAGCTGCGGACACTCAGATTGTTCTTCGAGCCTCTGCCGACAAGACGTCGGAGTAACATGACCGCGATCGGTTTGGTATTTGCTGGTTCGAAGCAAAATAACGAGATCGTTTTGTTTGGTTCAAGAAAAATGCTTTTTTAGAATGCAAAGTGTGTAATCCGTGATTTTTTCGAAAATAACTATTTTTGCTGCACGCTGGAACTCTTTCGACGGCTGCAGTCTTATTTCATAGCCTACAGTAGATTGTAACTTTGTAGAAGCGAATGCACCTTGTAGTTGTAGCTATGATTGGTGAAATGGTCACTGCACTGACGAATTTAGAAGTTCAGAAAGGGGAGAGCGCGGTTCTAAAATTCAAATGTCTATCCCCTCGGAGCGACTTTTGAATATGTATGATTCATTAGTTTCTCTATTCTTTTCCGAACTTCACATGGGAATGTGTCATCACGCATTTTTAACAAGATGCAATCAGATACGACCGACTTCGCTCCCCGGTGCCGCCACCTGGCGAACTGGATGAAACATACGCGTCATCTTTGATTCATGCCTATTACCTCCATTATATGAAAACATGACGTCATCCACAAAACCGGAAGTACATAACGCACCAGTGCCGTCACAGGAGGACCGAACCACGACCAAACACACAGACGGACAGACAGACACGCTGATTACAATACTTCGCACCCTTACCGGGGACGAAGTGGTTATTCCAGCGGCAGTGGTCAAGAATGTCAACCGTTAGTGTAGACGTGCGTAGTAGGCTATTGACGAAGTTCTGTTGTGCTTGTAGGCTCCGGTGTACATAGTTAGAATGTACAGCAGCGCTATTGTTGTTCACCCTGTTCTGCAGTTGCATCGTAATTGCCGAGTTATAGCCGCGCGTCGTTTAGAATTTGTCCGTTTACTGTTTAGGTTGTATTGCATACAGACGTTGCACGTAGCGTGGTCTGTGTGTCTGTGTGTTTGTCTGTTTGTGTGTTGAGCACACGGGTTAGGTGTGCAAAGAACGGCTAAACCAACCGAGATGCCGTTTGGGGCTGACTCACGTAGACTCAAGAGGGCGATGTGGCCATTTGCTACATTACGTTGGACACACTTGTACCATGTAGACCTCAATGTAAGCGTGTACGAAACGTCAATAGCGCGTACAGATGTTGTGCGAACGTATCAGTGTATCATTCAGTGGCCAGACGAGGTTTCGTGGCATCTGAGGAAACAAGTCTCCGCTGCCGCTGACAGACCCGCGCGACGCGGTGCCTAGCGCCCACTAATGCAGTATCGTATCGAAATAACAGATTGAAACCGTATCGAAAGTGTACAAAATTTCGAACAGTCTGCGTCAAGACAAAATTATGCAAACACAGAACCACGTCGTGTATAAAATCGCGAATTATCAGCGTTGTTATCAAACCATTATCATCATCATCATCATCATCATCATCATCATCATCATCATCATCATCATCATCATCATCATCATCATCATGAGCAGCAGCAGCAGCAGCGTGGTTTTACCTGCTTTCATAACAACAAAAAGCAATGGTTACTTGATTTTTTAAACAGATGGACGATCACGCTGGACCTAACTGCTGGCATGAGAAGTATTACAAAATTATAACACTGTCTAGAAGAAAACCATGCAATCGAATGATTCGAGTCACAGAATGCACAACATCAAAATAGTCCACACCGTTGAAACTCATCTTGCATGGTAGCGGCGAACACTCAACGTCATTTACGGCGTTGTTGGGAATGAAAATTATTATTTATTGTTTCTTAGACGTGGTCGGAGATTGTAGTCTATAGTTACGAAAATCAGATTCTGTCGTCATCTTTATCTGTCAGCATTTGATCTCTCTGAAAAGTCATTTATATACGCACCGCAGCTTGGCCTTGGGACTTGTGGCCTTGTTAACATCACTGAGTTTCTATGCTACTTCTGTAGCCGGCAAGAGAAAAAAATTGCATAAAATCTGAACACAGGCATTGCCGCTATCTAATTCCGACACCATACGACAAACGGGCTGTGACACCTAATGTTTCTTTACGACAATATAACATTTCAGTCAATAACTAGATGGCTGTATTGTGTGGAATGGCCACAATGCAGTATTCGGCTCGAATGCTATCTGTGCACAATCTGTTTACTTCCTGCATTCGACGATGCGTATTGTCACGTGTTTGCGACTGAGTGACGTCCGCGTTATCTGCCGTGTTACTTATTTACGTTCCCAATCCATGTCGGTCAGTCAGGCGGCACAGCGGCGTACTTGGTTTACCCAATACCTGACATGCCGAAAATTTGGGTAGGTTTCTTGTACGGAGCGTATAGCCCAAAGGAATGATTTTGAATTGATTCTAACGGAAATGGAAACTAGACATCCCGTATAGAAAGGGATCATTTGGTAGTGAATTTCTGGCGATCTGTAATCATTGCGTAGTTATGGCGGCCTGAAGTCGCAAGACGTTGAAATTTTGTGAGCAATTTTTGCGTTTTTTAAAAAACAACCCCTTACGGTAAAATTTTCAAAACTCTGTTCCGAAAATTTTCATCGCGACATCGATCGACGTTGTTGTTTTTAAATTTCGTGTAATTTGGCCGACGGGAAATCAGTAAAATCGTGCGTTATTTAGTGGACAAAAAAAACAAAATTTTGCCTGCCTTTCAAACTGTCGCTACTGCGCGGATCGCGCCCAAAATCTACCAGGGCCAGCCCCCAACAATGTGTTCAGAGTGCTCCAGGTTTCATCAAAATCGGTCCACTTTCGGCGACATTATAGCCGAACGCGTGAACACCGCCAAATCGCCCTGTAAAGTGACTTCAATAATTATTTGGCTGAAGCCTGACTTCGAGCCGAATAATCAGTAACAGTCCAAAGTCGACTACACGCCAATGAATCGTTAGTCAACCACTGACGCACAACAGCAGGCCAATACGCACTAACGCACTCGTCTTTCGTGTAATTACAATAATTACCAAACCAGTTATCTACACGCAGTTACTCGATCTCCACAAATCAATGCATTACTCGTCCGGCAGTCGTCAAACTGTTTAGAACTACGCACAACAAGATTACTTTACTGTGTACGTCAGTTCAGCAACGACGAACGTTCAGTCCTCATCGACCGCCACCGTTCACAACGCTAGTTCGACAACCGAACCGTCTTTCCAACCCGTCGATGACCGTCAACAAACACGCTGGCCACGACACCTCAGCAGGACATGTTTCCTTTCGACGGATCACTACATCCGTTGATCAGCACGACACATTCGTTTCGGACGATGATCACGACAACACCTACAGTCGATCTCTCTCGCTTTCTCTACTAACAAGTCGAAGTAATGGAATATCAGCAACACACCGCACCAGTCAAATCGCTACACAAACTGGCGTCTCGACGGCTGGCCGCTGAGCTACAGTGAGAATATAGCAGTTAGCACGACGATCAGACTGGCGGAACAATCAGTGCACGTCGCAGCTGACGGCAGTGGCTTGTACAAACGTCGCAGTGTTGAAGGAATTCGGATACCTGAAACCACAAAACCGTTGCATGCTTTCATTAATTTCAGAATTAAATTTAGGCGGCGATCAAAAGCGAGTAAAATAAACAACACTCTCCGAAAATAAACAAGTCTCCGAGGTGGTGTGTAGTAACAATCTTGCATCGTTTCCGATATATTACCATATTTTAGAGTGTACGTAACCCTGGACCTAACCTGTGACCGGAGACGGGTTAGGTGTTAGAGGTCTCTAAAACTGACATTTATGTTCCCAATCTTGTCGATTTTATCAAAGAAACACATTTCATCGATTGTAATGCTTGTTGTTTCCGCTTCATATTAGCTATATAGCCTTGGTTTTACATTTTCTTTTTAATTATCGACTGATTGTATTGTTATCAAGCCATTCGTGGCACTGAACGGCCTACAATGTGTTGCTGACGTTGTGTCGTTAACAAGTACTCACTCACTCACTAATATTGATACCCGTCTTGCGCCGGCGCTGCAGTTGGCGACCTGCAGAGCAGTCGACGTAGCTGTTTGCGGAACACGCGCCCAGTCAGCACGTAGATATAGAAGTTGCACGCGTAGTGCGACAGTCCGATCTCCTCGACGACCGTCCGCACGTTCCAGTAGATGAGAAAGCGGCGCCAGACGGAGTCGGCGGCGCGTGCCTCGGCGTCCGTGATGGCTGGGTCGCCCTCGGGGAAGGTGAGGTAGAGCGCGTAGCAGACGGTCACCGGCAGCGTCGTGAAGATGAGGTAGAACGAAACGACGAGCAGAGTGAATGTTGTCGCCGACGAGCGCGACTTAAAGGCGCTCGGCTACAACGCAGTACAACTCACTGTCTACGTTTTCACGAAGTGTCTGTACGTCTGCGTATCTGTCTGTATGTCTGTCTGTTTGTCTGTCTGTCCGCTCGCATAGCTATCTTAAAAACCACAGTCAAATTTCACCAACTTTTCTGTACACGTTACATGTGGCCGTGTCTCGGTGCTCCTCTGGGAGCAATGCGCTTCCGGTTTTGCGGATGACGTCATGTTTTCACGTAATAGAGCGAATGGGTCACAATCAAAGACGACGCGTAAGTTTCGATGTTTCGTCCAGTTCACAAGGTTACTGCACCAGTCGGACGTCACACAACGTTGTTCGATCGAGTTCGCCAGGATGGCGGCACCGGGGGCGAAGTCTGCGGTATCTCTTCAACCAGGTCGCTTATCTCATCACTTGCGGAGCTCTTGTTATTTGAATGAAAGTTTTACGTCCACGATAGAGCTCAGCATCCGTGTAGCCAGAAGGAGTATGGCAGGAATGTTGGGAGCCTCGCGCTTTCGTTATTTATCTTATTACGAGGCCGTGACCTGTTCTAACTCGTGGCCATCGGTAGACGTATATTCAGCCATGTCTACACAACTGATGTCCAGCAGCCGATCGAGTCATAAGTAGTCGGGATTTTAACGCGTCGATTATAACGTACACAGGGTCACAATTGTTTTTGCACTAAACACTATATATCGTTTAGGCTATCCGATGTGCATCTTAGCTCCCGTAAAACTTGCGTTGTAAACTTACAACATCAACGGGCAGATACTGTGTTAAAATCGCTTTGTAAAATTTTGATGAAGAAAGAGGAAACTCAGCAGTTACAGCTAAATACAATTACCAAAAGAGCGTGTAAAATTTAATTTAAACACTTTAAGGAATAGCTGAAATATTAGCATGTCAAAAAGCCTTTACCGATGCAGCGTCGTTCTAGTATGAAATCACTGTATTTATAGTGGCCAGTTTTACGTCAGAAACTGAAAACTCTCGGCTTATGTCGGATTAATGTTGCAAGACCTCTCTGTGCATTCGCATTATGATATTAAAACGTCTTCTGAATCCGCTGCTCGAGCTCTCGTGGGATATCGAATAATCCGCAGTATAGCGGATTAGCATGGAATTGGGTATGTCGGCTTATATCACAGAACCGCTATTCTCTCATTTTTCGAGCGTTGCCGTTTTATTACCGCGCGGCGCTGTTGCAAAGCGCGGTATAATAGCGTAATTCTATCTGGCTGATCGAATAGCTCTATAAGCATAGCCACTAGGCTAGGCAAGAGGAGGCAATTGTTTTAGCAAATGTAAGGTTTTACATCGTAGTTTTGTCCAAGTGTTGCATTTCGGCAACTGTTACTGCGTCGATTGAGCGTCCTGTGAAGTCGTTGGCAAAAAGTCGGAGTGACGAAGTACATACTGTACATTGCTACTTTCTGCTATTATGATTTCAAGTTACCTCAGTAGCATCCTCAGCTCGTTCAACAAAATTAGCAATTCAGAACGTGGTTAATGCTTGGATAAAGCCAAGGCGCTGTGCACCCGTTTGGGACCGGTGAGCTGCCTGCTGCCGAATAAATGAACGAGGGAATACATACATATGTATCTCGGAAACAAAACAATCCACGGCAGAAACGTGATTGCTTTAGACCGTATAGCTTCCCTATCAGTTTAGACTGCTTTTCACATTTCCTACGGAACCTTGTAAAATAATCATAAACATGTCATTTCTAAAATACTGTCACCATCAGAAATGTAAGCAACAGTAGCAGGTAAATTTAGTTAAAATTACACGCATCTTTAATGAGCCTATTCTTGTCGCTTCGTCGGTGTCTTATAGACTGACTATAGTTAGTCGATAAGACACCGTCTATTTGGCTTCTAAGTCGGTGATTTTATAAACGCTGTCAGATTACACGCTAACTCTGCTTCAGCTGTTACACTCGCCACGTCTAGCGGTAAGCGTATTGCATCGGTCTGGCGTCCGTCCGTCCGTCTGTCCCATCTTTTTTCCAACGTTAACAGAGCGCCCGTCGCAGACACGTGACGCACCAAGAGGCAGCACGCGACGCGGCCAGCGTACATTTCCTAATACTCGGATGGACATACTTGTTTACAGAAACACGAGAAATTGTCCAATATCACCTCAATTTACGGCATACTTTTAAAATTTTTTGATAACACTGGCGGCTTAGACTTCATGAGGGCGCAGCGGTGTGTGGTCTAGAGGACGATAACTTCTGCTAATGCGCTGAGCTGTAGAGCTCTTGTCTTAACTACATTAATGAAATGAGTGAGTGAGGATAAGATGACATTTCGGCATCGAGGCTTTCACATTTTATGGCTACTCACAACAAAAATCACACTGTCCAAAAAAACACAAAATGCCAATCGTAACACGACAACGCTGGCTGAGAAAAAAAGACGCGAAAAACTCACAAAAACCTAGACCGACAGTCATCCATCAGAAATTTTCATATGAATGTGCATATGACTGCACAAATTTGGCCGGCTATGCACATGCAGTACAGAACAATGCCGATAATCCTCCTCTTATGCTCCATGCAATCAGCTTCGCTCAGACGTTGACTATAGCAGGCGATGGCCGGAGCATCGTATTAAGACATCAAAGCCGCGTAAAACGCGCTGCGACGACATATATTGTGCATGTATTATAAGATAATATGAATTCATAAGCACGACCCAGCGTGTGATGTGCGTTGAACATCTGCGCTTAGCGCAATACTGGGTCCCTATATTAGCTGTGGGGCTCTTGTATGCCATAGGGAACTTGGACGCTATCACGTATCTAGGACAGTTAGATCCGCTTAGATCGTTGCATGACAAGCAACATGAATCTCTGTGTGGCAGGGAAAAATGACAGCATTCTAATCACTGCAAGCCGATTTGTAACATAACGATAGTTGAACGAAGACGTTTAATTGTATCTGACTTGACTAAAGCAATGACGACTACAACGACAACGACAAAAGCAATGCTTGTGATCACTATCGTGACCTTGGCGAATTCGACAAAACACACTCGGCGTCTTTGATTCTGGCCTATGAAAACATGACGTCATCCACAAAACCGGAAGTACATAACGTATCGCATTGCCGTCAGAGAAGGACCGAGCCACGATGACAAGTAACATGTACAGAAAACTTCGTAAATTTGGACTGCGGTTTTTGAGATAAGCGAGCGGACAGACAAACAGACAGACGCGCTTAAACCAATACTTCGCACCCTTACCAAAAGCGAATTAAAATGCGACACGGAAGCAGTGCAATAAAAACTGCAGAAGGCCTAACTTGCATTGCGCGCGTTCACAAACAGGCAAAAACAGCGACAGTTCACGTGTTGCATGTTTATGAGCGCCGGGAATGGCGTAGCTCTCTTTATAGGCCTACTGGCCGCGCTTCTTCAGTACCAAGCCAAGAGATTGGCTGGGAAGAACGTCTCCAAATGATCTATTCTGTGTCGAGTGGAACGTAAAATCTTAACTCAATCAATTTTTATGTTTCTGTAATACACGTGTAAAAAACGTGGAAATTGCAAATAGAAAGAATACTTTTAAAATTTTATTATTTTCTGAAAGAATGAGTTTAGACTGCCATTGTAATAGAGCACATTATCATTATTATTATTATTATTATTATTATTATTATTATTATTATTATTATTATT
>Ga0209780_1003591_pt1 | contig 11650 bp, 7 predicted proteins | sample WorMetexBAHAMAS2_FD_187384 | JGI IMG/M metagenome (GOLD analysis project Ga0209780, IMG submission 187384) | Marine gutless worms symbiont microbial communities from Max Planck institute for Marine Microbiology, Germany - Inanidrilus exumae... | ecosystem: Host-associated > Annelida > Digestive... | reverse complement strand
TGTGGGGATATATAAGAAAAAGGGGCTAGGTCTTTTGTGGGCATAACAGAAAGAAAGAAACTATATCAACCGGATGAATAGCCGAATGGCTATTGTTCAGGTTGCCGGATCAATAGCCAGTTGGCTATTCTTACGGTGACCGGATCAATAGTCACCGCGTTTAAGCGCAGGCTGAAAACTTATCTGTTCAACATTTTGTTTTAATCGGCTTTTATCACTTATTAACATTGTAATGCTTATCCGTTTCATTTTCGTTGTAGGCTGGGCAATAAACCTCACACATATTGTATTGTATTGTTGTATGGCCTGGGGAAGACCAATGCAGTTGTTACTTTGCGCCTGGTAAGGGTGCGAAAGATTGCGGTCAGTGTGTCTGTACGTTTGTTAGTCTGTCTGTCTGTCTTTCTGTGTTTATTCACATGTCTCATGAACCAGAATCCAAATTTTTTGTACGTGTTACCTTTGGCCATGGCTCATTGCTTCTGTGATGGTAATGCAATACGTTACTTACTTCCAATTTTGTGGATGATGTCATCTTGTCATAATTCATATAATGGACCAGTATCACAGAAGACATGTTATGTTTAGTTCGGCAGGTGGCAGCACCGGGCGAAGTTTGCTATCCCGACACCACAGTAAACTTTTGTATTGGTTGGTCGGCTAATGACTGCTGTGGTTGACTCAGATGCAGCATTGAAAGAATACTAGGGAGAAGACACAGTATCGGTGTGAATGTGAATTGCTGTAAACGTTGTGTGTTGTTTGACGGCAGATGGACACTTCGTGTGTCTGGGATGTGTTGGATACGGAGACGACCATCCTGAATGAGACGAAAACCATTACAAATGAGTATCAGCCACACGGCAGTCTGTATCAGCTGGTGACCTGTGTCAGGGTCATACCAAGAACTGGGTCGGGTCGTGTCGGTCGGGTTGTGTTGTGTTTGTCGTCGGACGTGATAGTGGTTGCAGTGGAGAACCAGCTGATGTTGTTTAGTGTCACAGATTGGCAGATGTTTTCAACGCTTGGCTTTGAGTCGACGGTGGACTGTGTTAAGTGCAATGGTAGTGGGTCGTTGCTTGTCGTGGGAGAACGCTCAGGTGCTGTGCATGTGATTGACGTCAAGACAGGTGAACAGCTCATCTCACAGAGGCTCGGCTGCAGTGCCAGTGATGGTGATGGACCTTTCTTCAAAGCAGTTGAGTTCAGCCAAGGTGCTAGCAGTGAGCTGGCTGTACTGACGAGTGATGGGTGTGTCCATGTTGTTGACGGGTTGCTGACAGGTCAGCTGAAACACAGTGTAATTGACGCAGCTGATGCAGTGCTGTGTCTCGCTATTATGTCCAGCGGTGACATCATTACGACTGATGGTGGTGATACACTGAGTCTGTGGTCCATTGATAAAGGCTCATTCACACTTGCCTGCTCCTGTTCCATGTTTTCAGGCCCGGCCGTCAAGTGTGCAGCACTACCTTGTGATGACTACGCTCTAATCCTGCATGCAACGGGACATCTCATTCTGTGGAATGTCCATTGTTTGGTCGCTGTCAGTTTGCTCAGTGTTTCTGCTGTGACGGACTTCACCGTGGTTGATAGGCCGATGGATTCACCGCAGTGTATCGGCACGATTGCCACCCTCCACAACACGGAGACTTCCGGGCACATTAATGTCTACAGCATGCCTTGTGCCGAGCTGATCTACTCAGTTGAAGTTCACCAGGGGGCGCTGCTGTTTCCGTCGTCGACGTTGATAGACTGTGTCTACGTGCTGGAGGTGCGGAGTGATGCGGTCGGTTGGCAGGTCCGGCGTCTGGCTGAGACAGACCCGCAGACTCAACTGAGGCGTCTTCTGGCGAGGCAGCAGTTCGGTGAGGCGGAGAGTTTTGCGGAGAAGTTTGATCTTGACGTGCAGTTTGTGTATCGTGAGTTTATCTCACACGTCTTGACAACGCTGTCTAGATCAGCTGATGCTGCTGATGTGGGTGAACTGACGTCACAGCTGATGAAGTGTCTGAGTCAATTGGATGATGTCGCGTACGTCGTCGACTGCTGCGTCACGACTCTGTTGCCATCGCTGACATTGACCAATCAGCTGCTGAGTGTCGCTCAACAGAGACTTGACGGGTCATCAAGAAATCTATCAGCAGAGCTTCAAGCTGCACTGAACGCTAGACTTGAACACACGACGCGAAGACTTGCTGCCTTCCAGGTACCACACACACACAGTCACACACACAGAGCCACTGAGCAGTCTGAAGTCTTTATCTTTCAATATTGTGTGATTTCGTTTTTATTAACAGTTCTTTGTGATTGTTGATGTCATGAACGTTTTGTTTTCATGATCAGTAGCTAAGTGAAGTGTGCTGTAATATTTCATTTATTGATTGTTAAATTATTCTTTATCTTTGTCTCTTGCTTCTGTTTATTGTTGTTGCTGTTGTTGTTGATACTTGTTACAAAAAGTGTATAAGAATCATACTTCAGTTCAGTGAAAGACTTGTGTTTTGACAATATTTTATACAGACAAGGCAGTTGGAGATGGCAAACTTTACCCCGCCCTGTAATAAAGCTGCCTGTCACACGGCCCAATTAAATCGTTTGCTGCCAGTTGTGGGCAAGTCGATATCTTGCATTCAGGGGGTGACGGGTCACTTGTCAGTGACCACATATTCACAAATCTGGAAGCACAATTTATTTTATTGCACGGTCATCAGAGACGTACTGAGCCACGGCCACAGGTAACGTACAGAAAATGTTGTGAAATTGTGACGTGGTTTTTGTGATAGACAGACAGACAGACACAGTGATTGCAATAATTTGAACCCTGATGAAGTGATTGTGATAATATTTTTGTCTGTTCTCGTGAATTTTTACGGCATGTCTGCATATCACGGCTGTGCAGAGCGTAGTACTGTTGTAACAGTTCTGTCCTGTCTGTCTGTCTGTTATGTAACAGACAGACAGGAGGACAGAACTGTTACAACATGTACATGGTTTATCAATAAACATTATTAACAAACATCTGATGACGTTGAAGATCACTTCAGCTTTTTGAAAGCTATTTCTCTGTTTAGTATTAAATAAGCCATGATGATGTCATTGTCAGCTGCAGTGGTATGGTTTTCATCAGTGTTTGTTTGTCTGTCTATTTTTGCACAGGGTATCTCAAAACCGATGCAGCTAGGATCACCCAGTTTGATATAGAAATGTTCCACCAGGAGTCCTGAAACCTGATTTATTTTGGGATCAAAGGTCAAGGTCACGAGACACAAAAAACAATGCTGGCATGGGTCTTTGCACTTTCATGAGTGCTGGCTTGTGGCAGTCTGCAGTACTCTAAGGTTTGTGAGTCAGTCACCAGCATGGATTACTCTCATAGTAGCAGTGCGTGTAGTGTACTGGTGGTCACTTTTGTGTCACGTTGTGCCATTGCGTGCACAGTTATTCTACATCTCGTTTATTCACAGCGTCTGATTGTGATCTGCCATCCTGCTACTGCTGACAGTGGACGTTGTATTTGCAGGCCGTGTTTGGTGCGGAGGAGTACAGCGAGGTTCGCTGGCGACAGTTCCAGACAGTCGACCTCTATGATGAGTTGTGTCAGTGGCTCAGGATGGCCAGACTGGACGTGGCCAGTTCACTGTGTGGTCGGTTCGCTGACGTCCTCTCAGTGAAGCTGGTTGATCGTCTGGACGCGACACTGGCGATGCTGCCAGACGACGTTGCACTGACTGACCTCTGTGCGTGGCTGAGTCAGGACGTAATGCCTCCCGTGCTTGCATCTGAGGACACCAGTTTGATTGACAGGCTTGCATCGTGGGTCGAGAAAAGAGCAACCGACATGGAGGTGAGACGTGGTTGGCCAGAGAACGCTATCCGTCTTTGCGAGGTGATGTGGACGGATGTCTGTGGCTCGCTACAGAACAATCTCACAATGAAGCAGTATGCATGTCGGATTGTGATGTTGTCCGTTCCACAGACCAGGGCCGAGGAGGCACGGGACTCCCAGAATGCACTAGTACGTCTGCGCGCACTGCGCAATGATCTTCAGCAGATGATGGAGCTGCGTGACAAATACAACTGCTGTCTGTCGCTGGCTGAATTCCGCTCGGAGAACGTCCACTCACTGGCTTATCGGTTGTTGGATCGTGTCGGTGCAGCGGAGCTGATTTTCACTGCAATATCAGACGTCATCTGTCCGTATGCAAAACAGAACTGCTTGAACCTGGACGAGTTGCTTGCTTGCTACGTGCAAGAGCTCGTTCATCGTCGCCGTGCCTGTGGCATGCGCGTCTCCGCAGTCTGGGAGTCGAAGGCAGTGGAGATACTCCGCCGTATGTCCAGCCGTGAGCTGGGTGAACGGTCCCTGATGGCGATACTTGGCGCAGTGCAGTTTCCATGGAGTGAGGACGTTTCAGAGGCAGTGAAAGCAGCTCTGCTCAAGAACCCGTCACACGCAGGACTTGTGACTCAGTGCCGCTGGGCGTCACTAAGAGAGATATTGATTCGCTACGACCTGCAAACGTTCAACTTTGCTGAGACAACCCACGCCGAGGATCTGGCGTATTACATGCTGACGATGGACCAGGACACAGCCGTTGAGGACGCCTTGGTCGTCACGGACATGTACAGCAACGTAAGTCCCGTGGATGTGTACCTCTTCCGCTGTGGATTTTTAACAGAGCATGATCGCCCGGAGGAAATCGTCCATCTTCTGCGCGGAATCGCGTCCCAGACACTTCGAGATGATGTCTGTGAACGGTTCGTTTGCTACTGCGGCAAAGTCGTATCAGATCCTCTGAGCAACCGTCGTGAGAAGTTTGCTGTAGCAGCTCGACACCTGCACCAGTTGTTGAACACGCTGTCTCCACGCTGTAGTCAGGCACTCCGTCATCAGCTGTCGGACTTGGATGCCGTTCACTCGCTAGACTCAAAGTTTGGCAAGTTTATCACCGTCAGTGATTTTAGCACAACGTCGAAACGCGAGGAACTATGTGACGAGTGGCTGGATTCGTTCTTCGAGGATGCAGTCAAGAGCACATCAGTGAACTCAGTCAGCCAGAACACGATGGTGATGAAGTCGACTACAAAAGCTGAGTGTGTAGAGAAACGTCTGACGAATGGCGATGTGTGTCAGGTGGCCCGTTTGATGAAGATGTCTGCACGTGAGACCCTGGTTGAAGCTGTCCACGCAGCGCGTCGAGGTGACGTTTGCACTGCCGTCAAGTTGGCGGACCGGATTGTTTCGCGGAAGACTAGACACAGTGCAGAGACAGTGAGAGATGTGCTCGGGGTATTTGTGATCGTCTGTGAGAACATCAAGGCAGGTTGTGATGTGAGTTTGACGCAGCTGACAACCCTACATGACGTGTCGTGTCGCCTTGTGCTGACCACGCCGTCCAGTCTGCTCGACCAGTGTCTACGTGTGTGTCGACTCATTCGGCTGGCGGTCGAGGTGGCACGCCAGTGTTCCAGTGACGACCACCCTCTCAGTCCAGGGTGTCGAGGTGCTAACCCGTACACTGAGTGGTCGTTTGATGAGTACTTGTCTGATGACGACTGCTCCGAGCTTGTCATGGACATCAAGTCTGCTCTGTCACCTGTGTCTGCAGCGGTTGCATCAGCTGCGAGTCCTATGCCTGCATCTGGCATCACGGATGCTGTCTACCAGTCCATCGTGGATGTTGTTGGGAAGATGACTCGGATGTTGATAGCCAATGATCAGACGCGGCTGTACCTTGGCTACGCCCTGGAGATGGCTGTGCTTGGTGGACTGTCTGACGTGGATCAGCTGAACGCGGCAGTGTTGTCGACGCTGAAGCAGTCCGTGTCTCGTCGTCGAGCCGATCATCATTTGGCGCTGTCCGCCGTCCTCTCACTTCCATCATCCGTTGCACATGACAACCTGAGGAAACTTGCCAAGTCGGCTGGATGCCAGTACAAGAAGGCACTGGCAATAGTGCACGTTGGACAAGCCGTCGCTCAGCTGCACCACAACGCTGCAGGGTTGTCCGCAGCGCGGAGTCTGCTCACAGAGACTCGGTGGGGCTACCGACTGGCCAAGGCTCATGTCTCATTCCGCGGATGCTTCGGTGGAACAGCTGAAGACAAAAGGTCGTTGATAGCGACGCTGGCGACAGCGGAGTCGGTGTCGCTGAATGACGTCGTGGAATACTGTACGGACTTCAAGCTTGACGTCAGCGACTGCCTCTGTCTGTACCTCACGTGCCTTCTCGTTCCATCACCGGAGTCCACAGATCTCATTCACAGTCTACCTTTCTCTGAGGTCCAGCAGCGGGTTCAACAAGCGTGTCGTCACGCCGATCCACAGGCATTGATTGGCACTCTGGAAGAAATCCTTGCAAAGACGAGTCCGTATGACTACGAGCGACTGGAATTCATCCTTGACCAGCTCATGTCACTTGCACCATCCACAGCGGACCAGTTGAGGCGCTCTCTGGAACCTTCAAGTATCGAACGAGATAAGAAACTTCTGGTTTGTCTGAAATCGTACCACCGCGTGTCACTGCCCACTGAGGATGAGCTGTTGTCCGGTGACGAGGTGGTACGGACTCGACTTCCGTTCCATCCGCTGACCAGCAAGGACCACCTGGATCAGATGTGGCGGATCATCACGGCTGAACTGAACGCCGACACGGTTCACACGTGGATTCCGATGGCTGTGCTGCTGCATCTGCCTGTTGACGGCATCTACATGACCGCTGTGAGAAATATTGTCCGGTCACACGTCAGTGAGATTTCGTCTGAGTCACAGTGGTCAGACGTGAGCGTGGACAGCCACTTCATGGACACTGTTCACGACCTTCTTACACGGGTCAGCCTCACCGCCGCCTCATTGTACTATTTAGATACTGTTTAAATGAATGCTTTTGTGAGTATTTAAACGCTTATTTCAAAAATTACTATAAAACAACAACAACTAGATGGAAAGTACTCTGAGAGAGTACAACTCCCCGCAAAAGCGAAATTTTGGGGTAGGTATAACTCTCCCTGATCGTTACTTCCACACCCCCCCTACCAATCGTAACGAAACACGAACTTGGTCTTCCCTTTCCCCCTAGGAACCTTCCCATAGAGTTTGGTACAAATCCGTCCACAGTCTTTTTTGTTATCATGGTCACAGACAGACACACACACACACAGACAAACCAGCGCCGGTAAAACGTACTCCCACGCTTTCGCGGGGTTAATGATTTATGGCCAGTATACATGTCAGCCTATATTAGCCAGCACTCACAGAACTGAACAATTGGAGAATTTTGCTCCCACAGTTTTACTGCCTCATGACGTGTGGCTGATGACGACGAACACATTCCAATTCAGAAGAAGTTGCTGCTCGAGTTGTCAACAGTGTTATTTTACTGTCTTCTTGCTGTAATCTTTATTTCAAAATCACTCGCTCAATTTGTCACGCAAATTACAGTTTTCTCAGCAGTGACACCCAGTGTAACAATTAGTGCATTTGTTGAATGCAGACTCAGTGCCACCCACCCTCAGACCAAGTCATACGGCTTGGACTGTGAGTGTACCATCGCCATTTATTATTATTACTTTGTCCAAAAGCGGATGAATATGACAATAACCAAATAATGATTGAAGTTGTATATTGTCATCATATGTCGCTGTTTTGCTGACTTTTGTAGCATAACTGTTCATCGTCCAGTGTTAAATATTGAATTTAAAGTCAGTCTTTAAATACTATTCAAATACTGGAAATTCTGGAGTATTTAGCCAGCCGTGTAAATGCTGGTAAGGCCAGCACGGGCTCCGGGCTTGTAATGCGCTGTGATTCATTGGTTGATTCTGGCACCCTAAAAATTGTTTGCTTACTAACTTCCGTTCTTACTTTTTTCATTTCCAGGCAGGAGGTAATAAGAGGCAACCAAGCCTGGCTTCAGTTTTTGGTGTTGTATATTGTATTACTGATGCATGTTTGCTTTAGTAGTGTTGTAGTTTTTCTTCACTACTAAGCCAATGGAACATGACGTCTGTGTTGTGTTGGGTGAGACAGGTGAGGAGCATGGAGCTGTCATTGGCCACAGTCAGCTGGATGACTCGTGAGCTTCCAGCTGGAGCGGAGAGGGTGAAGGCACACAGCTGGTGTGTAAGTATGCAAGAGAAACAGCTGGCGTCCTGTTCACCAGAGCAGAGAGCGGAGGCAACCAAGACGCTGGACAAATATCGCTGTCACTACCGACAGGCCGCCATTGAACAGGTACGCTGCTCATATGCCAGCAGTAAGTAAGTAAAAATGGAAACATTTGAAGTGATGTGGTCATTTAAATGTAAATGAGTCAGAGGCGGACCTGGCAGTTGTTGAAAGCAGATTGGAACAAATATTTTGAGGTACTTTTGGAATGAATCCATGGTTTGGGATGAAATAAATGCATAGAGATTGAGATCTAGTGATGGAATGAGTGTAAATCAAAAGACATGTCCTGTCCTGTTCTTTAGCCATCCTCGATCTTAGGGTTGGTCACACCATGGTCGTACGTTCTCTATTTATCATCTCTGTCCTCTGTAATTCTGGCTCCAATCAGATTCTAATGTATGTTATTTCCTTTGTCATATTTTGTCGGGATGTTTCGGTAACTTTTGGACATCAGAAGATAAATTTGCGCACGTCAAATATTTAGCCACAATAGCACGCACGCGTCGGTTTTGGGCCACCCTGTATGAGATGTGTTGTCATTACGTGAGTCAGAAGTGTGGTCATCTGCGTTGGACATCATGCCACACTGCTTGTCATCAATCAACTCAGGACTCTGTTTTCCACAAATTATTGGTTGACATTTGATGGACAGGTTACTGGTGTTGTGATACAGTTAGCTGCGCCGTGACATAGTTGTTGAAGACATCTAGCTAGGCGTAGCCGTCCGGTCCGTCGTAAGTGATGAATAAAGATTGGATTTGAGTGAAATCTGATGTGACTGCAGCCCAGGTAAGAATACATTGACGGCTGTGTGTGTACTGTAGGTGCTACATACGAGTGGTCTGGCTGAGCCTGCTTTGCTGTCATTGACCTCTGGACCAGCCCGCCTCATCTTCTGCCTCTATGAACATCCGTCCATCACTCAGAGAGTTCGCCACTTCAACTACGTCGCTCCTTCAACGTCTTCCACGGTGGTGGCTGGGGTTCCAGACATCCACGCCGTCGTGGACCGGATTGCATCCATCGGATCCGTCAACACGTCCAAGGTCCGTCGGACTCTGCTGGACCGGTGGTTAGAGTCATCGGCCGGAATACAGCAGCTGGAGTCGGCTGACGTCACCATGGTTGGAGGTGACTCCATGTCCAGTCCGGTGGACTCGGAGGAAGGTGATGTGGTTGAGGTGGATCTGCTGCGTGCCGTCTACTTGCTCCAGCATCCTGCAATGTCCAGTGGTGACATGGTCCAACATCCCGGCATGGACACGTTACTGACCCTCATAACGTGTCTTGGTGACTGTGACGTCGGGTCGTCAGTCTCTCAACAGCTGAGAGTCACTCGCTGTTTGTTCCTCCTCACAGACCAACAGACAGCTCACCGTCTCTCACCAAACCGCGACTGGATCGACTACCTCACCTCGCTGCTCTACACCTCCGAGCTCCGGCGTCTCCGCGTCTTCTCATCCGGGTCGCGCGGGTCCTTTGAGGCGGTGGATAAGTCTGGACTGGTGAGGGCGCTGTGTCGTTGTCGTGACGACACATCCGGGCGCGTCGCAGCATCCCTCGCTGAGGACTTCGGACTCTTTGATCCACAGATCTGGAATGCAATCATCCGGCGACTGACCATGTCCAACTTGTCAGTGTTGGTTCGACGTCTGCCGTTGCTCGCTGGACAGCTGACCACAACGGTGAGTTCTCTGGTGATGTCCTGGCTGGTCAAGGATCTGGTGGATCTTTCCAGTGCTGTGGTGGTTTGTCTGCTGGTTCACCGATGTCCGTCCTACGTGGAGGAACGTCTTCTTCGACGTTGCGTTGAGGAGTTCCATCGTCACAGTCTTCCGCTGTGTGCCGTGGCCTGTGCTCTCATGTTGCCTTGTGGTTCCACGAGGTCTGAACTCATCCAGTTAGTGATGGACAGTTGCAGGTACACCGGATCAGCTGATGGAGAGTTAGCTGAGCTGGAGCGCGTTGGTCGTGTCCTGCCGACTGCCAGACAGATAATGGACTGGTTGAGTCATCACAACTAACAGCTCATCAGCTTCACTGGCGTGTCCATTGTAACTACTTCCAACCACATGTAGTGTTTAAATATATCTGATGACAATTACCGGTACTTTGCTATTTGTACAATAAGTAACACCACTGGAGGTCGTCGACTCGTGTGGTATGAAAACGTTTAAGAACTTGCTTGTTTACTGGCTTTGGATTTTTACCGCCCTTAAACACTGTTTACTATTCACAAGTCACTTAATACATGGAAAAATAGCACTAACTGAAAAATCTTCTACGGTTTGAGAGCCTCGAGTTAAGCCAAAGGCCTGGAGAAAACTGTCCTTGAAAAGGAATACATTATGGTACCATGGATATTGGATAATAATAGTACACCCTCCTGCTATGTTGAGTGTGATGTTAATTAAACTTGAGTTTAGGGCCAATTTGTCCTAAACTATTTCACTATCAGTCACTGTCCATTGTCAGCTGGCGATGGACAGTGGAAGTGTGGAGGTCTGGTACTGTGGGTGGAAGGTACCCCGCGTGCTATTTGTGGGTTTTACCTAAGAGAAGCATTCCAAAGCCAAACTAACACACAAAATATTCGTTAGGTACTGATATCACTCCAGATCTGTATTGTTGGCCATCCTTAACCTGGCACAACTCGATCGCACAAGCATAACTAAATCTCCACCCAAGACAGTGGCTGATCCAGGGGGGTTCGTTGGGTTCGGACGAACCACCCCCCTTCCCCTCGGCCGGGTGTGGTGGTTGAAAACGCTAGAACTGCATGTTCGGAGGCGGTCCCATTCCCATTCTGTGATTTTTAACGGTTTTAGCGCGCAATGCCTATAGCAGCTGATGTCTGTCGGAGACGGAGGTGGATTGTGATCCAACAGTTCGACCTAGTACGGATTTTCCTTAACTGTTGGATAGTGCAATCTTCTGGCTACATTCAGACCAAATTTAACTAGGTCGTTAATTTCGTCCACATAGTCCCAACCGTCATTTAGGGTTCCACCTGGAAGACAGCTATCCCCATTTTACAGCGAAAAATTTTTCCACTCAGTCTAATCCGCAATAACTTGAAAAGTGCGAGATATGGTGTAAGTCAGGGGCGGCGCTCACATAGGAGCTGGGGGGACATGACCCCCCACTTTTAGAGCCAAAGGGTACAGGGGCGACATAATTTGGGAATAATTCATACCTCGCATATTGCGCTATTATGTCAAAAACAGCAAAATTCCCTCCCCCGCATAAACTACCGCGTCGATCTCAGTCACTATTTAACCGACCCCTACCAAATTTGGTGAACATATAGGCTAATAATCATTGATGAACACTATTGTTTTCATTTTTCTATTTTCCTTCCACATTACGAGTGACGGCGCATAATATGTTGCGATTAGACGCGAGATTGGGCAAAATTTGTTTTTTGCCCCTCATTTTTGTTAGGGGCACTTTTAGGAAATCGGTATGGCAGCGCTT
>Ga0209780_1003590_pt1 | contig 11651 bp, 10 predicted proteins | sample WorMetexBAHAMAS2_FD_187384 | JGI IMG/M metagenome (GOLD analysis project Ga0209780, IMG submission 187384) | Marine gutless worms symbiont microbial communities from Max Planck institute for Marine Microbiology, Germany - Inanidrilus exumae... | ecosystem: Host-associated > Annelida > Digestive... | reverse complement strand
CGGCGACATCGAGCGCCCGAAGTAGCCGCCGTACTTGGACTTGTCGGCGCTGTCCGAGAAGGTCGTGTCGTCGTCGAACGGCCCCGAGCCGAGCGGCGGACGCCGGCGCTTCGACGGGTCAATGCCGGCGCCGCCGAGCGAGTCCAGGGACTCGCGGCTGGCGCGCAGAACGCGGCCGCCGCGCGTCGACGCCAGCGACTCGCGACTCGCTCGCAGACTCTGCGCCAGGTTCTCGCGGCGAGCGACCTTCTCAACGCGCCGCTGACGCGACTTGAAGCAGGCGAACAGCATCAGCGGGAAGACAAAGAACACGAAGATAGACCCGACGATTGAACAGATGATGATGATTGACAACCAGTCCATCCTTGTCTCGATGTACGGATCTACCACATCACATGCAACTTTATTTCACCTCCAGTGTGATAGCTGGAAAAACATACATATGTAGTGACATAACCACGATACTGCCCACGCACTCAACCGTGACGATCCAGCTAGCACAGCTCATTTGCATATTAGACCAAGGTCCAGGTCATAACGAATCAACGACCCTAGTGGTGCATGGGCTGGGTCAGGTCATAGTTTCAGTTTCGCATGCTTTGCCCTAGTGCTTCATGGCCCGGGGCAGCGCACTACAGACGTCAATCCAGTTTACGTTATCGACACTGGTTTGCGTAATATTCATCTTTAATTCTTTATTCACCAAAATGATAGAATTTCTGTGATGTGTACCTACATGCACACTGAAGCCGAGTGACCAGTGCTTAAAGTGGTGAGCCAGAGGTGAGGGGCTGAGATTGATTTCGGCTGTGGAGAGGTGCACTTTTTATATTTATTTCTTACGGTCAAATGGCTGTGATGTGGAGGGGCTAAACACTGAGGTGGGGGCTGGAAACCGAGGTGGGGGACTCAGCACTCTTGCATCCCCCTCGCTTAAACCACTGCATGTGACCCTTATGTTGCTAGTAAATGATGACAGTCTTTGCCTCGTTCGCAGACGAACGGCAGCAGTCGGTCGCAGTCGGCCAGCTCCACCCTGTAGTCTTCGAGCACCGTGCACTGGCCGCTGTCGTCATGCACGCGGTCGCTGTAGACCCACGTCTGCCACGTCACGTCGTAGTTGTACTGTAACTGTGACACCAACTCGCCCAGGTTGCGCTCGCGACCCTTGGGATCGCGCGCCCACGCCAGCCGCCCGCGGAACGCCTGTACAGCATTCCGACGAACTCTTACCGGTACATGTATGTCAGTTTCTCCGTTAACTCGACCCCTACAGGCTCGGCTCTAGGGCTGTAATGCGCCCTCATTCATCTGTTGATTCCAGCACTATATAAATCGTTTACTTACTTACTTCCTTACTTATTTACTTCCTTAAGAATAGGTCCGTTCCGTTTCCAGGCCGGAGGTCGTAAGAGGCTTTAGGTTATTGTTTATTTTGTGTTAATAGTGTATTTTGTTATGAATGCATATTTGCTTTTGTTGTGTCAGATTTACTTTTTCAGTACTACGACAAGAGACTGGCTGGGAAGAACGTTTCTGAAATGACCTATTTTGTGTCGGATGGATAATAAGATCTTAACTCCATCAATTCTCCACTAACTACACGTACTGAATTATGCGACTTATAACAGCAATAATAATAATAATAACATCATGACCATAGCCACTGCAAGAGTTCGCCCAGTTCGTTTGATGAACAGAGGTTCAGTGATGTGCAAGATACTCTCTTCAAGATACAAGATAGTATCTTATATTGTATCTTCAAGATATTTTTGAAACTATCTTGACAAAATGAGCACATTTAATGATACCTTTTCAATCAGTAAACTTTTCTCCCGTTTTCACTGACTCAGCGCCAGCTGGTCGCCAATCCTCGGACAAAGCCAACTGGGGCTTCGAATCCGTCTGTAGACTGCTATCGTCCATATCCACCATCACCATTTTATTGTTATTACCCAGTCCGGAAACTGATACTCATTTACCGTCCGTGGAAGGTGAAAGGCTGAGTCGACCTAGGCTGTATATTGCAGTGACAAACATAACTGCCCATGGTGACATTCGATCAGTACAAGAAGAAATTTTTATTTCATCAGACATCATACGATATTATAAGTTAACATAGAAGTCATCGAAAAAGCAACAACCCTCGGGCTTACTATGCAGGTCCGTCGCCCTTGAATATGTTTAGGATCTACATCCGGCAACATTAAACATTCCCTGACGTCTTAATATGTCCCCTTGAGAGTTACTACACACTATGGGCTACAGCGCGCATCGTAGACTCGATCAATATATCAAACAACTTCAGATGCGTTTAGAAAAGTCACTAAGAAGCAATCAGTTGTAGAATGAACCCTGCAGAGAGCTTCAGCTTGAGCATACTTGACGACGCCTCCAAAATACCAGTAGCATTTGTTGTCAAAATCACGCCATCCCGGAAAGCACTTGCCTGCAAAGTATCACATCATCCTTACTACTACAGACCACCATCAGGAAGTGATATATGGCCTATCGATTACGATGACCTTGAGTGACCTTCAAGGTCATTTATCTAATGCAAGCCTTTTCAAATGTGATTTTTTTGTACAGCTGATATAGCGCGTGGCGCGGCCCTCTGCGATAGCTGAGCTTGTTGTCAATGTAGCCTGCGAATGTTTTGTCAATGAATTAATTACATAATGCAAATGCCACTAGACAAGTATTTTTCAACAACTGTTCTGAGTGGCTGAGTCTTGCATGACAGTTAGCTTCATTCGGTTTTTGAGAATGACGATTTTTGAACAGCTGTATCTGACAAGGTGGTGTAGTGAAAAATTAAAGTTGTGGCGGAATTTTTAATAGTGACTTTATTGCAAAATTTCTACTGAGTCGGCGGTGAAATAACTTTGAAAATCGGTCCGCATTAGGCAAAGTTAGGATCACGAGTATACTGGCTTGCTTTTTGTAAGTGAGAGTGTGGAATGAAATAAAAACATTAACGACTGTTTTTTGTCAAAGACAAAACTGAGTAGTAAATACATCTGTTTCTTATGAACCGGCGAGAGACCAGGATTTAAAAAATTTAGCAAACAAAAGTTGTATTTTACTGTATACATATGTGTATGTATTTTGCTCTTCTTTGCTACCACAAGTTGGAGAATAAAGATCTATAAAATAAAAGTAGTACTGGATCATACCATGCAGGACGGATGTGTTGTCGGGAAGGAAAGGCTGGTACTCAACTCGAATGAGGTTGTCATCATCGCGTCGTTCCCAGATACGTCCAGCCACAAACGACACATGATTTCTACCCCACCAGTTGTTCCGTGCCAGCACGGACGGATACGTTCCATCAGGATATCTTCAGACAAACCAAACTCAAAATAAAAATGTTAATTGTTGCACCGTCGATTACTCTACCATAAACTTATTATATACTCACAGCTAAATAAATAATAAATAAAAATTTATTACTAAATAAGAAATATATGAATGAACAATTAAATAAATAAATAAATACTAAATAAAAAATAAGTAAAAAATAAATAAATAAATGGATGATTCGCATGTAAACATGTAGTTAATACATGCTACATTTACCGAGGTATCAGAGTTAGAAAGGTTTCAAACAGCTAAAGTGACCTTCAAGGTCACCCAAGGTCATTTGTATTGGTGCAATTCGATAGCTACATGTGATTTCCTATGTAAAAACAAACGCAATTGGGGTGATTGGGGTCAATTAAGATCATCAGAATCGTCGCTATTCGATACAGCGCATATGAGTTCCTATTAGCCTTTTATTGTAACTATGTCCCCCCATCCTGCACTGTTTCTGAGATATAGCGTGATATTGGTCGAAAATCGCCTATTTCAATTAACTTAAACTGTATTTAGTGCCCCGTCAGAGGTGACTTCACTGAAATTTCGTCAAGGTCTTTGATATCAGTAAACTAGAGTCCATGGGTTATTGTACAGCGTTGTTTGCATGACGACATTTTCAGCCATTTTGATAGAACTCCCGACTTGTGATGGACAGACAGACGGACGGGCCAACGCAGCGCCACAGCATACATCGCGCTAGCTTAGCATCCCGCGGAAAAAATACTGGGCATTTAGCAGACTATTCACGGCACCTGAGCAACAAAGTATCAGCGACCTGAGTACTTTATATACAATGCTGAGGACGTACTTGGTGCGATTGAATGTAACCATTTCGTAGAGGTTGTAAGGATTGACGAGGTAATTGTCGTGGAAATCGTATTTGGCCGACTTGAGGAAAATGGTGCTTTGGTTTTCGGCAAACGCCACGTTGTCGTAGATCGCATTGTACACATAACGTTGATTGACAGATATCTGACAACGCCGAAAAACACTTGAATATAATGTCAGCAGACAGCAGTGTAATATCTGCACTAGCATGGCGTCACGCAGTAAAACTAGAAAGCCCTCAAAAGGCCGCATCAACCACTTTACCACTAAGAACTCGATAAACAACCAATGGCTGGTTGTTACTTATTTACAGTTCCAAATTCAGGTCTTCTTTTTAGCCATCGTCGGCTCGTCTTGCCTTGCAACGTGCATAAGTTCCGTCGCCAAAAAGGTTTCTCCTCCTATGTTCGTAAACTTTGTACTGTGACCTTGATGTTTGAAAGTGACCTAGAAAGGGTCAAGGCAAAACTGTGTAATAAATATCTAGGTGAAAGCTCATTTAATTCGAAAATTGTTGTCCGTACACAATATATACAATACAAAATAGATTTATTTGGTCGGCGCCATATGTCACAAGGTGAATCGGAGATGCCAACGTTATCATTGTCAATGGCGTGGTGAGTAAGCACAGGTAAACAGAGGTAAACAGGTGTGTCTTGAAAGCAGTTTTAAAAGTGTCTAAGCCGACAGATTCACGGACGGCAGCAGGTATGTTGTTCCAGACTGCTAGAGTCGAGGCTGTGAAGGAATGTCAGTGAAAGTCCAATGAAGCGTGTGACCGGTGTAGCACACACCGCGACTGACTGCTCTACCTAAACCATCAAAGTGGTCGGCAGTAATTCTGCAACTGACAAAACAACCTTCTCCAGAACGGACGCGTTGAGGATGCACTGCGCCCGGTTGGCAAAGACAATGTTTGTGGTGAAATTGAGCTGAATGCCGAAAGCGGAAATGGTGTTGCGATATTCGCCGTCGTTGAACGCAATGTAGTTGTAACGGACGTCGAAACCTTGATATTGGTGACCTAAACACACACGCATGCATGTTATCACCGTCATGTCACGTAAATTACTAATACCTCAAATAAGATAATTTTCACCCGCGCGACGCTATGCTAGCGCGGTACTTGCCGTCATAGTGTGTCTGTCTGTACGTCTGTCCGTCCGTTCGTCACAAGTCGGCGTTCTGCTAAGACGGCTAAACCTAGGATCACGCCAACAACGCCATACGATAGCTCAGGCACTCTAGTTTCTTGACACCGAAGATTTCGACGAAATTAAAACGGGATCACCCCCCCCCCCAACAAATAGAGGTGGGGTAGGTTAAAATTGGCGATTTTCGATCACAATATCTCGCTATATCTCAAAAACGGTGCAAGATCAGGACATAGTTACTATGAAACCCTAATAGGAACTCGTATCTGCTCTATCAATTGGTGCTATTTCCAGTGACCTTGAGTGACCCTAACTACCCCAAACCACCCCATTTTCAACATTTTGTATCGCCTTTCATATCTTAATAGTGAGTTGATTTACAGACTTCAAATTTGGTAGATAGGTTGACCGTAGCAAGTGCTATCCCACGGATAAAAAACTATCCCTGAAAGGGGCGTGGTCAGGTCACGTGAACCATTTAAATTTTGGTGGGCTCCAACCATATCTCTGGAACGGCTGATCGTCTCAGGCGTTGTCAGAATAGTTCGCCGGTGACTGTCCTAAACTTCTGACGGCCGTCGGACAACTGTTGATCGTACCCACCGTCGAGATCTGTATTCAGCAGCTAGGCCGAGTAGAAGAACTAGTTTGATTACTATATGATGCGATACGGAATATTTAGCATGCGCTGAGCCTCTGCGTCGCGCGGGTCTGTCAGCGACAGCAGAGACTATTGTTAGTACAGAGGCTACCCTCGGCTTTCATACAGTGTGTTATAAGGGAATTCGATATCTCCAAAAATAGAGGTACTCTCGTCTGGAACCTTGTCTCAAACTCTGAACTTAGCTTAGCCGATTTTTCTGCCTTTTCGTCACGGCACATTGGCCGATGCAAGTGCTGTCAACTTAGTTCAGACGTCGCAAGTTTATCACAAGTTTAGCGCGTTTGAGGTGCTTCATTAAAACGCGCTATATAAGTTCACAGTTATTATCACACTGAGCGTCCACTTTTGTTTGCAATTAACACTTTTGACATGACGTAGAATGTCGAGCGGTTCGTCTGCGTTGGCCGATTCAAGCAATAAGCGTAATGTAACGGTCTGGCGTCCGCCCGTCCGTCTGTCCCGTATTTTAAAAACCTTAATAGAGCGCGTGGCGCATACTCAACGTGACTCATCAAAGGGCAGCGTGCGACGCGGCCAGCGTACATTTCGGCCCGACAATAAGGAAAACGGAAATACTTGTTTATCTGCTAGCTAGCGCATTAGGGGTTCTTGACGACGATGTGCTATATAAATCTACTTACTTACTTACTTACTTACATGAGTCGGCGAAACAGGGACTTGCCTTCGAGCTGCAGCGCTTCGCCGTGTGTGTTGTGGATGATGACGTTGTTGGTGATGTTGGCGTACAGCGCCACCTCGTTGTCCTTGGTCGTCGTGTTGACGCGCACGCCGCCGCCGGCGTTGTGCGCCACGAAGTTGTTGGCGACGGTCAGCATGCGCGTGTTCTGGACGAAGATGTCGACCATCGTCGGCGACGTGATGTTCAGCGTGCCGACGCCGCACCGCTCGATGCTGTTCGCCTCGAACGTGACGCGCGGGTTGTTGTCGCCGACGTTGCGGAACATGAATCCGCCGCCCTCGTTGCGCGTCATCGACATGTGCGCGATCCGCAGCTCCTTACCCGGACCTGCATCGACATGGCGTCGGCTTGACCACGGGCGTATATCATAGGGAAGACGGGGGGGGGACGAGTCCCTCGAAAATTCAAAGTGCGGGAACGCTAATGCAAATAAATTGTCCATCTAGATTTTGTCATTTTTCCAAATTTCAAGCACCAGATTGCTTGCATTGCAATGCAGTAAAACGCTTTCCAACTCCAAAACTCTGAGGGCGTATTCACTGCTCCCCAAAAGTATATTTTCAACGTCCACCAAATCACCACTTCGGGCGGAATATTCGACATTTTTCTGGTGCGGATACGGACACAAATACTGCTCAGAATTCGTCAAAACACGCGATTTCAAGTAAAAATTTCATTTTTTTTCTGGGGAGGGGGACTAGCCCATCCCCAGACAAGTTTACAAACTAGAAGATGGACTTCGATTCCCCAGCGTCGACATGGATGTCTTCGTCAAGACGTGACCTGACCTTTCATTTTTGACCTCCAAAATAGAATCAGATAATAAGTAGGGGCTAATGGTTATTCCTTGTCAGTTTCATCGAGATTGCTTAAGTAGTTCATGAGATATGGTGTTCACATGATTCGACTTCGGCTGTCTGCAGTGACCTTGACCTTTGACCCTTGACCTCCAGCATCTAATCAGGTCATCAGTAGGGGCTACTGAATACTCTTTGTCAGTTTTATCAAAATCGTTCAAGCCATTCATAAGATATCGTGGTAACAATCTGACCGGACGAACGAATGAACGAACGGGCGAACGAACGTACGAAACAACGGGACAGCCTAAAAACATGCCTTCGCTGACACTGTAGCCTGGCGAAGGCACGATGACACATGACCGTTAGCGCCACATCCGAATTCATCTGGCGTTCGTTTCGACGTGAACTGAAGACGTCGCTGTTGAAGGCGTCTTTTGATGACTGACTTAACAAGTTACAACTTTATGCAGACGTGTGATTATACTATCACTGCTACTTACTTCAGTGCTCTATACAACTGAGAAAAACGTTCTCAGCACGCAAGTAGCAGTTCGGAAGATATTGTATCACGCTTCTTGGTTCTTTTGACGACAATTTTCTGTTCGTTTATGGGTCGCCCGTTCGTAAAAACGGCGACTTAAGCTTTTAGACCTGTCTGTTCTGAATTTATTTCATAATTAAAATGAAGTATACATTCAAGCTATATTACCGAAATCGGGTCGACCACTTGGCGACTGCGGCAGAGTCACGATTTCGGCGATGAAGCCGTAGTCGCCGAAGGCCGGAGATCCGGTGACGCGGATGCCCATCGTATCAGAGTGTGGCGATGTGGCGTATCGCAGGCGACGCTGACGTAGCGTGCTGTTCACCGTTATTTCACCGATCAACTGACGCGCGTCGAAGTACTCGCCGTTGTACATCTCGATTGCATTCCTGACGTTCCGCATCACCACACAATAGTTTCTGTTACTCACTGAACAGTACGCTTTCGAATATTCTCAAATAAGTTCCATTTTGCCAAGTACTCTGCGTGCAATGAGCAACGTTTGCAGCTATTGTCATCAAACCAAGGCATCCGGCTTGTAAATACCGAAAAAAGAATAAATTAGCCACATGCGGGATTGACGGTCGACTCTTCACAACTGACGTTTCTGCCATGTTCAAAGTCACGTGACACAAAAAACTACGACAAATATCAAAAATCAGGCTCAATCAAATTTAGATATTGTGCCCTAGTTTAAAAATCAGTGGTCAGTTGCTAGCTCCCATTGTAAATGGCGGAGAAGATAGCTTTTGAAAATGAAAGGATTTACAACTTTCAAGAACTCGTGACCTTGACCTTGACCTTGGTCAGGTCATACTGCATACCGTCGTGCATCACTCATCGACATCTATCTACACGCCAAACATTTGAGACCCAATTTATTAGGTCGACTCAGAAGAGTCGACCTATAACCGATTTGCTAGAAAGATACGGTCCGGATTACAGTCCGTGGAGGCAGTACTGAGTCTACAGTGGGAGAGATTTGTGAAACAAGCGAATTATAACCGATGATCACACGAAACTGTCTCGATTGATTGATTAAGTTGAGGTTTTACGTCCTACTCGACACTGAATAGGTCATTTCGGAGACGTACTTCCCAGCCAATCTGTTGGCTTGCTACTGAAGAAACTAAACCCAACACGCAAATTTAATTACACGACACAGCGCGCCACGATATCTGGGACCTCTTGTCGCCGACGCTGACCTTCCTGGTCGGCGAGCTCTGTGGTCAGCAAGTACCAGCTGCCTGGTCATACCACCCATCAAACTGTCTACTGTTGGCAGCCGTGCCTTTCCGGTTGCTGCAGCTCAACCTTGGAACGGTCTGCCAGAGGCCGTCATCTCATCGTCATCACTGCAGACTTTCCGGCGTCAATTAGTCAATTAAGGACTCACCTTTTTCAACTTTCATATCCACACCTGATTCTCTGACTGCTTGTCAGGCATCGTTACAGAAGTCCTTGTAGTAACGTTGTCATTTAGGCCACTTTAAAATTTCTGTTTATTTACTGTTTACAGCTCAGAATAGTTCTGATTATTTGGATATTTTCCCTCCTAACCTCCAGAGAATCATCACAGTTCTGATGCTGTCTACAGAAGGGGTGGCAGAAAAAAACTGGCTCGAGTGATGCTAGTAGAAACGAGGTGGCGAAACGTCGTTTCTCGACTACTTCTACTCACTTGTAGAACGTGTCGTTGTAGATGTGCACCTGAAGGAACCTCAGCGCGATCTGTCTGTGCGGCTCGCGGCTGCGTACCACCTTGATGCAGTCGATCGTGTCGAACGTGTACTTGTGGTAGAGCAGCGCGCGGTCTCGCACGTAGACGAGCGTTTGGACGGTGCACATTCGCAGCAGGCCGTAGACGTTGAACGGGGCCGTGCTGACACGCAGCGGAACGAACTGCGACTCGCGCTGGTCCGACGATTCGCCGTTCAACACCAGCGCACCGACCGCGTAGCCGTTGTTGTTGTCGATGGAACCGTAGCGCAGCGAGAACTGGTCTCGAGGAGCGACGTAGTCGTAGCCGTGGCTGGCGCAGTGGTGGACGCGCACCGAGTCCGAGTCGGACACCCGGTATATGTACTGCACCGCCGCCACCTGTCCATAGACAAACGCACCAACTTCTTACTCACGCAAAATTCTACCACTTTTCCAGGACTTTTCAGGAACCCCGAGAACGTTATTCCAGGACTGTGTGTGTCGTAGCTCACAGCAACGTTCAGACATAAAGACAGTGACTGACTGAGTTAAGGTTTTATGTCCCACTCGACACAATTTCGTAGACGATCTTCACAACTAATCTAAAGCCATGTTTTGTCGCCTCCCACGTCCTCCGGCTGGAAATGTAACGGGTTTATTCTCGAAGGAGTAGACAAGTCAGGAAGTAAGTGAGTAAGGAACAAAGTATTAGGAAGGAAAGAAGTAATCTGACCACACCCCTTTGGGGGGGGTGCTTTGTAACCGCAGGCTAGGATTTTATACAGTCTATACTTGCATGCAAAATTTGACGATTCTAGCTTCAGCCGTTCCAGAGATATCATCGGGGGTGTCAAAAGTTAAAGTGGGTCACGTGACCCTGACCATGGACCTGCCCACGTGGCCGAGTGGTAAACGCACTAAGCCACCGCTATGTGCAGTAGGGCGTGATGCGCTCAGTGGCCGGGGTTCGCGCCTCAGCCCGGGCGCGTCCGCCTACCAAAGAATTATTTCTACTAATTCCTATGCACATGATGAACAGGGAGTTAATCCCGGGCAGGTAAGAGTGTTCTACGGTGTCCTCTATGTACTGTGACCGTTGCTGATGCCTCAATTAGCAGCGTCAATGTATTAGCCGCACTGACGTGCGAGCCGAAGCAGATAGATGTGGCTAAGTCCACTGGTTAGGTGCTGAAGAAGTGCCAGCCCGGGCTTAACCAGACCATAGGCCACGCATACAGGGGGCGCCCTGAGAAATACCCGACAAGCTGCTCACGCCTACTTAAGCCTTCCTCCACCCTACACAACGCGCACATACACCGCATAAACCTACCAATTCCCCTCCTTTCCCTGGGCTGGCGCATTGGACCGACATAAAGGTCTCAGCGCTGGGGTCCAGAGTAGGCTGAACGCTTGCCCGAAATAACAAACGAACGAACGAAAGAACGACCCTGTCTTGCACCGTTTCTGAGATATAGCGAGATGTTGGTCGAAAATCGCCAATTTTTACCTACCCCACCTTTATTTGGCGTCAGAAAACTAGACTACCTGGGCTATCGCATGACGTTATTTGCGTGATCCTACGTTCAGCCATTTTGGTACAGTGCCGGTTTGTGACGGACAGACGGACGGACAGACAGACAGACACAGGACGGCAGCATATACCGCGCTTAATCAGTCAGTCAATCAGTAATTAATATGCCCGACTTGCCTTGTCCTCGTGAAGAATGCCAGCTCCGTAGATGTCGAGGTTGCTAAGCGACGAGTACCCGACGGTGAAGTCGCCGAGCTCGTAGTCCGGGAACGAGATACGGACGCTGCCCCAGTACTCATACTGTGTCGGCAGATTGCGCGGTCCACAGCGCACGTAGACGTAGCGTGGCTCGATCATGCAGTCGGGGAG